>Ga0116231_10010256_pt1 | contig 15208 bp, 13 predicted proteins | sample S1TSphgellanicum_2_FD_89695 | JGI IMG/M metagenome (GOLD analysis project Ga0116231, IMG submission 89695) | Host-associated microbial communities from peat moss isolated from Minnesota, USA - S1T2_Fd - Sphagnum magellanicum MG | ecosystem: Host-associated > Plants > Peat moss > Unclassified...
CGTTCCATTTTTCCCGCTCCATCCTCAGCTACGCCGCCTTCATGAGTCGAGCTCCATCAATGCCAGCCGCCATGCCCAATCTTGCACACACCACACAGCTTAGAAACAAGTCGGCCATGCATTTCCATGCAACAATGATGGGGCACCGTCACAACAAGACGGTTGATACAATTATGCCAAAAATCCAGGATTAGATCAAATTGCACAATAAGTAGACAGTCCCCCCCTTTCACATTACACATGAGTCTTCCCTCATTCAAGTATTTTGTTTATCCTTTTGAGGTCCAGCAACATAGACTGTCATATCAAAGGAGCTATAATCCCTTGTCCTATATTCTTTTTGATTTCATGGAATTTGGTGATTTCACTTTCTTGTTGCTTATATTAACTATAGACTAACATGCATTCTAAAAGTGGGTCACCCAGGTGCAAATCTCGATCTTTTTAAGCATCCTTTAAACCTCCCAGTTGGTGCAAAAGTCCACAAGACACTCCAACTTGGTGGGGATGCCCACCTTCTTCTCCCTGGGGCGAGGTAAAAATAAATTATGCTGGGGAAGGCCCCCAAGCAATGTACTCAACATAATTGGAAAGGTTGAGACCGTTCTGTGATATTAAGGTCTGGGGTGGCAGATTCAACAATTAAAAAAATAATTCATGTTCAATCAGAGATTTTGGTCACTATTATGAGCATATGACCATCATCTGAAGATAATGCCATATAATGTGGTTCTAGAAAATGACATAATCTGCTACCCGGGACCTTAATGTCTTCTTCATTCAGAATTGCATTTCATATGTGAGAGCTGTAGCTGTACACGTTATGAATATGGATTTTTATTATCATTACGCCATGCCAGTGAACAACACCAATAAGGTCAAAAAGACAAAAGGTCAGTTATTAAAAGATACTATTACTGGTGCCAGGTTCCACCATTAAGTGCCTCACCCTCACGCGCAGGCATGACTTCCTTGCATCAAAGCTAGCAACAACAAACGGCAACGAGATGAAGTACCACATTTAAGAACAGAAAGAATGGTACATACGTACATAGTACGTACAGTGCGCCAGCGAGCAACCGACGGTGCCATGGGGGGATAGATACTACGATGATACGATAATGCTGATTGCACATCGAAGAGGTTCTCCTCTTTCAGGGACGAATTCTCATCCATCGGCGTGCCGGAGGATAGCTACAGGCCAGCACTATGTCTACAAAGGTAAGTACCGGTGCTGCTCTGGTGTGACTTTTAACATACTAGCCTTGTCTTGGTTGTCTGAATTTTTTAATTTTTATTTCATACCAGGCTGGTGCTGGAATTGGGTGATATTAAAATAGATTTCATAGCAGTCTGGTCCTGGTAGGGTAGAACCGCCCATCACCCGACACTTTCCAATATTTTCCTTATTCATTAAACAAATTGAGGAATTTTTGTGTCATTTTATGCGAAATTGGAGGCTACAAATGTTCTTTGAGCATCAGAAGTAAAAAGGAGTACTGCAGCAGAAAACACAGGAAGAGGATGAGTGATAGTTTGCTCCAATTTTTTTGGAAAAATATCTTTAGATTCCTCTCTAGTTCCAGTCCTTTATCTTTCTCATTTTTAGTAGGTTTTGAGTGATTAAAAACCAACCAGAGCTTTACAAAACCGCTTTGTATTTCAGAGGCAAAGATCTAAGGATCAAAGACTTTAAGCTTGAAATCTTAATCTTTTTTAATTCACTCATCATCGAACGCTAAATGCCCTTAAATTGAACACCCCATATCTTCCCTATTTCTTTATTGAATTGAACAATTTTTGCAGTATTGGAAGTGCTAGGTGAAGAGTTACAAATGTTCTTGGAGTTTCAGAAACAGACAAACAATGTACGAGATTCCACCTCCTTTGAGTTCTTAAATGTTCACTCACTGACCTATTTACCCTATTGATTGATTTTTGGCTGATATTGAAATTGATATAAAATTGGTGCAAGGATAATATTAGCTCATGTCCCTACCAGGTTGATATAGAGGTAAGTGTTACAGCATCCTAGCGGTGCTGAGTATGTGATCCAGAACTTTAAAATGAATTGGATGAAGAAAAGTTAAAACATGCTGGTTTGGCTCAGCACAATGGTTTTAGCCCAGCATTGTAGACAGTTTGCTGAGCCTCGTAAAAGGCCCAGTAAAGCGTAACACCTGCAAAAGAAGAGTGTAATAAATATGATCGGACAGCTCCCTGTTTTCTTAAATTTTTGTATTAGTATTTAAGTATTGAGAGCTTACCTGCATAGTAATTGGCTCATGCAGCTAGGCTATTAGATTTTGAAAATTCAATATCAGGCGGTTATCAGCAATCAAGAATCGACTGACAGGTTATGAATAACCGGATTGATATCCGGGTCAAAACTCATTAACCGGCCAACATGGTACGTATCTTAAGTGTCGGCTGTCGTCGTCGTCCACGTCGTGAACGTGCGGGATCACCGCGCTTCCTCGGTTGGGTCCCGCCTCTTCTCCCTGCTGAATCCTGTAGCGACTCCAGCTGCATAAGAAAGAAATTAGGTGCACTCCATCGGGCTACAGCTCCTCAAATTGCTCCTCAAAATTGGAGTTTCGGAAGCTCGCTTTCCTGTACTTTCCCGTAGAAAGCAGCTTGCTCTTTTCTCTAGAATCTCGGAGTCTTCCGTCGCAATTTGCAGCGGTTGCGGAGTGCTGGAGCTGAGAGCTAGTTGTGCCGGGGCTAGAGTCAGTTAGTCGCAGTCGCAGCAGCAGTTGTATCAGTAGTGCGGAATACGCTTGTGGGGAAAGGGGGAAGAGGAGGCTTGTGGGCATGGGTGGTGGGGGAGTGGGCGTCGGCGGGCAATCCACGACCATTACGCAGCAACCGCAGCAGCAGCAGAGCTTGCATTTTGAGCTGCAGGGGCAGGTGCAGCAAACCCCAGCGATGGAGGAGTTTCTGGAGCACATATTTGCCATGCCCTGGGACTACAATGCTGGGGCGGGGGCCATGGCGATGGAGCGGGCCGGGGCGGACTTTGCGATGGTGGGTGTAGGGGTTAACAACAACGGCGACAACAACAACGTTGACAGCGGCGGCAGTAGCATGAGCACCGCGGCGCAGAAAAGGTTCGCCATGTCGCTCACGCCACCGGGACTCTTGAACAACGGAACTCTGGTTGGTGGCAACCAAGCCTCCGCCCTGGTTTCCAGCCAAGCTCTGGTTAACCAAGTCCTGGAGGAGAAGAAGGAATCAGGCGTGGAAAGCGTACACTGCTCGGCGGACGATGCGTTGATCACCACTCATCTGCACCAGCAACAACAGCAGCTGCAAGGTGAAGAGACTCAAAGCCTCAAAATTCTGTGCCTTTGTTTGCTGTTTCTTAGAAGATCGGTGTCGTTTGTCAGACAAGACGCTGGAGAATTGGCTACTGAGAGGAGGGAGAGCAGGTTTGCTGCAGATGTCCAAGATTTTCTCGAAGGCTGGTCATGCCTCATTTATCTTGGCTGTAAGAAAGATTCTAGAGTTGAGATAGAATGGCTGTGTGCAGAACCTCAGAGCCTAAGAGCATTGTTTCTCATGTAGCATTGTGCTGGGGCATCAATCAGGTAAGGAAATGCGGGTTGAGGCAGGTTGCATGGAGGGAGTGTCAGTGGCAACTCAAGAGCCAGGAGGATCAGACAGTGCAGGGTTGCAAATGAGTTCAGGGCTGCAGGGGGTGGCTTCACTAACTAGGTCTACTTCTGTGGGGAGCAGTGGCAGTGAAGATTCTGGTGGGCAACTGGGGCGAGGGGACCATTGCCCCCCTCCTGCAGCTCCAACCTGGTGCCAACCATATGCAGGGATGGTGCCTCACCTGCCTATGAACCCTGCACAGACCAAGGCTGAGCATGTTCTTTGCCATGGAGAATTCAGTTCTCAAGATGCCCCGTCTCTTGGGAAAAGATTCAGGGAGGATGATGAAGACTCCTTGTGTGAGAATCGCTCTGGAATCACTGTAACACTTCAGAGCCTTGTTCACCAGCTCACAATCCTGATACTCCATTGATGAAATTCCTGTAGAAGATTGCAGTGAAGTTCTTCATGAGGATAAGAAAATTGTATGGTTGTTCTTTGGCAGCAGGGAAATGGGCCTACATCAGCTCGCTCTGGATTTGGAGGGTCACCACAACAGGGACTGCCATCGGTTGGTGGCAGGCCCCGGGTTCGAGCACGGCGTGGTCAAGCCACTGATCCACATAGCATTGCAGAGCGGGTATGTGTAGTGTTGTAGTCTGGTTTTTGCAACTTTTATGATTGAGCTCTAAATGAGTTTGTGCAGTATTTGTGCAGTATTTGTGTCCTTGTTTCAAAGATGATCTCACAGCCCCCAATTTTTTTATCAACTGTGATTTGATTGCAGCTTCGCAGGGAGCGCATTGCTGAGCGCATGAAAGCCTTGCAAGAGCTTGTGCCAAATTCAAATAAGGTTCTTTGCCGCTTCTATACTTGTCTCTGGTCAGAATGTCTGCTCATCATGTGTTGGTAGGAATTTTCACCTAGAGCCAGGCATTGGCACGGAGCATTGGAAACTTGATGCTGAGTTTTTGGTCACAGAGTTCATACTTGAACATTGTCAATTTCATTGTGATGCAGACTGACAAGGCGTCAATGCTGGATGAAATCATTGACTATGTCAAGTTTCTGCAACTTCAAGTAAAGGTGAAGATAAGCTCATGTTGATATCCTCTTCTACCTTCAAAAGATGTGCATGCATGTCATTGTGTGTCTTTCAGGAGAGATTGACCTCAAATGATTTGAAGGATTGGAGCATTCTTCTGCTGTGACTTGCTACATCCAGTGAAGTGTGCAAACAGGATGTCTTTGAAGTTTTGGTATCTGTATTTGGAAGAGGCATGATTTAGCTTTGTGTTGGGTGGGCAGATTCTCAGTATGAGCCGGCTTGGAGGTGCTGGTGCTGTGGCTCCAACTACTTCAGATCTTCCTGCTGAGGTACCAACTTCCTTCTCTCATGAATGCAACTGATATTTTGACTTGTGCTTGTGACATTGTGAACTGCTGTAAGTGTAATAGATTGTGTGCACTCCATGTCAGGATGTTTAGCCCTTAGACTTGGTGTGGATTGTATATGGTCAGAGAGTCTATGTATGCTTCAGTGCTGGGTTCAATGTGTGTCTTCTTCATATCCTGAACTTGTCCTTACATGTACTGTACAGGGCTCAAATAACATGTCAGCAACAATATCCCATAGTTCAGGAACACCAAGTCCTGTCCAAGATGGAATTGCATTGACTGAAAGGGAAGTGACACAGTTGATGGAGGATGACATGGGGTCAGCTATGCAGTATTTACAAAGCAAAGGACTTTGTCTTATGCCCATTGCACTTGCCACTGCTATATCCACCACTAACAACTCTCGGGGAGCACAAGGTAGAGTTGGAGAAAGACAGAGGACAAGTGCAGCAGGAAGCAATGGAGGGCTCATAACAGATGGACTTGTGAGCAGTGAACAGGCATCAAAGGATAACAGCAGAGAGGTTGAGTCTGTAAATGGAACAGCTTCTATGGGTACCCACAATGGAGCTAAATGTGAAGGGAAGCTTACTGATGGTCCTTAAGGGCAAAACAAATTCATTTTGCAGCCTTTCTTTGTTAGTCAGGTATGCTTCATGACACTGTTGTGATCCTGCAAATATACAGGAAGAATCTTTCAGCACATATTTATGCAAGGTGGTTGATGAACCTGTTTACTTTTACCTTGGAAATTGCTTTGCAAACTTAGCGATGTATCTGCAATTGTGTTGTTTTCAATTGATGTGTAGATACACATACAGGTTGGTGACAATGGCAAAATCAATGAGTGGAAGTGGCTAACTGGAACGTCATCATGGTGAATCTTCCCCCTGCTCTTTGTCAGCCTTGTTGTTATGTGTATCTTTCTGTTGCATTTTGTGCAGTTCCCCTCATCTTGTTAATAAAAGCAATCATGTGGGGATGTGCAGGGTGGAGAGAGATCTAGGAGAGTGGAGTGCAGTGTGGCAGTGCAGGAGGAATGGAAAACTTTGGCAAGCTGTACTCTACTCTTCCTCTGGGTCAAGCATTTTGAGATAGTATTGATGCAAAGGGAACTTGCAAGGTGGCTCAGAAAAGTACCATGAATGACAATGCACAATACCATCATTTAAGATTAAATAATATTGTTACATTTTTGTTTAGCCATGTCTCTTTGGGTGCTAACCAAGATGATGACTGAATCTTCCTGTTGATTATCTCAGGATACAGATTGTTCCATTATTGTTTCCCTGTTTTAAGGTTATGATTGTGTGCTAATTCACTCCCACCATTGTGAGCTGATGAAGTTAGTGAGAGTTATGGTGATTAATCATTGCCATTCATGATGAAGGTGACAGTTTGATACATTCAGAGGGCCAGTCACAAGGTTATGACTTATGACTGCACTCATTGTAAAAATCACTTCATCTGCCATGCATGGAAGATGGAATTGAGCTCCAGAAGGTGAAACTGAGCTGCAGATATCACTGTTTATCTGAAACCCTAAACCCTCTCCTCCTTGACCAGAGTTTTCAGATAATCAGCAATTGTAGTGAGAAGCTTCTCTTGTTTTGGCACCTATCCAATTGCATGAGCTGGTTATCTTCTCTGAGATCTTTCACTCTGAAATCCTCTATTGGCAATTTGAATATGGTTGTTGACAACACATTACTTTTTAGGAGCTACAAGAAGGATAATAGTTGAGCATTCCCATCTAGTAAACCTTCCAAGGAAAACCATTATCTTGAACTCACAAGTCAATGGAAATCTTGTCAATCATGATTTTGTGTGAAATTATGTGGAGTATGACTATGTAGTCTAAATTTTAAATTCTCATATCGCATTCCTAAATTCTTTCCATCTTCCAGTGGTTTGTTGGTCTAGCCTTAAAGGTAGATGGATGAATCCATGTAGTGACTTAGAGATTGGACATCAAACATGACAACTGTCTTGCCATTTTCAATTGTTAAATTGCCTTAAGTAAATGTTTTCATTTAATTTGAAACTTTGACATTTTCATATTGTGAAACACAAATGAGTGTGGACAATTTTGTGACCAATAATCAACAGTGAATTAGTGTTCTTTGTCCCTAAATTAGGAACCCAAAGCTATTTGTGAGAAGATAGTTCATCAATTGTTTTCTGTCCACCATTGTATTTTGTGTGCATTTTTTTCCACACAACTTTCACCACCACATCCTTTCTATTTGTAAACCAACTTTAGTCTACCAAGTGTTTGAAGTTAAAACTTTATGTGGACTTGATTGGTGGGAGAGGAGGGTTGAATCGTCGCTATGATCTTCATGGTGGAAGGGAAGGTCAATGCATTGGCAAGCATTTCATAATTACAAGTTATGGAAATATATCGGATACTAGATGCACTACCACATTGTGTGATGTTAACTTTGAAAGGTTAGAGCATGAAATATTGAAAGTGTTGGCCCAATCTTTTTACTATGATAAGTTTTGAGAGAACCAAGGGCATTGGAATATGATTTATTGATGTTTCAAAATGCATTTTTTTGATCCTAAGCACCGGAACAATTCTACACCTTTAGAACAAATGACCATAAAATCACTTAAATAAAATATTATAACTATGGTTTGAAATATATATATATATATATATATATAGTTTGTTCAAGTAAGCCCAAAAGGAAGATTTCTTTGGGAAATTGATACCTTCTAATGTGAGAATTTGATGTTCAAGCATTAGGTTGGGTTTGGTACATGGCTAATGTACTTTTAACATATTTTTCCCATTCTTGAACAAATTATAATTTAAATGAACAATAGTTAATTTAACAAAATATGAATTATGACAATTAGCCTTTGATGTATTACGTCAAGTGGTTATGATTAGATGACTAGATTCAAAACAATTTTGGATATAACGTATTATTCAAAGTTTGATTTATTATGTGATGTATGTGTCACAATAACAATATTTGTAAGTGTTGATGTGGTAATGCATGACAATGGACAAGGTGTTCAATGAAAAGGAATGTGAAACCATAGATAATTGGCCTAAGAGGTGAGAGATTGTTATTGACGCAAAGGAATATGCATAAGACAAATTGTCCATGGTAGCAAAACTAAACATGAAAAGTAAAACTAAAAAATAATTTAAGGTATGAACTTGCCTCCTATTGATTGGAATATCATGAAGTTGATGGTACAAAATTTTGGTTTCAACCCAAGAAAGATTGTGGGTGGCACATATTCAATTTTGAAGAGCTTCCAAGACAAACATGGGGTCCAAATACATATGACAGTTGGTACATAGTGGTCAATAAAACAAATTATCCCAATTCATTCAAATTTCACACACAAAAACATTTAACGTTTTATGCATATCATTCATATCTTTTTATACCTTTTCACAAGTATGAAATCAACATATGTAATCCACGTCATACCCAAAAATATACTAACCAATTTTTAGCATTGAAGTCCCCATAGTTTTGATACTAGTCATGATTGATGGGTAAGATACAACTTTCCAATCATTTTTGTTGCTAAAAATAACTTCCACATCAATGCTCCAAACTTGGTTAAATAATTTTAATTAGCAACTTGTGATTCAACATGATGTGACTTTAATACTACATAATGGAATCCACAAAATACCAATGTATGTTACCGTTACAACTTTCACTACAATACACACCATGATTTTTCACCACATTGCTCTAACATTGTTTGTTCAAAAAGACTTCCCATGCTCTTGGTTAGATCCTTGATTTAAAATTACATACTTTGACTTAATGGACTTGACCATAGCCATTCAAAAGACAATTGCATTCTCACATTAATGTAGGTACTCACATGGTAGTGTTATGCAACTTCAACAACTATAACCAAATAAACAACATGACCAATTTCTTTGTTCAGCAACTTTACTCCACTTTCACACATGTTTTCATGTGACCCATCCATTCTAATGTCCTCAACCAAACCCTTGCCCTTTTATTTTTAGTTATATGATCTTGTACCACCCAACATCACCACCATGAACACCATCCACATTTGTGAGTCAATAAAGCCATGGTGGTTTTGACCTTGGTAATATTCCGCAAACTAAAACAACAAGATTCCACCTTCCTTCATAGGGTATGAAAAAAAAAACCTTTTAAAGCAACAACCACAATTGGCAACAAACCCATAAAAATTCATGACCAAAGGTCTTGAATACCACAAATGATTTAGAACCACAACATTCATGCACATCACCTAAAACCTTAAAAAGATACTTAGCCTTTAATTAACCACACAATTTTGTTTTCACAATTATTTGTGTGTTATCAATTGCTTGACATTTCCCCCTTTCCATTTCTTCTTGCTTATATTGTTCTATTGCAATAAGAAGTTTGACAAGTTTAAATCAATACTTGTAAGTGCTAAGTGAACAGGTGGTCTAGCACCCACCAATGCATCATCTAGGATGGATGATATGTGTGGAACCATTTTTGCATTATATTCCTCTCCCATAGTTGACCGCGTTGTTGAGTTATATATTACCCATTCACATGCATTTAATGACTTAATAGCCACCAAGGTATCTTTAGGGTATACCAAGGTGGTTACTTTTTTATTGATATAATAACCACTTACATTCCCTATGAATTTTTGATTTGCATTGAGCGCATTTGAGGTTGTGTGCAAGTTTTTTTTCGCCTATCTTTAAATGGTTTTTCTGTCGCAAACCTAGCTTTGGGCTCACAACTAAAGTAAGGGCTTGTGAAGGTGCAGGCCAAGAGTGAACTCGTGAGTCACATTTCATGCTCTTGTGAGTGGAAGAAAGTTGAGGGGACAAACCTCAAACTCCCAAGTGAGATCTCACTTTGGGAGTTGAAGTCCCAATGGACTCCCAAATCTTTAGAGGGCGATTGTAGGGGTCAAAATTCATTGGATTGAAAAGTTCCTTATATCATTGGAAATATTTTGGAACATAGATGTCTAAAATTGGTTTGCATGACCCATTTAGACACTTCAAACACAAGTTATGGCCCAAAAAAAGGTCAAGAGTCAAATTGGCAATTTGACTCCCAACCATTAAAAGTTGGGAATCGCTTTGATTTCCTTGTGTTTAGGTGGTGTGCAACATATCGTTGAAAATCTCTTGATGAGGACTACAACTTTGCTTTAGATCTCATCTTAATCGAAGGTTTTCACACAAAGTTATGGGCCCTCAAAATCGTGAAAGTCCCAACTTTGGGAATTTCAAGACTCCCACTTGGGAGTCCTAGGACAAGATGACATTTGGGTGCTGGTCCCATGGCCAGGCATATGGTATACTATAAGGGGGAAGGTGATGGTTTCCCCCAAGTTCGGGCCATGGTGAGTTTTGTGAGTTCATGTTTGTTCGTGGCATGTCCGTGCACCAAAGGGTTCTAACTATGCACTAACCAACCTATTGTTTGGTTTGTGTGAGTAAATGATTTACTTGTCAATCTTCCTAGTCCCATCTAGGAGTTCTAGCACGCCTTTCTACCCCCAGAGTGTTGCGAGCTAGGGAGCATGCCCCAACTCCTTTTCCTTCTGCTATCTTTTTCTTTGGACTTGTAGCCGAGTCCATCAAAGAGCTTGGGGTGCGTCATTCCTTATGAACTTTTGACTTGCATTAAACACATTTGAGGTTATGTGCAAGTTTTTTTTCACCTGTCTTCAGATGATTTTTCCATCACATTGCACATTAGGTTGGGTTTTTTCCATCTTTTAGTTTTTGGGGTATCACATTGCATTTGTAACCAACTTTTGGATCCTATAGGGATCCACCTTCTTCATTGCACACATGGTGGGGAGAAGACAACCTCACATGATTTTGTGAAAGATGCTTTTGCAACCATGGCGAGAGATGTGGGATTTCATGTTTTGTGAGAATAGACCCGTGTCCGTTTGCCCCTTGCCCTACAATTTTTTCAACAATGAGTTGACAATGTGTTGTTAGTTGATGATGTTTACACATTGACAAATGTTATCATTGCTAATTTCATTCGAGTTGATTTGGTTTCACGAGTTGCTTTTTCTTGTGGGGTTGTGACGACAATTATGATTCTAGTGAAGGATGGTCTTTATTACGATCAACTCCCGATGGACATGTTTCTCCCTCTAGCTATGAAAGATTTTGGATGTTTACATCAATAGACGGACAAATTTTTTCATCAATGTGCCAACATGCCATTGGGAGTGAAGTGAAAGGCATTGGAGGCCCTCTTGTTTTAATTTTGTGCACATTTTATAAGCAAAGGATGATAAGAATAATAACGTGCACATGTGATTTTTATTTTGAAACATGCTATTGTCATAGTCGAGGGTTCTTCTAGGCTAGGTGTCCTTTCTAGAGGTCCTCCCCTTTTGCTATTTGATATGCTTCTCATGACAAGACAAGAGGGGGTTTGGGAACTTGATGTTCCTTTTGTGGTTCACCCTTTTAGGTGGTTTTTTTGTCTTCTTGGACGTGGGTCCTTCCGTTTTGTTCCTTGTATACCCCCTTTTTTTGGTTGCTTTGATTTATTTATGATTGATAGGGTTTCATCATTTTGATACTTTCTCACTTACATAAGTAGTGTGAGAGAGATGTATGAGGGCGTACAGGATAGTGTTATAGTTCATCCACAACTAAGTTACAAGGGTGGAACCCCATTTTGTCAAACATCCTACTTTCACTCTGCACTTTCTAGGAAACTAGCTATGCAAGAGAGTAAGTATCACAGAAAAGTAGATAGTAATGTAAGTCCATACTAAGTATCCATGTAAGTAAGTGAGACACTTTATGGGTATTAGGTAGTACATACCAGCGTTGGGCAGTTATGAGAAATGGAACACGTTCCCAGTGGTTATCACGACCGTATAAGATTCATAACCATGGGTCTAGAAAATCAAAGACTCAATTTTGGGTATGGAATCGTGATTCTCAATCTCTTGGGAAAAAGCAAATACCCGATCAAAAAAGCAAGTTCTTTCATGAGTATTACAGGTTCTTTTAAATTTTTGAAATCACTGGGATCAACTGTTCTGAAACACTTTAAAAAAAACAAAAAAACAAAACTGATGATTCTTTAAAATTTCAAGTAACCACACACCACTAGTACACACTACTACACTGCATACATGTGTGTGGTAGTACATGGGGCTATGGGTGGTTAGCCTAAGGGACAGGAATACACTGAAAAATTGTTTCCTGTCGACACATCATCCAGCCTGCATGGTGCACTGGTGGATGGCACGCTGGTTTTCAGTCTGGCCCTTGATTCCATCATTTCCAACCAGTGCACACACTTGGGGCAAGGACGGTTGCCCAGTTCCCACGAGTCCATTAAACCACCGAAGGAAGGAAGGGTCACCGAACTGCTGTATCCCCTTGGGACACAGTGCCAAGGGTCAGAAAGGAGGGGCAGGAGGGAAAAAAAGGTTGACGAAAACCCCTCGACCAACAGTCTAGTAACTAGTCTGGTGCCACAGTAACGGCTCTCGTGGGCCGTTGCAGCCTTTTTTGTCTTCTTCTCGCTGCTTTCCAGCTCCGAAGTCTATCGGCTCTCTGTTTGAAAAATTTGAACTTCCCCACTGCACTTCATCATTATTAACTCCAACGCACTTTGTTCAAGCCAGATCTCGCTTCACAGTTTTGTCATTTCTTCTTTTTGCATTTAAAATGTACCTCTGTGTATGTATGTGTGCATTTTGATTGTTGATAATCTCGTGGGTGTCTCTCAGCGCTTGCTTTGTACTCCGTTGCAAGTTGCCTGTTTTTTTCCTCCCTGTTGCACTGCGAGAGTTGAGTCTTTTGTGGGAACAACTTGTTTGGGGCTTCAAAAACAGTTTTTTTGTAGTGCTGGAGGAGCTGCTGCAGCTGGGAAGAGGTATGGAGAATACGAACTATGTCAGTACACGCAGTCAACAAAAGCAAGCTGCTGCTGCTGTCAGTGCTGATGTTAACAACGAAGGTGAGTATCTTGTGATCTTAGTTTTGGGAAAGCGCCCCAAATTGAGCTCTTCTCTTTTGTGTTTAGGAGGCTAGGATTTGGGAGAATTCTCGCGAATGTTGTTGCAGCAATTTTTTTCTTTATCTACCGTGGTTTGCAGATGCTTTCTTGCATTCTCACTCTCGGACTGAAGCTCTTTTTTGTTTGGAACTTTCCCGATACTGATCTTGTGCATTAGTTTCATTTCTTGAGGTGATGAAATTGTTGATAATCCTCGGAGCTTGAAGTGTTTGTTGCTGTGCTTTGAATCTGCAGCTGGGATAGCCAGTGCTGCTGGGATGAAGACGAGTTCAAGGAATTCTAGCTGCACCGTTCTGACAGACAAGACAAATGAGTCGCTCACACCCTCCTCAGCTATGGCGAAAGCTGGAAATCGGGTCAGCCTTGAGGGCAGTACTCCCGGCTCAAAGCAACAGCAGCAACATCCGCTGTTCCGTGAAGCTTCACCTGTTATTCAAGCAGAGGTAAAAAAACAACACCTCGCTACTGTTCCGAGTGCAGCACAGCTCTCCTCCGGATTACAAAGCTGCGACTCTTCTTCTTCACCAGACATCACAAAGTTCTTGTCTGAGTGGGTGGGCATAGATGTTGAAGACGTGGGATCGTTTGACGAGGACGAGGACGAGGACGACAATGACTCCCTTCCAGATATAGATCAATCCGATGAAGTCTTTTGCGCTGAGCTCAGAGGAAGCTCGCCTTGTGCAACCACCACCCATGAACAAGAAGACGTTCCATTCCAGTCTTCCAGGGCAGAAAAATTCTCGCCCACCGTCAAAACACTGGGAAGAGCTTCAACTCTGATGAAATCCCCTGTGAACACCAATGTTGTTGGAGAAGAAGGAGAATATCAGATTCAGTCCGTTGTGATCGATGACGACCAGATTACAGAGGCTGCTGAGCAATAGGCGGCAGTGGCCCAGAGGAGTTCAGATCAAAGTCTTTGAATCTCTCAGGGAGACTGATCTTACAGGCGAACCAGGAAATTTTTCTCTGGAATGTGCAGACAATCACCACTCTTTACTCTCATGATTTTCTCTGGGGGATGCAAACAGAACCACCACTCTATACACTATCAGGATTTTCTCTAGGTGTGCAGGCAATCAGCACGCTTTACTCTCAGGATTTTCTCTCCAGTGCAGCAGCCAATCACCAACTTCCCTTTGCTCAGTGCCAGAAACTCCTTGCTCTTTCAAGCATGTGGGGGTAGCCTTCAATGATATTGCTGAAGCTCCCAACTCCTTGCTCTTTCAAGCACATGGGTTTAGGGTCTTCAATCATATATTGCCAAAGCTCCCTCCCAGTTGCATTGCAAAAGAATTCCAATCTTTCACAATTTCTCCATGTGCACATACATATGTGATATTAGCCTCACAGTTATGATCACCAAAAGTTTTCCCATTCATATGCTTCATCAACAAAATCAACTTGTTTCCATTACCATCCAATGGTATAAAAAACTAAATTGTACATAGTTGTATTGTTGTCCAACTATATATGGCAATGGTTCAAGATTTGCTCTAGTGCATTTGGACGTATCAATTCATAAACTTTTCCTGTTCAACATCAAACTGTAGGAAATGAAGACCTAATGAAGTCATAAATGCAATACCAGTACCGTCAATTGTGGCCTTGGACCAGTCGTATGCCTAATCAACTCATCCAAGATCGAGTGTTTCTGATAAAAAGATAATCTTTCAATGCATCTTGATGTCAAATTGATCCATGTCTTAACCACATCTAACCTTATATTACATTCTCTACTCATGTATACAACTAGAGAGACAAAGAAACATGAAATTGTCCAGATCTAAAAATCCTGCAACTATTGATGATCCATGGGTTGCACTGATAAAACTTTTGAAAGAAGCAAACCAAAATAGCAGACCATGAAACAATCCACAAATAAAAAGATGCACGCTACAATGTGGTGAAAAGACTCGCTTTATGCAACCTTCTTATTTTTGTGGATAATAGAATTGTATTTTCCCACAATAGACTTGTTCCACCACTTGACAAGCAGTGATGAAGTGGAGACATGATTTCACAGTAGGTTAAGCGACCGTAGACGGTCTGCATGCTCTGCATCTAAAGTGGGTGGCTCATAGTGACCATGCAAATCTTCCACAATGTACTCCTGCACACAGACCAGAATCAAGTTAGATCCTAACCAACTTCCTGGAGGTAAC
>Ga0116231_10010257_pt1 | contig 15207 bp, 10 predicted proteins | sample S1TSphgellanicum_2_FD_89695 | JGI IMG/M metagenome (GOLD analysis project Ga0116231, IMG submission 89695) | Host-associated microbial communities from peat moss isolated from Minnesota, USA - S1T2_Fd - Sphagnum magellanicum MG | ecosystem: Host-associated > Plants > Peat moss > Unclassified...
ACCGTTGCAGTGATTTCGCGAGCGCGCGGGCAGCGCATCGTCGCCGTGGCCGCGGCACACGCCGCGGCCAAGCTGCGCGATGACTACTACGGCGCGCTGCACAACCATGAACGCCGGGAAGGGGTGGAATTCACCGAGATCGTCGCGCCTGCCGATGCTCCCCCCTGGGTGTTCGATCGCGAACAGTTATGGAACCGCGTCGAGGCTGCCGAGCGCCGTAAGGATTCACAGCTTGCTCGAGCGATCGAAGTCAGCCTGCCCGTCGAACTCGATCTCGCCCGGTGCATCGATTTGCTGCGCGCTTTCGTGCACGAGGAGTTCGTATCGAAGCGCATGATCGCCGACATGAGCATTCGGCGAACCAAGCTCGGAAATCCAAACGCTCAGGTTCTGTTGACCATGCGCGAGGCGGGCGCAGCGGGCTTCGGCCCAAAGATGCGGCAGTGGAACGCCAAGAGCAATCTGCTGGACTGGCGTTCGTCGTGGGCAAATATCGCCAACCTGCATTTGGCGCGTGCTGGACATCCCGTGCGGATCGATCATCGAACCTTGGATGAACAGCAGATCGAGCTACAGCCTGCGCGCAGGACGGGCATCGGGCGCCCGATAGTCGAAGAGAGGCTTCCTGACCATCTTCGGGCGAGATTCGTCGAGCAGCGCCGCATCGCGCACGATAACGGCACCGCCATCTTGGAGGATCCGACCATCGCCATCCGCGCGCTGGCGCGTCAGCGGCGAAGCTTCACGCGCGCCGACCTCGACCGGTTTCTCACGTCGCGGACCGATGGCAAGCCGCAACGACACGCGGCACTGGCCAGCATCATGGCGTCCCCGGAACTCGTGACGCTGGATGCGGGCGCGGGCGGCGCGACGCTCTATACGAGCCGCGACTTGCTTGAAGCGGAGAAGGCACTGCTCCGGCGCGCACAAAATATGACCAAGCGTGGTGATTTTCATGCCGTCGCCGTGACCCGTGCCGAATCTCACGACTTTCTGCAGACCGCGCGCAAGCTTTGGAACGAACGGGGCAAGAGAGTAAGAGACGCGATACCTGCGCCGGGCGAAGGCTTGGTCCAGGGCGATGTGGTGCTGCTGCAAGGCGCCGAGATGATCGAACTCAAGATGCTGGAAAAGCTCATGGATGCCGCGGAGCGAGCCCGCGCAACCATGGTGCTGGTGGCCGATGCGGAGCGGCTGCAGGCGATGGGCGCCATGTCGCCCATGCACCAGCTCATGGCCGCCAGTGGTATTTAGAACGCGCCCGTCGAATCCACCGCTCGTCCCTCGATGTCGTCCGCTCGAACCGCGAGCTTTGCGCGCGCGCTCACGGCGGGTTCAAGCTCTCCCGCATCTGACAGGTCAGGTGTGGAGCGGTGTATGCAACGAAGAAAATTGCTCGAGTCGATCATCGGCGCTGCCGCCATGCCCTGGGTGCTTCGCGCCGGCGCCGTCCAGGAGGCCTTCGGTGGCCAGGAGGCCTTCGGTGGGACATCGACACAACCGCGTGCGCGCTGCCGGCCAGGGAGCGCAGGCTGGCCGACGCCCGAGATGTGGGAGAGCCTGAATCGGAGCACGCAGGGCCGCTTGACCATCCCCAATTCTCCGTTTGCGGCCTGCGCCGCCGCACCGGACTCGGACGCCTGCCGCGAGGCGTTGGCCGGCCTCAAGAACCCTTTTTATCTTGGGGATCAGATCGCACTGACTCAGACCAGCGGTTGGGCCGGTGCGTGGAGTTCCCAGCCCAGCGCATACGCAGTCGCAGCCGAGACCACTGCCGACGTCGCGGCCACGGTCAATTTCGCTCGCCGGCATTCGCTGCGGCTGGTCGTCAAAGGGGGAGGACACAGTTATCAGGGCAACTCCTGTTCGGCCGATTCACTGCTGCTGTGGACCCGGCGCATGAACAAAGTGGAGTTGCACGCTGCGTTCGTCGGGCGCGGCTGCCAAGGCCGCCATTCAGCGGTGCCAGCCGTCAGTTTGGGAGCCGGTGCGATGTGGATCGATGCCTATGATGCAGTCACGACGGGCGCCGGCCGCTACGTGCAAGGCGGCGGATGCACGAGCGTGGGTGTGGCGGGACTGATCACGGGCGGCGGTTTCGGCAGCTTCTCGAAGCGCTTCGGCACCGCCGCTGCGGCTCTCCTCGAAGCCGAGATCGTAACCGCCGATGGCGAGGTCCGGATCGTCAACGCATGCCGCAATCCCGATTTGTTCTGGGCTATCAAAGGCGGCGGCGGAGCGACCTTTGGCGTGATCACACGTCTGACTTTGCGTACGCGCGAGTTGCCCGAGACCTTCGGTGCCGTATCCGGCGCGATACGCGCCTCGTCCGATGCCGCGTACCGTGAATTGATCGCGCATGCACTCACCTTTTACCGGACGGCGTTGTTCAATCCACTATGGGGCGAACAAATGGTCTTTCGCAGCGACAATACGCTGCGTCTATCGATGCTTTTTTGCGGTATGACGCGCGATCAGGCACAGGCCACCTGGGCACCCTTCATCGACTGGGTACGAGCCGACCCTGCATATACGTTCACGAGCGAGTTCAATGCCATCGGCGGGCCGGCGCGCCATTTCTGGGACGCGAAGCTTCTGAAGAAAATGGCACCGAGTTTCATCGTGGCCGACGCACGGCGCGATGCACGGGATCACCACTTTCTGTGGGCGGGAGATCAAGCCCAGGCCGGCTGGACCATTCAAGGCTATCAATCGCTTTGGCTGCCCGCGAAACTCTTGGACCCAGGCTGCCTTGCGCCACTGGCCGATGCCGTGTTCGCGTGTACGCGACACTGGGAGATGGCGCTGCATTTCAACAAAGGCCTCGCAGGCGCGCCCGCCGAGGAGATCGAAGCGGCCCGGGACACCTCGATGAATCCCGCGGTACTGGGTGCATTTGCCCTGGCCATCATCGGCGCGGACACCGCTCCCTCGTTTGCCGGACTGCCCGATTCGCAGCCCGATCTCTACGCCGCACGCGATGCCGCCGCGAGCATCGACAAGGCCATGTCTAAGCTTCGGCGCGTAGCTCCCTTGGGCGGAGCGTACGTGTCGGAAAGCGATTTCTTCGAACCGAACTGGCAGCGCTCGTTCTGGGGCGCGAATTACCCCGCGCTCGCACGCATCAAGCGCAAATACGATCCCGACGGGCTATTTTTCGTCCACCACGGCGTCGGTAGCGAATCCTGGAACGCCGATGGATTCGTTCGCGTTCGAAGTTGAGCCCGCGTCGCCGCGGTGCGCCGTCAGGCTCTCCTCAAGCTGATCGTCCAATGCAAATCGCCCTGGCCGTGCTCGATGCTGTACACCCGCGATCCGGTGGGCACCTCGAAGCGCACCGCCAGCGTCTCGTTCATCAGGTATTCGCGGTGAATCATCAGAGCACGGGTGACCTGGATGTCGCCTTCGATCATCAGCACGATGCGGTCTGCGACCTCGAGCCCGGCCTGCTTGCGGGCGTCTTGCACCGTGCGCACCATCTCGCGGCATAGCCCTTCCTGCAATAGTTCGTCGGTCATCGTTGTATCCAATCCCACGAGGTAACCTTCGGCCTCCTCGCACACGAATCCGGCCGCGGACGTGGTTTCCACCAGCAGATCCGCGGCATGAAGCTCCACCTCCTGGATCGCGGTCCGCAAGCGAATGCTCTGGCCCCGCGCGCAAGCCATGGCGATCAGGAGTGGATCCGCCGCGGCCAGGGCTTCACGAATGGCAGGTATCATACGGCCATAGCGCTTACCCACCACCGGCAAGTTGACCTTGATGCGGTAGGTGACCAATTCGGCATCGGCCGCAATGACTTCGACCGTCTTGACGTTCAGTTCCTCACGTAATTGGTCGGCGTGCGCGCCGATGGCCCGCGATGCGGCAATACTGGGCACTCGCACCAAGAGGCGCGACAGGGGTTGGCGAATCTTCAGGTTCGACTTGGCTCGTGCAGCTCTTCCCAAGCCGACCACGCGCTGCACGACGATCATGTCTTCGAGAAGTGACCGGTCCATGCGTTCCGGGCGCGAAGCCGGCCAGGCCGCCATGTGCACGCTCGCCGGCGCATCCTTACTCACGCTGCGTACCAGGTTCTGATAAACGTCCTCCGCCAAAAACGGCACCGTGGGGGCCATCAAATAGGTGACGGTTTCCAAACATTCGAACAGGGTGCGATAAGCCGCCTGCTTGTCGGCTCCCTCGCTCGCTTTCCAGAAGCGCCGGCGGCTGCGCCGCACGTACCAAGTCGAGAGCTGCTCGACGAACGACTCGATCGCGCCGTTGGCGGTCTGTGCGTCGTAGCGATCGAGCGCCTCCGTCACGGTGTTCCTGGTGTCCTCGAGCAACGCCAGGATCCAGCGATCGAGCACCGCCAATTTGCCGTGCTCGACCGCGATGCTAGGGTCGGTCTTGTCGAGACGCGCGTACAGAACGAAGAAGGCATAGGTGTTCCAGTAAGTATTGATGAAGCTCGATGCGACGTTCGATACCAACTCCACCGACACACGCTTTTGGATTTCGGGCGCGACGCGGGCCGTGAAATACCACCGCAGTGCGTCGGCCCCGACAGTCTCGAAGATCTCCGCCGGCTTGATGATGTTTCCCAGCGACTTGGACATCTTCTTGCCGTTGTCATCGACGATGTGGCCGAGGCAGATCACGTTCTTGTAGGCCACCGAGTCGAAGATCAGCGTCGCAATCGCGTGCAGCGTGTAGAACCATCCGCGTGTTTGATCGATCGCCTCGCAGATGTAATCAGCGGGAAAACGCCGCGCGAATTTAGCCTGCGAATCGCCGAACGGGAAATGCAGCTGCGCATAGGGCATGGCGCCGGAGTCGAACCAACAATCGATCACCTCCGCAACGCGGCGGTATTCGCGTCCTTCATGCGCGAAGGTGATCTCGTCGATGGCCGGTCTGTGCAGATCGAGACCGGTCAGTGCGCGCCCGGCTCGCTGCTCGAGTTCCGCCGTCGATCCGATCCAGATGTAATCCCGGCCATCCGTCCAGACGGGCAGAGGAGTTCCCCAAAAACGCTCGCGCGAAAGCGCCCAATCGACATTGTTCTCGAGCCAGTCGCCGAATCGTCCGTCGCGGATGTTCGGCGGAATCCAGTTGATCTCGCGATTGAGCTCGACCATGCGATCTTTGACCGCTGTCGTCTTGATGTACCAGGCATTCTTCGCGTAATACATCAGCGGGTCGCCGGTGCGCCAGCCGAATGGATAGCTGTGCGTGTAACGCTCCTCCCGATAGAGTGCACCCGACTCTTTCAGAAGGGCCGTGATGATGGGATCCCCGTCCTTGAAGAAGAGCCCGGCAACAGGCGACACCTGCGGCAGGAAGCATCCATCGTCGCCGACGCAGTGCAACACCGGCAAGCCGTGCGCCAGGCCGAGCTTCAAGTCGTCCTCGCCATAGGCGGGTGCGATGTGCACGATGCCCGTGCCCGCGTCGGTGGTCACGAACTGCGCGGTGCGTACTCGTAAGATCTCGCCGTCCACCGCCAGGAACTCGAACGGCCGTTGGTACCGCAGTCCTTGCAACTCGCTGCCGAGAGTGGTCTTGACGATCCAATGGGAGCCCTCGCCGAGCGCAGCGAGTCGCTCGCGCGCTAGGATCAGCGTTTCGCCTTCGCGCTTGACCCAGACGTATTCGACCGACGGGCTCACGGCCAGGCCCAAGTTCGCAGGCAACGTCCAAGGCGTCGTGGTCCAGACCAGGAACGAGGTTGCAGGTTCGTCAAGCAGCCGGAAGCGCACGAACACGGAAGGGTCGTCGACCTCTCGGTAGCCGAGTGCCACCTCGTGCGAGGACAACGTGGCTCCGATGCGGGGATCGTATGGAACCACCTTGTAGCCTTGATATATCAATCCTAAGTCCCACAGCCTCTTGAGCAGGTTCCACACCGACTCGATGTACTCGTTCTGCATCGTCAGATAGGCATCGTCGAGGTCCACCCAGAAACCCATGCGCATGGTCATGGCCTCCCAGTCGCCGACATAGCGCATCACCGAGGCGCGGCATAACTCCACGAAGCGCGCGACCCCGACCTCCTGCACGATGCGACGCTTGTCGAAGATGCCGAGTGCTTTCTCGACCTCGTGTTCGACCGGCAAGCCGTGAGTGTCCCAGCCGGCTTTGCGCGGACAATGAAAGCCCCGCATGGTCTTGTAGCGCAGGAAAAGGTCTTTGAAGGTGCGCGCCAGCACATGGTGAATGCCTGGCATGCCGTTGGCAGTCGGCGGTCCCTCGTAAAAGACGAACTCGGGACGGCCGGCGCTCGCCTCGAGCGTGCGGCGAAAGACATCCTGCGCCTCCCAGAAATCTAGGATGCGAGTCTCCAGGGTCGGGCCTTCGTACCGGCCCTCGACATCGTTGAACATGGGCGGTGCTTCCGGGTTGTAGCGATCAAAATCCATGTGCTGACGCAAGCTCGCGCCTGCACAGCACCGGGGCGATTGGCATCGCGATACCACCCGGCTTCGCCGCATCCTCGCGGATGCAACCTCGATTGCTGACTGCATCAGCCTGGCTCAAGTCACGGCAGCCATCCGTCTGAGCCTACTTGAGACGATAGAGAGTCCCTTTCGGTCAGCCGCTCAGGGGTGATCTTCGTCGGCACGATGGTTGGGGCTTGCACCATCCCCCAATCGCTCGCTGTCCGCCGTTTGCCGACTACTGTTCCCGTCGTAGCGTTGCACGGATATTACATCGACCGGGGTGCGGTCGGTGGTGTTCCGTCCGTTCCCGCGCCCTGGGATGGCCGGCGACGAATCTTCTCAACCTGAAGTCGGGCGTGACAGGGGGACTTCGGATGTCGAATTATTCGTGGACAATGCGTTGGACTCACAGCCCGATTTGCAGCGGGGATGTGGATGCGCCGGGATCTCCGCTGGTATATGCATACACGTTCAGGGCTCGCACCGTCGGTGTGAGGGCGAACTGGCGCTTTTGACGGGTGCGGGCACGGTGTGACACTGCCACGGCCAACTGAACCGCTCTACACTACTAGATCTGCAGGCAAGGGGTGCTCGATGTCCATGGCGCGTCATTGCAAATTTCTAATGTTTGTATCGTTGCTGAAAGTATCCATCACGGTGGCCATGGCGGCCCCCGCTGACACGGCGCCCGTCAGCAGTGCGCCCCTCTCCCCCGCGGCCAAGCAGTGGTGGGCCGACATTGCTGCGATCGCCGACGATCGGATGGAAGGACGCCTCACTGGGTCGGCCGGCTACATGCGCGCCGCCCAGTACGTGATATCGCGTTTCAAGGCAGAAGGCTTGGCGCCGGCGGGCACCGAGGGTTTCATGCAGCCGGTGGAATTCACCCAACAGCTGATCGACCAGACGGCGTCGACCTTGGAACTGACGGCCGCCGACGGCTCGGTCGTGCCGCTCGATGCGGGCCGCGATTCGCGTGTCGGTGCAGGCGGCGCGCCGGCTCCGGACAGCATCGATGCGCCGCTGGTCTTCCTGGGCTACGGCCTGCATCTGCCGCAGCACGGCGCGGACGATTTTGCCGGCATGGACCTTTCGGGCAAGATCGTGGTGGTCTTGAGCGGCGGTCCCGCGGACATTTCCGGAGCGGTGAAATCGAGTGCGCGCTTCGAGCGTGCGCGGCAGCTTGGCAAGCTCGGCGCCGTGGGGCTCTTGACTCTGACCACCCCTAAGCAGACCGAGATTCCGTGGTCGCGTCAGATCCTGCTTGCCAGCCAGCCGGGCATGTATCTCGAGGATGCTGCCTTACGCGAAACTCCCGACGGCTTCGTGACTCTGGGGCTGGATCCCGCAAAGTCGGAGGTGCTGTTCGCGGGCTCGGGGCATAGCTTCGCCGAACTCTGTGCGCTTGCCGATGCTTCGAAGCCCGTGCCTACGTTCGCACTGCCCTTTCGTCTCAAGGGCCATCTCGTCGTCAAGCGCGAGCGCTTGAGTTCACCCAATTTGGTGGCTGAACTGCGCGGCGGCGACCCAAAGCTTGCCGGGCAATTCGTGGTGGTTTCGGCACATCTGGATCATCTTGGTGTCGGTGCGCCGATCAATGGCGACGCTATCTACAATGGCGCCATGGACGATGCGTCGGGCGTGGCCACGGTGCTCGACATCGCACATCGCCTGAAACACGGGCCCAAGCCGCGCCGCTCGATTCTGTTCCTGATCGTGACCGCCGAGGAAAAAGGATTGTTGGGATCGCATTATTTCGCACGGCATCCGACGGTGCCGAAGGAGAGCATCGTGGCGGATCTTAACTTCGACATGCCGCTGCCGCTATGGCGGCTGACGAAGGTGCTCGTGCCCGGCGAAGATGAAAGCACGCTCGGCGCCGATGCCCGCGCGGTGGCGGCCCTTCAAGGCTTGAGTCTTGCGCCGGATGCGCTTCCCGACCGCAACGTCTTCATTCGCACCGACCAATTCAGCTTCGTACGCGAAGGCATTCCGGCATTGGCGTTCAAGTTCGGTTTCGCCAAGGACACGCCCGAATTTCAGATCGAGCATGATTGGCGCGCCAATCGCTACCATGCACCGTCCGACGACCTCGATCAGCCGGTCATGAAGGAAGAGGCCGTGAAGCTCGATGCGTACGTCGCCGCTCTCGCCGCTCGCGTGGCCAACGCGGATGCACGTCCCGCGTGGCTGCCCACCAGCATTTTCCGTCCGCAGCCGGCGACCTGATCGACGCGCCTTGACCAACGAGCGCGCCCCGGTCCTCAGCCCGAGGTCAAGGGATCAGGCGCGGCCAGCCTCGAGCGTGCGGCCGGCGGCCTGATCAGGAAAATGCCGCAGGCCGCGAGAAGACATGCAATGCCCGCGGTGTATAGCGCCGGCGCATATGTCAGCAGGAGCGTTCGCGACAGGCCGGCACCGTAGGCGGCAACGGCTCCGCCCAGTTGATGCGCCGCGAACACCCATCCAAAAATCATCGCACCTTGTTGCTTGCCGAATGAGGCAGCCGCCAGTTTCACCGTTGGGGGCACGGTTGCAATCCAATCCAAGCCATAGAAGACGGCGAAAAGCGACAGACCGTACATGGTGAAGTCCGAATGCGGCAACCACAGCAAAGACAAGCCGCGCATTCCGTAATACCAGAACAGCAGCTTGCGGTTATCAAAACGATCGGAAAGCCAACCCGAGGCGATGGTCCCGACGAAGTCGAACCCGCCAATCATCGCCAATACCGATGACGCCGGCACCGCGGCGAGGCCATAGTCGCCACACAACGAGATGAAATGCGTTTGAATCAAGCCGTTGGTACTCAATCCACAGACGAAAAACGTGCCGAACAGCACCCAGAAGGCGCGCGCCCGTGATGCCTCGAAAACAACGTGGAGCGGTTCGAGGAAGCTCGCCCGCTGCGCGGCCGCTGCGGATGGCGCAAGCCCGGTGGACGGCGTCGAAGGGATGTCGGCGCCGTAGGCCGCAAGCCCCATACCTGCCGGCCTGTCTTCTAGAAAGAGCAGGGCGAGTCCGGCGACGCTCAAGCACGCGATGAAAACGGGCGTGATCGCCACCCGCCACCCGTAGTGCACGATCAGGAAGCTCGCCAGCGGCAGAAAAATCAACTGTCCCGTGGCCGCGCTCGCGGTCAACACGCCGAGCACCAAGCCGCGGCGCCGCTCGAACCAGCGATTGGCCACCGTCGCGCCCAAGACCAGGGCGGTCAACCCGGAGCCGAAGCCGAGCACGATCCCCCATGACAGAACGAGCTGCCAAAGATTGGTCATGCGAGTGACCGCAATCACTCCGCCCGCGACCAGCAGCAAGGCCGCGCAAACCACGCGTCTCAGCCCATAGCGATCGAGCATGACGGCCGCGAAGGGGCCCATCAAGCCATACAGCATGAAGCGCACCGCCAGTGCGGATGAAATATCGGCGGTACTCCAGCCAAACTCACGGCTGATGGGTTTGAGAAATGCACCCGGCAATCCCAATGCCGCCGAGGAGACCAACATGGTCAGGAAGACAATTCCCATGACAACCCATGCGTAGTGAATGCCTCGTGGTTCCAGCCAACGCAATAGGCCGCGCGCCAGCACGTCAAGCGACCGGTAGGCGCGTCGCTGCGGCGGCCTCATCGAGTTGCCGCGCCAACAACTCGCGCGCGGCGCGCAAGAATTCATCCGAGGTCTCGGTGCCGTACGTTGCCCGGGCGAGAACCATCGCGCCCACCAGTGTCGAGAGCTGCGCCAGAGCCCGGCGCCGGTGGCTCGCAGAACCGCCGCCTGCCTGCAGCGAGGACAGCACGTCGATCAATTGTTCCGTTCCCGACCGAAAGGCGGCGCGCACGGGGCTGTCCATGGGTTCACGTGCCACGTCGCATGCCAGGGCCACGGCTGGACACGAGCCGCCCGCGTTGTCGCGCGTGCGAGCAGACAGGTAGGTTTGAATCAATGTACGCAGCGCTGCCTGGGTGTCGGGTTGAGTCGCCGCCCGCGCTCTCCAGCGCTCCGCGGATTCCGAGAAGGCCTGCGTACACGCCTCGGCCGCTAGCGCCTCCTTGGACGCGAAATGCCCATAGAAACCTCCATGGGTGAGGCCGGCCGCATGCATCAGATCAGCTACCGTGACACCCGCGATGCCGCGCTCGCGCATCAGCCGTGCCGAGGCTGCCGTGATCGCACGCCTGTGGCTTTGTGCCACCAGTTTTGATGCCCGCGGCACGCTCAGCCCCGACGATAAATGATCAATGGCATTTATAATACATGATAAGCATCATGTATTTCCTCGTCAACCTCGAGTGGACGCCACCTGCAAGAGACCCGCACTGGGTAGTAAGCTACGCGAGCCGGGCGCGTGCTCGATATTCGGGTGGAAGCAACGATGGAAAATCTCAAGCCATTCGATCCGCGGGACATCGACGAGTCGCTGACGCGCATCGTCACTCATGGCGGTCATGTTTACTTGATGTTTCCCTACATAAGCGGCATCGAAGCCGTGCCGCGATTTGAGTCCTTGAGCATCACCATCGCGGGACCTGCCGCCAGCGCGGAAGATTTGTCCCGGCTGACAGCCGTGGTCGAGAACGCGGGCACTGACGGCGCATGGTTCATCTCCTTCAGCACCCCCTGGCGTGTCCGTGCAGAAGATGTCCAGAACTTGCGGTCCCGTGGGTCCGTGCGCAAACGCCAGTAACGCAACCGAGCTCGAATGTCATCGATTCTCATCACCGGAGCGAGCCGCGGTATCGGTCGCGCGACGGCCGTGCTCTGCGGCACCAACGGTTGGTCGGTTGCCCTCAACTTCAAGAGCAATGCAGCGGCAGCCGCCGACGCTGCGCACGCGGTCGAAGCGGCCGGGGGCCGCAGTGCGACGATGCGAGGCGACGTAGCTCGAGAGAGCGACGTGCTTGGCATGTTCGACGCGGCGCAAGCCGCGTTTGGCAAACTCACGGGCGTGGTGATCAACGCCGGCATCGTGGCGCCGGCATTACCCCTCGCGGACATGCAGCTCGATCGGCTCAAACGCATGTTCGAGGTCAACGTCCTCGGGGCCTATCTTTGCGCGCGAGAGGCGGCACGGCGCCTCTCGACCGATCGCGGCGGCGATGGCGGCTCGATCGTTCTCGTATCCTCCGCGGCGGCGCGTCTCGGTGCACCGTTCGAGTACGTCGACTATGCCGGTGCGAAGGCGGCGCTCGATACCTTGGCGATCGGCCTCGCCAAGGAACTGGCTCCCAAGGGGGTGCGCGTCAACGCGGTGCGGCCCGGTTTGATCGAGACCGATATCCATGCCAGCGGCGGCCAACCGGACCGTGCGCAGAGAATTGGTGGCACCACCCCGATGGGACGCCCTGGGCGGCCAGAGGAAGTCGCCGCAGCGATCGTCTGGCTGTTGAGCGACGCGGCTTCCTACACGACCGGCGCGATCCTCGATGTTGCCGGCGGCCGTTGAGTGCGGCGCAGTACGCCGGTTTGCGGCATCTCGCGCGGGATGCCTTACGCTCAAAGCTCGCCGTCGCCCGTTATCGCGACGAAGGCGGCGTTGCCGTCGCGTACGATGCGAACCAACAGCGGCGCCTGAGGCGAGGGTGTCGGCGTTCCCTTCAGATCGCGAACGTCGATCTGTTGTTTGTTGCCGATCTGGGTGATGACGTCGCCGATCTTGAGTCCCGCCAATGAACCCGGACCCGCCGGCCGAAGCTGGGTGACGATCAAGCCGCTCGGCTCGTCGCCCGCCTTGACGGCCTTGCGAATGGCCTCCGTGGTGTTGGCCACGGCAAGTTGCAGCGAGGGCACCCACGTATCTTGATCCCCTTCCAGCCCAGGATCGGATGGCGGCTCGGGCAGACGCCCCACCTTCATCGCCACCGTGATCGTTTTCGCATCTCGTCGCAAGGTCATTGTTACCAACGCATCGGGTAGCAGCCGCGCCGTGATCTTCCCCATGTTCCGGACGGTGACGTGGCTCGATCCGATCGTCAGCAGAACATCGCCGATGGCAAACGTACCATTGGCCGGCCCTGCCGGGTCGACCGCGGAGATCAGCGTGCCCGCCGGAATCTTCATACCTAGCGCCTTTGCCAGCATGGGCGTCACTTCCTGAACCGACAGCCCTAAGTAACCCCGCTCCACATGGCCCTTCGACTCCAGCTGCCCGATCACGGCGTTGACCGTTTCGGCGGGGATGGCGAATCCCAATCCCACCGAACCACCGCTCGGCGAAAAAATCGCGGACGTCACGCCGACCACCACACCATCCGGAGTCATCAGTGGGCCTCCCGAGTTGCCATGGTTGATGGCGGCGTCGGTTTGTAGAAAGTCGATATAGGGATCATCCTCGAGCGTGCGTGCTCGCGCGGAAATGATGCCCGCGCTCACCGATTGGCCCAGGCCATAAGGATTGCCGATCGCGATCACGGCATCGCCCACCGAAACTGTTTGCGAGGAACCCAAGCGCAGGACGGGAAGCTTGACGCCATCCACCTTGAGCAGCGCGATATCGGTAACTGCATCGGCGCCGAGAATTCTCGCCGCGAAATCTCGGCCGTCCGGAAGCTTGACCCTTACCTTCAATGCCCCGTTGACAACATGTCGGTTCGTGACGATGAGCCCGTCGGCGCGGATGACGAAACCCGACCCCAGCGCCGCGGACGGACGGTCTTCATCCGGGTTTCCGAGATTTCCAGACAGCAGCCGCCTGATTACGGCGCTGACGTCGTTCGAGTTGGCCGAAGTCGCGAATTCCGCCGCGCGTTGCCCGGGACTGACGCGTTTCTCCTCGACCATCACCGTCACGACGCTGGGCGCGACTTCGCGAACCAGCGCCGCGTAGCCTTCGGTCGATCCGCCGGCAGCACGGTACGAAATGGGCAGGAGGAAGCCAAGCAATGCGGTCATACCCCAGTGCGTCAATTTCATGGTGTGCAACTCTTGATATGTCCTAACGTAGGCGTGTTTTCGATCTAGCCTTGAGTCTGGGCGCGCGCGGGGATTTCTTGGCGGAAACGAAACTCCAGGAGAGCCCCAGCAGCTCCCGCAGGTCGCGGTGGCTGATTTTCGACAGTCGCACCAGCACGATGGGATAGCCGGCGTAATGGTCGGTGACGTAGTAAATGTCCGGCTTCGCTTGGATCAATGAGTTGCGCAAGTCGATGTCGATGCGAAACGCCGCGGAGTCCGGCTCCGCCGACTTGTTGACGGGCACGCACGCGAGGAGGTTGCCATTCACTTTGACTGCGGCAGCGCCGTACGCGGTTCCGGACTCGACATCCGTCATCTCGAGCGCCATTTCGCGAACGACATCAAAGGTGAGAGGCGCATTTGCCATGCTCGCCGAGTCTATAATGATCCGGTCACGCTCGCTGCAGGTTCATGTTCCGGTCAACTTCAAAGCTGGCGCCCCTCGCACTGACGTTCGTAGCCGTCTGTTGCGGGTCGGATGCCGGCGCCGCCGTTCCCGCAGGTGACGGGCCAGCACCGGTCGATTCACCGCCTCCCCCTGCCGCGCCCGCGGCACTGGACGAAGTTCTCGTCACGGGAGAGCGGCCGGGGCCGGGCATGTGGCGGGTTTCGAAGGGCGGCCATGATCTGTGGGTTTTGGCGACGCTAGAGCCGCTGCCCAAGAATATGACCTGGCGCTCCGAGGCGGTGGAGCAGCGCATCGCGAGTTCGCAAGTCGTGATTTCACCCCCGCAGGTCGACGCCGACGTCGGTTTTTTTCGCGGTCTGACGCTCCTACCCGCGCTGCTGCGTGCGCGCAAGAGCCCCGATGGCCGCACGCTCGAGCAGGTCGTGCCGCATGATTTATACATTCGTTGGCTGGCGCTGCGCGTCAAGTATCTCGGGTCGAGCGACGATGAGCACAAACGTCCGATGCTCGCCGCCCTGGATTTGTATCGCGCAGCGCTCGATCAGTCCGGACTGACCTCCAACGAGGTCGTCTGGGAGTCGATTGAAAAGGTTGCGCACAAGGAGCACGTACCGCTACAGCCCGTCGTCCTGAACCTGAAAGTGGATGATGCCAAAGGCGCCGTCCAAGATCTCAGCAAAATTCCGCCGGACGCCGAGATTGCTTGCTTTGGGAAGACCGTCGAGCGGCTGGAAACCGATTTGCAGCCGATGCGTCAACGCGCCAATTTCTGGTCGCTCGGAGACATCGACGGACTGCGCAGCTTGCCCTATCCAGACGAGGAAGTTGCATGCCGCGACGCATTTCTTGCCGTGCCGGAATTTCGCGCTCGCTTCGAGCGCGCTCGCATGCAGATTGTCGATCTATGGATCTCGACCGCGCAGGCTGCGCTCGACAAAAACGCCTCGAGCTTCGCCGTCTTGCCGCTGACCGACCTGTTGAAGAAAGATGGCTTGCTCGATCGGCTCAAAACCAACGGGTACGCGGTTGAGGAACCTCGCTGACTGACCGGCCGAGCTTCATGGCTCAATCGGCGGCGCGCAGCTTCGCGATGCTCTCGGCGGTGAGATTGGAGCGTTGCGCGCCGAATCGCGCGGTAACGTAGTTAGCGACGCTCGCAATCTCCGCGTCGGAATGGGTGCTGCCGAACGCCGGCATATTATTCGGCGCGATGGCGTAGTGACGCTGCGCTCCGGCGATGATGACCTGGGCGACGTTGGTCCCCGTTGGGTCGTTGATGGCGCGCGTGCCCGTCAGCGTTGCGAAGGGCAGCACCGGACTGACTCCCGTCCATCCATGGCAACCGGCGCAGGATCCCTCATAGACCTGCCTGCCGCGTGCGTCGCCAGGCTCAGCATCGCCGCTCGCCTGCAGCGGC
>Ga0116231_10010259_pt1 | contig 15203 bp, 6 predicted proteins | sample S1TSphgellanicum_2_FD_89695 | JGI IMG/M metagenome (GOLD analysis project Ga0116231, IMG submission 89695) | Host-associated microbial communities from peat moss isolated from Minnesota, USA - S1T2_Fd - Sphagnum magellanicum MG | ecosystem: Host-associated > Plants > Peat moss > Unclassified...
CTGCACAAATGTGCTTGAAGAATTCTGGTCCCATGCACATACATCAGTCTCTCTTCTTCTTGATAGCACAAAATGCTAGAAGAATTCTGGTTCCCATGCACATACATCAATTTCTCTTTCTCTTTTTCCTCAGAGCACAAATATGGGCTGGAAGAATTCCAGTTCTCCTGCCTGCAAGAAATCTCTAGCACCCACCTCCTGGGTGATAGTTTCAAACCCATAAACTCCTTGCATGGCATAAAAACTTTGCTGTTTGGATTGATGTGTAAAAGAATCATGACAAATTGTCTGAAGCAAAAAAATTGTCCATCTCATCTCCAGAGAAAGCTTGTTTCAAAAGGCATAGAAAAGAGCCCACAACCATAAACCAGAAAGGAATGAAACTTCATAAAAAAGCAAAGGCACAAACTCTTCTGCTTACTTGTGGTTCACCAGGGACAATCGTTATACAATCCTTGCATCCTTGTACACGCTCCATGGCAATGAGAGGCCGAATGTTGACGGCCACTTGCACCGCCTGCGTCGTTGCTGCTTCTTTCTCGTTCCCACCATTCTTCTCCGCCTCCACCGGTGAAACCACAAAATCCTCATCACTGCTCGTCCTCATCGGAAACAAACCCCACTTCTTCTTCTTCTTCTTCTTCCCTACTACAACTCTTCTCAATCGAACAAAGACCCACCCACCCACTCACTGCAACACCTAACCGCTTTCAACTCGCTGAAATCAAAATCAAAACCAAAACAACATCCCCAAATACAACAACAGCGGCTGCAGCATCCAAATCTTCCCTAAACCCTAAAAAAATTTCCAAATCGGAAAACAACCCAACATGAATCACATCAAAATGCCATCAATTTTCACATCTAGAAAATACAAATCAAGCATTAATAGAAACACTCCTTGAAGAAGAACAAGAACAAGAACAACAACCGCAGACCCACACAAGCAGAGATTCTACGATCCCTTCTTGCTTCATCATACATAAATATCGTTGAGAAATCCAAGCGCGTAATTCAAAACCAATTACAATCTCATGAAACTGATGCTAATGGCCATCTTTCTAATCGAAGATCGCAGTTAAAGTCTTAGATGGATTCTCCGCTTTTTTTTTTCCTTCTTCCTCTTCGCAGTTTCTAAGCGCTGACTGCTTCTCGACTAAGGAGCACAAACGGCCATGTACGTATGAATATCACATACGTATTTCATACGCATACATACTAACGCCGTATGTGCCTCATTGTTGGATGCCGTGGCACAATTAGAACGGTTATACACATTCATCCATGTGGGCATTGGATTACAGTCAGTAATATTTTCTTGGTCCCAATTCTCCTTCTCGACTAGGTAGCACAAAACGACCATGTACGTATAAAAGATCACATACGTACTTCATAATCGTACATATACTCGTACATAAATACGACGACGTATGTGCCTCATAGTTTGATGCCATAGTACAGGCAGAACGGTTGTACACATTCATCCATGTGGGCATTGGATTGCAGTTAGTAATTTCTTTTCATGGAGTTACGTTTCTTGGGCTACCTTTTTTATTTGGGTAAAACTTTTTTTAGAATTTTTCTTTTAAATCTATTTTTTATTCAATTTTTTTTTCTGCACCAATGAGTGAATTTGACAAAATTTTCGGATTTTTTTTACAATAAATTGGAAATTAATTTAATTCATTCTATTTTATTTTATTGTATTGTCAATTCAACTGATATTCACACCAGTGTTGTTCACACTATTATTGGATCATGTTCACATTATACAGGTTTTTAGGGTTAGGGTTTGCAAGGGAGGGTGGCAACTGATCTTTTTTCCTGCCAATGGTTGCAAGCACCAGCCAACCATATTTTTGTGTTTTGCTTGAGTGTTTTTGTGCAGGTTGTGTTTTTAGAGTGTTTTTTGAATTTTTTTGAATTTATTTATTTATTTCATAATAAATTAAATTATTACTTAATTATTTATTTTAATTTTAACTTTGTCAAAAATAAAGGAGCTGGAAAAAATTTAATTTGGCAAATGGATGTGTAATTCTTCACATAAAATGCAACACTCAATGTTATGAATAAGGTTTTCTTCAATTTGAACATTTATGAGGATTCAAATCCTCTTGAACTATATGTATTAAATGGGTTTAGATTAGAAATTACATCTTTTTAAGGGATTTTAGGTATGAACAAAGAATAAACAATAATCTCATATTAGGTCATATAAGATATGCATCCGAGTAATGAATATTCACATTGACACAATGTTGGCCAATTATTTTTTTAAAAATCGTAAATTGTTTACATGGGTTCAAGGTAATTAATCATTTATTTTTCAATTTTGGGATAGATCTAAAATGAAAAACATCCCAAAACAAAATATTGCATAAAATGGCAACACACCTATAAAGGCCATTAAAATAATAACTCTCTAAATACAAAACAAGGTGTGATCAAATAAGGAGAAAAACTAATCATCCAATTTATTAACACAAGCCTTAATTTGGAAAAAAAATACTACACTTGACATAGTACATGAATAGGTTTGGCATAAATTGATCGTTTTTGCCGAATTTTTGGAAAAATATTTATGACTTGTGTCAAAAAAAATTTAATCATTATAAAATTAAGAATTTGCAAGTTTTAATTTTTAACTGTTGGCTTTCAATTATCAAGTTTGAATTACAAACCTTAAAGTTCAAGAACTTAAGACTAAGACAATCTAGACACATTATTAAGGTGTCCCATAAACATAAAAAGAATGTGTTTCTATTTTTTATAACCATTACCTATCGAAATTTTCAAAATTAAAAAAAATCAAGTGCCAAACTTAAATTTTTAATTAATTATTTGGTAGTTTATTGCCGAATGTAATTAAGGAGTACAATATACATGTCCAAAAACACACAAAAAATAAAATAACACACAATATATAATGGAAACATTCTATTAGCATTGTGACCATACAAAGTGCCTAATGGCTCTTACATGGAGCACCAAAAGACTAAAGGGGCAAATCAAGGTACAATTGTTTAACTAGTTTAACTTCCATCTCAAATGAATGAGTGCATGTGTAGGCATTTAGTTCAATGTTTAACTCATGGTTTAATTAGTGCATATTTTGCATTGTGTAACTTATGGCATAATTTACTCTATATACATCTATGTAGATCTATGCAATTAGGTAATGAACTATCCATAAGATCTCAATTCCAACAATATATACACATGAATATTTCAAAAGAGGAAAAACTTGGGTATGGGTGATTGTAAATGGTTACATCAATGGAAGTAAATAGCAAACCTAGATATATTCTAGGGTTATTATAAAAGGATACTAGTCAATTATGATTCTACATATTAGGGTGTATACCTTTCGAAACCTTATATAACAAACCAAAATTGGTTTAAAACTATCAACAAATTATCAAATCTCTAATTTGTTTTAATTGCAAAATTCAATTTCTTTTCAAATACATGAATATTGCCTTTAGATGGCATTAAATAGTAATAATAATAACTTCTTTTTTTCCTAAGAAAGAAATTTAAATTCTTCAAAAAAAAAAGCATTGGGAAAAAAATAATTATCATAAATTATTTTGTATTAGACCATAGACTTTGTCATCTGTCAATTAAGGCACATGCGGCCTACATTGTGGAGGAGTTACACCAAAATGACACATGAATCAACCATCGAATCATTAATTACAAAACTTAAATTTGGGTTTGACACCAAATTGTTTAGCTTTGGATTGTTTCATCATATAAATCATAATTATAGCTTTTCATTATTCAAGATTTTCATGTCAAGGTCTTTCACATGTTGGCACAAATCAAAGACTTAAACCCTAGATCAAATTTTTTTTGGGGATTGATTCATGTTTTGTAACATTTGTAAACCACTCATATGTGGCCATGTGCATAGATGTTATAAAATGTCCCACCATTGGGAGGTTCTTTGCCAATTGTTTGGCTAGATGACATTAGATCAAAGTTTGGATCAACAAGCCAATGTAAATGGATGTTATGGTTGTTAGTTCACAAAAAAACACATCAATTCCGTTGGTGTGGACTACCTTAACACCACCAAAGGTGATCCAACAAGCATATTAGCTCATCCTTAGGTCACCCACATGTTTGGTGAATGCCATATTGGATCCAAGACATTACTTGAATGCATGGTTGGTCATGATGACCACCCACCTTTGGCAATGGTCAACAATGTTGGCTTTCCACAATTAACCTTACCAACATTCAAAAGTTTTCCATGTTCTCATGCATTTAAGGATGGAGGCTTGGGATGATTTAGGATTTCAATTCATTTAGTATGGAGGAGCCTAGTATGGATGAATGAAAAATGGTCATGGGCTTTTACATTAGCACCACAAACCATGTGTTTGACATTTTTGAATGAGCTCATAGGTGGATTTTGGGACAAGTTATGGACTTTAATTACCACACATGGTTTTTAAATTTGATTAGTTAACCAAACACATTTCACATAGTCTTTCTCACCCCCCCCCCCATCCTACATCTTCATTTATTGCATTGCAAATTAGAATAATCATGTTAGTGCAAGGGGGTGATATTGTAACAACTTGAGATGCACATCCTTGGCATATGTTAGATTAGGAACACCAAGAGAGATTTATGGGTGTTGGGAAAGAGGTTGGTGTTTTGGGGTCATCAAGATAGTGTAATACCTTTCAATATTTTACATAATAATCACAAGTTGTACTCCTAGTTTCAAGTGACGAGGATAATCCATCATCTTAGGCCAAAGTCCCATTAACTATGACCACAAGGGAACTAGATATTGGCCTGATGATTATAGGGGCCGAAATGCACACAACTCAATAGTTTTTGTAGGATTATGTTGAATGTTTATTTTCAACTTGAAAAAATTGGGCCAATTAAAAGGATAAAAGGTTTGGATTATATTGGAGTACAATAATCCAATTTTTAAAAAACTTTATTTGCTTAATGATGTGGAGAGGGCCTTAACTTAAACTTGAACAATAGAGTTGTCAAACAAGGGTTTGGTGGAATTGTTTAAATGTGAATATATTTCGATAACAATGATGTCAGCCAAAATATATATTTTCAACAATTAGAGTGAACACTACATGTGTTGGGATTATCATTTGGTGAATAAATGGACTTGCTTGAACAAATATGCCATGCCCTTGTCGAAGGAGATTTTTGACACCATAAGACAAGTCAAAGTTTTTAATACCTTGTACTTGTGATTTAATTATCGTCTGTTATTATAAAGAAAGGTGATAAAGTCAAAATAACATTTTGGGGGATTGATCTTCATGGAAAAGTTATTTTTATGGATTGAAGTTTTTGTGATTTGGTTTGAATAATACCCTTGCAAATTTTCAAAAGGTCAATGCTAAGGTTCAAGCAATCTCATAAATTCCCCAACCAATGGATCTTAGTTGTTTATGAGCTTTCTTACTCTAGTTTGCCCATTTGCCCCATCCATATTTTCTCAAGTGACACCCAAGCATGTTTTGCGCTCATAACCCCATATAATATGACATGTTTTGCACTTGTAACCTCACCTAACATACCAAGTAATGTGTTACATACCCCTTTATAGCCCTAGTGTGTTCATAACGTGCATAACATGGACTCAAAACATGCATAGGCATGACAAGGTGAAAATAAAGAGGACAAATGGGCAGACTGGAGGAGAACATCACAGCAATACTTTTATACTGATTGCATTCATTTCCTTTGGCCTGTTTGGTATTTTCCGCTTGTGTAATTATTACTATAGGTTTGTTAAAGAGTTCAATATCAATACCAATCCTTTGACCCAATTGACAAGGATTGACCAAGATTACATATGAATGTGTGTAAAGGAAACATGCTCATGATGAGGAGATTTGATTATGGAAAGTGTCATGATAATGCATTTCTTATGAATGAATTGCAGGATTTAAGCTATCTGGTGCAGAGTTGGGTGCCATGGGCAGTTCGTGCATACTACAAACACCAATTTAGACTTGCACCACACAATCGTGGCAGCTTGACACTAGAAATGACTGCACAACTTGCTGAGATTCATCCACCCACAACTGCAAATCAGATGTTCTACTTATTCAAAAGCTGGAGCAAACAACATGACAACCCTGCATTTTGGCACAAGGTACACATACATACATTCTCCCTCGCCATGACCTACACTTGGATGACCTATGTGCACAGTAGAAAGTGGTCACATTGTTAGCTCAAATGGGGTCATCCTACATGCACACACAACTGAACATTTATTACGAATGTTATCTTTGATGTTGGCATATCCATTCAACATGCACCTCAGAGCAAATCTTCTGCTGAACAAGCCACCCAGAAGAGTCAATGGGTTGATGAAACCTCCTATGAAATCTCGCCTGACAAAGCTTCTTCAGTAGGATTCCATCAGAATGGGGATATGGTGGCCCAAACACCCAGACAAATACTTGAATCCAGATCACAAGAGCGTTTGCTCACCAAGAACCAATGAATTGGACAACCAAGAAAGCAAACTTAATAACAGTTGCCAATGTTTGTGTTATGACACCTACAATATTTCTGACAAGATGTTGTTCCATCAAGAGGAGAGCTCTATGAAGAAGAAAAGTAAGAACATCATCTGCAACTGGAAGTGATGATCCATGGTTCAAGTGTTCTGGATGTAGTTACATCATCATCGTTGTCATCTCCAATGCGTCTGGAATTGACACTTGTATTGCAGGACAAGAAATCTTGTATGTCTTTTTCAAGTGATGAGGAGACAGAGCTGGGAAGAAGCTGAAGAAGCACCAGCAGCACCAGCCTAATACCACACAAGCTCACTCCAGACATTGAAAGTTCTTATTCCAAAATTTTTGAGAAGAAGTTATGTCTGAAGTGTAGAACTTCCTCCATACTTAAACAGGATTTGCAACAGGTGTGCTGGCTTCGGGTGGAGGTTGATGATCCTCAGAGTAGCTTACCAAAATGGAAGGAGGGAAGAATTCTGCAACTACAAGGCCTGACAATAGACCCTTCTTTTGCCACCACCTCAGGCTGTACATCTCTCCTTGCAAGTTCCCAAAGAGGTTGTTCCATAGGGGATGATGTGACAGCAAGTGACTTTTCACCAGCATTGATACTCCCAAGAGCAAGTCCAAGGCAAATGCTGTGACAACCAGAGAAGAATCCTGCCAGGGTTGGTATTTTCAGAAGAGACCAGGAGGAGGAGGAGGAGGGGCCCTGGCCAAATGCAAAATTTCTGCAAACTGACAATCAGCCAGACACTTGCAATCAACAACAGCACATTTGTAAGAGACTCAATCAGCCTGGATCAACATCAGATCATCCCCCCACATTTCTTGAGGACTTCAACTTCTGTAGAGTGCACAAGCAGTCGATAGTCAGCAAGTCCATCAATTGAGGCAACAATTTGTCAGCTAATAATGCACAAGAGTCCAGTACAACGACACCAGCAGTTACTTCAATGATCCAAAATCAAAGTCCTATACACAAAAGTTACAATGGACAACCAGCATGGTGTCTGCCATTCTTCCTCCTAGTGGAGACAGCACACTCCATGTGCAACAACAACAACAACAACAACAAGAAGCTTGCTCCATCAAAAGAGTGAATTTTGCTTTCTCAAGTTTGTTTTAAGTTGCCCTGTTTGAGTTCCATGTTGAATAAAGCCATGGAAGTTGAGACAAATGCACGCCCAAGTAGAAGGTCCAAACCACCATCAAAACTCGCAACATAGTCGACAGAAACCAATCTCCACCCATGGCTGCAACAAGCTCTATCCCTCTTGCAAGTTGTCGGAATCGGTACACCGTGTAGACAATGGGTACTAAAGGATATACGGATAATCTATCATTGCTCATTAGCCTCTCATATGCCAACTGCCCACAAAACAAAAACCCCGCCGCATCATGTTAGAGGTCCTATAACACAAATCTTCACACAAATCTTCCACACAAATTTTTGCACACAAAACTTCGATACAAATCTTTGCACACAAATCTTCCAATTGTTTAGACAAACAAAATCACCCAGGAAACGCCTACCTGAGCAAAAATTAGGGCAAGATAGGGACCGAGAGCGGGCAAGGCGATGCCGAGCTTGCCCACCAGAAGCGAAAGCACCAGAGTTGCAGCGGCGATGGCGACGCCCGCAAACGACACCGCCTTGGACAAGGCCGGCTCTCCCGCCGGATACCCTGTGTATTCCCAAGGACCTATCCAAGGAGGGGGACCCTCAGACGAGACTCTCTGGTGATGTCCCGTCTTGTCTGTCAAGACGAAGAAGGCATCGGCTGCCAAGACGAAGAGGACATCGTAACCGAATGCCGTAGCTACACCCAGTAGAAAATTCTTCTGTAGCTGTGCCACCAATGAAACAATCGCCGACGGAAGTACAATTGCTGTGGTTATCACTATGGGTCCTCCTAGCCAGAAATACTTGGATTGCTTCTCAGTGAAACTGGCGATTTTGTCCCTGATTGATGCCACATCTTTCTTTACTCGTCTCTGTGCTGCAGCTCGCGATGACCAATCACCTTCTCCAGCTTCTTCTTTTTCTTCTTCCGACCTTGTATTAAGCTGATCTGCCGTCCCATTCCCTTCAACGATTGACGAGTCCGACTCCCCTGCTGCTGCTGCTGCTGCCGCCTTACTCGTAGCTGCAAGCCGCACCACTCGCGGAGTTACATGACTCAGTGTTGTCGCCAAGCTGCTGATCCGCCTACTTCCACCAACAGTACTCGAGGAACAGCTTGATAACAAGAGCTGAAATTCAGCTCCAGAAGATCTAATCCGACTCAAGAAACCGCCGGTGGACGAAAACCCAGCACATGAACAGCTCCTAATTCTGAGCCTTGATAACTGGGAAGCTGAAATTCCTACTGATGTGCACATTGCAACAACAACAACAACCCAAAATCCTCGAAGACAGAATTCTGAGACCGACAATCCAAAAAAAAAAGCTCTCAAACTTTTGTTAATAAAAAGGACAAACAAGTTGCTTGGTGGTTCTTCCTTCCAAAGTAACTCCGATCTTCTGTTTCTCGATTCTGTCTGCAATTGTTTCTGGAATTCTTGCGTTTTTTCTCTCGATGACGATGCTGATGATGATGATGAAGATTTTGTTGTTGGGTGGTGGCTCAATGCGGATGGGATTGATTCCATGTGTCGGCTTCGGGGATGTCTGTTTGTCGGTTCTCAGAGTGACATGTGGAAGCGTAATCCTGGCTGCTTCTTGGATTTGTGACACGTGTGTCCGTTTGTGAAGTGGGGTGGGTTGGTGGAGTTTCCTTTCGGGCAGTTTTTTTAAAATAAAAATTAAAAATTTAATTTAATTTTAAACTAAATTAGATAAAATAAATATTTACATTTATAATATTATTAATTAATTAATTTAAAAATAAATTTTATTAATAAAAATTCGGAGGTTTTGTAAATAAATTGTAGTGTCCTTTGACAATTTTAGTGTTGCTTTGTGTTCAAGTTGTGCAAATTAACAACAATGAATCCAATTGAAAAGAAAAAAAAGAAACAATAATTTTTTTATTAATAATAAGCAAAAGATATGTGAGCTTGCCAAAATAATAATAATAATAATAATAATGAAGATCCAGTTGACAATATATAAACTCAATGTAAATTGTCACTAATTTTTGTACATTTTACAATGCCTAAGTTATGATATACAATATTAAACTTGGGCCCCATGTTGTTGCACACTACCAACAATGATCAATTGATGAAAATCATTAATTAATTAATTTTGTGAAAATTTAAGTTTCATTTAAATGAAAATATTGGATGAAGTTGCATGCAACTTGAACTAAATTGGATGAAATTGAATTGAATTGAATTTTAAATTTTAAATTCTATTCAAACATATTGAATGGAATTTCAATTCAATTCAACAATTGGATTAAATGTTAATTGAAATGAAATTATATGCATATTGGTGAAAATGGTATTCAAAATTTGCTTGTAAATATAGTGTTGAAAATTTTTAAAACTTTTGAAACTTGAAACAAATTTTCTTTACTTGGGAATGGGCTTAATAAATTGAAAATGTCAAAATGATTTACAAGTTATGAAACTTAAAGTTGTCCTACCTAAACAAGCTTCAATGAATCATTGTCATTGGAATTTTAGTTTTAGAAAAAAATTGAATTGGTTGTATAGTCAAACTAAAATGCACAATCATTCCAATCAAAGTTTTAAGATCAAAGTCCCATTTCAAATTTAAATAAGTCTATACTTCAAATTTGAAAAGGAGGGTCAAAAAATGGATGGCCAATTAAAATGGATACACTAAATCTCATGTAAATTAAATAAATTTCAACAAAAATAGGGATTAAAACGGAAGAGTAGTTGCAACCATCTTTGAAAACCTTTTGAAATTGGGATCAATACCTACTAAAATTAAGGCCTGTGGTATGGAATGAATGAATTCCCAATTTAGAATCGAAATTGATCAAGTTCACAAAATAATTTAACAATGGTTGAAATGTAATTTTAGATATGTACTAGTGTAGCTTGTGCCATTGGCCCAAATGTGAAGCAATTAGCCACCTCTTTTTTCCCTTCCAAAAACATTTTTTGTAATTTAATTAAAATTCCAATAATAAAAATATTCAAATTTTAATATCTCCCACATATCAAGTCCAAAAATTTCCAAATCACCTTCATTAAACAATATTCATTAAAGTTTTCCAACAATAACAAGAGTGCATTCAAATTACCCTACAAGTTTTAGTTTTGATTTAAAGGATTTTTTTATTGAAAAATTTATTCAATATTCAATAATTTTTCATCATAGGTTGAAACATTATGAAACCAAGTTAGGGCACCCCTATTCATTGAAGGTTTTCCAATGGTACCAAGCACAGAAAGGGGTGATGTGGTTTGGGAGATTTCAATGTCACAAATAATTGGTACATGTTTTTATCTCAAAAGGGGGCACTCCTAGCACAGGATCATGGTGAGACATTTGTTTTAATAAAAGAAAATACATGTATGAAATGAATAGCAAAGGACAAGTATTAACCATGGGTGTTTGAGGAAGGTTAAAGAAATTGGAGTTTAAAGGTTGGAGTTTATAAAACATATAAATGGAGTTGTCATTCAATTTTCTTAAACATTAAACCCTAAGGTCTTATGAATTATCATTTTGAATCTTAGTGATTATTTTAAAATGTTAAATGGGTTTCAATGATATTATAATAATCCCTTAAAACAAAAAAACGAAATGAGAAGATGAAATATATTACAATTGACACATTTATCTATTTAAAATTATAGAACAAACATTCAATACAAAAATATTAAATAAATGGAACTAAATTTTAAAGTTTTAAAAATTCAAAATTTTATGTACCAATAGGTTACAACTTCGTAGAGTACTTAATTGATAAGTTGTTGGCCGATTTTCAGATTCATGCCAATTTTCATTCTTGGAGTGGTTATTTCAATCATTTTTAGTGAAAAGAGGTAAGTTTCAACTTGTAATATATGTTTTCGTTATTTGCATTACAATATTTGTTTTTGAAGAACTACTAATCATCGATTTATTCTCTTATAAAAGTTTTAATCATCATTTATAAATTTCATTATAGTTTATTACTTTTATCAAGGGTGGCACAATTAGTTGTTTATATCGAGACTTCATAATTTAAAAAAACCAATCACATCCCTACAACTTCCAATGCACACAATTTTATGACAAATATTTAATACTACATCATGTTTAAGGTGTTTGACTATTGGTGGACATGTTTTTTAACAAACAAAAGAGGAATGTTAATCTTGATGTATTAATGATTGTTCATGATAGTATTTGGGTTCTATTCAACTAACACACCCTTAGGTTTCTCAAGTGATATTGTTGGTAAAGAATCCTATCGATTTTTTGTTTTGTAGTAAACCTAAGGTGCACTCCTTAATTCCCAAGGTGAAAAAGGATATCGGAGCTTAGGGATGGGACACAACAAACTCTTAAATTGAGCTAGTGGTCATATCAAATTACACAAACCAAGAAGTGAAGGCAAATAATGACATTATTTGGAACTAAAAGAATGCATGAATGAACCATAAGCAACTCACAAAACACATCATGGCCCAAACTTGGGGAAGAATCACCATTGAATGACATTTTCCCCTAAAACTCCCAAGTGAAAATCCACAAAGTTTTGAAATTGTCAAATTATGAATATTGTCATTTAAAAAGTTCATGCTTCCCTTGTTTCAACTTGGTTAGTAAAAGTTGATTAATAAAAATATAATATGAATCATGACCTACGAGTACACATGTGGACGTAATAAAAAGTTGTGCTTACAATCGTTACATGTGAGAATCTTTTGACTAAGGACTTCCTTGGATTAATAATTGATTTAATTATTTATTTTAAGTTAAGTATAAATATAAATATATTATTTAGACTTGACTAGATCCTAGGAAAATATATTCCAAATTATTCAGTGACCCATCAATAGAAGGACAATAATTTTAGAAGATGATATTATTGACTTGAAGTTGATGAATGATAAAGTTTAATAAAACTAAATGAATGGGCTTGATAATTCATTCATTCTTCTTTTCAAGTATTTAAAAGGTTGTGGGTGGAATTTTGTTCTCATTTTCCATTTCTATATTTTCATGTTCTTAATTTATAATCAAGCATGGTAATAAGATTTTGTGTGTAATGGGTTTTAAATGTAATAAACCTATGTATTATTGTGATTGTGAAAGCATTCACAAAGGAAAGCTTATGCGATACCCATAAAAAGAGGTCTTTATGCATGCATAATGAATTCCCCTATGGGTGTAGCCCACATAAAGGCTAGTCTTTATGCATGTGGGTGATCCTAACATAAAAGGATGTAACTTTTTCCTTATGATGTATTAGTTGTGTGAATTGTGTATAATTTGGGTCATGTGCAATTTAAATTTATATCATCTACTTGTGTTAGCAAGATTTATTGAAAAAATAACTTCCATAAGTTCGGGCCTAAATGACCTAACCCCTCTAACTATACCAATTGGGATTTCCTCGTTTTGGGATGAAACCCAACTCTAATAGATCAAATGGTTGGGTTTATTTATAATCAAAGAAAAAAACACAAAGCAACAAAAAAAATTCCAATGCTTCATTCATGTTTACCTTGTTAAACCCCTCCCAATCCCCTCTCCACATATTTTTTCTCCTAAAGTTCCCCAACACTTCAAGCTTTTCAACATTTTCCAAGTTTTGTTTTTGGGTCCTTTTTATGTTTTTTGTTTTGCAAGTTGCCATCATGATTGAAGGGGAAAAAAAAAAACATATATTTCCCCTTGTTCTTTGTTTTAGTTGAATTTTTTTGGGGGTTGTTTTTATTGCATAAGAAGAATAAAAAAAAATTCCTCTTATTCTTACTACCACAAAAGAAGAACTTATTCCTCCATCACCTAAGGTTACTAAACACAAATATTCAAAAAAAAAATCAATATAAAACACTTGTGCCTTGTACTTCTTTTGTCTTTTCATATTTCCAATATTATGTGTAGGTTAATGTAGTGTATATAAAATATATAAACAGAAGGAAAATTTTAATACCCACTTGATTTTCAAAAGCCAACCATAACTATGTGGTAATAATTATTTTGTTGAATTTTTAAGGTTCTTTTACATCATCAATCTACAATGGCATTTTTTTTTATGTTTAAAAAAAAATTTAGTCCATGTACCTTTCTTTTTACATGCCCACAATGACATATTTTGATTTCATCCTAAATCTAAACTATTGAATCAATCAATTCACATACAATATTGTTATGAAATTGGTTTTTAAAAAAACCTTTTATCACTACACCCTTTTTTGATATAGATTCATAATCATGGATTTTCATTTCATCCCTAATCTAAACTTTTAAGTCAATGATACCACAAATATTATTTTAATGCATTTCACCATTATATTTGTAGTGTGGTATTGGAACATTTTTATGTATGTCCACAAATTCGTGTTTAAAACATTCCACCTGTTTTATTTTTCAAATAAAAAATTTCCAATCCCAATTTGTGGGCCTTGATTACCCTATGCCATATTGCACATACTTAACATGTGCCATTCCACACAATACCCCCATCCCCCACAAATGGTTTACATTAAACATAAAACCAAATGACCAATACCTTCATTTGTAGGAGGAAAACATTGATTATGGCCATGATAAAATGAGTAATACCCTCATTAGTGAAGGTTTAAAGTCATTATTAATATGATTGACAATGCAATACCTTCATTGCATGGATAAACCTTTCATTGTTTTTATAATGCAATACCCACATAATAACCCCAAACATAAAACGCATTGTATATAATACATACATACATTTGTATCATATATTTCAATAAGGGACCCCCTTGGTGTACGGTAAGGTTTGAATACGTGGGTATTGCAAAAACTTACTTTAACTGCATATGGTCCACCAAATGCAATTCCCACATTTCATTCACCTAAAATCATTACTATATTTTTTATTTTCACACAACATGTGAGAATTGCAAGGATTTTTTTTAAAAATTGTTTATGTTCTATATGTAGTAGATGCTTCATGTCATCATGGCTCTATATGAAGGCATTGCAAAAACTTTGTCCACTATCATTTAAATCCCCATCACAGCATGATTAATCCATTGTATGCAATATTCACATGAATGTTGTTTCATGTATTTTCACAAAGGGGTAAAAGAAAGGTTTCATTAATTGAAGTTGGGAATGTGGGGGATGGATATGCAATGCATACATAATACCTTTATTTTTGTTGTTGGTGACATTGTGACCTTGGTGGATAGGTAGGTAGGGCTTAGGCAAATATAGATTTCATGTGTATTGCAATACTTGTATCAATTATCATCAACACCACAACCTTGGCGGGTTTTTCATGTAGGTAGGTAGGTTGACATGCAAGTAAGAATAGGTCAATATCTTGAAAAAGAGGTTAAGGTGGTGAGTGTGTTAGTTTGTAGGTCCCTAGGTGGTAGGTAGGTGGGTGTGGTCAAATTTGAAAAAAAACAAAAAAAAAAAAAAAGAAAAAGTTATTTTTCTCACAGGAAAAAAAAAGAACAAGTAAGTTCTTGAATATAAGTTGACTCTTTATTAAATTAAATAATAATATTCTTATTTTTTTTCGACCAAATTAAACTTTC
>Ga0116231_10010260_pt1 | contig 15196 bp, 15 predicted proteins | sample S1TSphgellanicum_2_FD_89695 | JGI IMG/M metagenome (GOLD analysis project Ga0116231, IMG submission 89695) | Host-associated microbial communities from peat moss isolated from Minnesota, USA - S1T2_Fd - Sphagnum magellanicum MG | ecosystem: Host-associated > Plants > Peat moss > Unclassified...
CTACCGCGGTTCGATGCGCATGGGCATCCCCTCGGCGGGCCGCATCGTCACACGCAGTTTTGGCGTGGGGACGAAGCCGGGGGCGGCGGCCAGGTGAAAGGCCGGCAGCAGCGTGCCCAGGATCGCCGCGGCTTCGAGCAGCGCGAACCCCATGCCGATGCAGATGCGCGGACCCGCCGCGAACGGCAGATAGGCGTAGCGGTGCCGGCCCTTCGACGCCTCGGGACCAAACCGGTCCGGGTCGAACCGCGCCGGCTCTGCCCATAATTTCGTATGGTGATGAATGGCATGGATCGGCACGAACACATTATCGTCCGGGGTAAGGCTGACGCCGCCTACCTCCAGCCTGCGGTTCGGCTGGCGCACGATCAGGGCGACCGGCGGGTACACGCGCATGCTCTCCGCTATCACCTGGCGCGTGTAGGCCAGGCTGCCGACCTGGCCCGCCTCCAGCGGCGCGCCCCCGGTCACCGCCTCAATTTCTTCCAGCACGCGCTGCTCAACGTCCTTGTGCCGGCTGAGCAGATAAAATGTCCAGGTCAGCGCCAGCGCCGTGGTCTCGTGCCCGGCGGATATGAAAGTGAGCAGATTATCCGCAACATCCTGATCGTCCAAACCGAGCCCCGTCTCGGGGTCGGTGGCGTCCAGCATCAGGGAGAGCAGATCATCGCGCCGCTCGCCGGTGCGGCGCCGTTCGGCGATGCGTTCGCCGACCATCGTCCGTAGATATCCATGCGCGCGGGCGGCGCGCCATTTGCCGGGGAAGGGCGTCCAGCTCGGCGCATGCACCGCCGAGAGGGCGGCCAGCCAGCCGGTCGATTCGAGAAAATCGCGCATGCTGGCCTCGACCCGGCCGACATCGATGCTGCCGCGGCCGGACAGCATGGTCTCGACAATAATGTCGAAGGTCAGCCGCATCATCTCATGCGCCGCGTCGATGAAGCTGCCGGGTGGCCGCAGCGCCCAGGCATCGCGCATGGCGCGGGCGGCCGCGATCATGGCGGGCAGGAACCCGTTCACGGCCGCCGGCCGAAACACCGGGGCCGCGACGCGCCTTTGCACCCGCCAGCGCGTACCTTCGGCGGTGAGGATACCCTGGCCCAACGCCGGTTCCAGCGCCCGGCGCATCGGCTCCGCCTTGATAAAACTCTCGGCGTCATCCACCAGCACCTGCTGCACCAGCTCGGGCGCGCAGACGAACAAAGTCATGTGCCCCAGCAGATGTGAGCGCACCAGATCTTCGGAATAGACGCGCGCGGGCCAGGCTTCCATGGGGTTGCGGACCATGCGGCGCAGCAGGCTCAGCGTATGGATCAGCCCTGGCGAACGCTCGCTGACGGTCTCCGGCTTGTGAGGCGTATTCAGCATGGGTGCGGCCTTGAAGCTGGTTTGCGTCAGGCTAGACCGCTCGGTAGGATTATCCATTCCTCATCTGGGGCGCTATGGTGTGACTGCAAAATGACCATGGAAACCCTGATCGCCGCCATCGAGAGCAAGAAGGCCGAGCTTGACCGGCTTCGGCTCCGTGCGCCCGGCGGCACCGCGAATTTCGATCATTCGCAAGACCTGGAACTAACCTACACATCGAACGCGATTGAGGGAAACACCCTGACTGCGTCAGAGACAACCATGGTGATCGAACAGGGGATCACGGTTGCCGGCAAGCCGCTCAAAGACCATCTGGAAGCCATCGATCATTTTGCGGCCATCCGCTATGTCCGCGACCTGGCGCGCCAGGCAACGCCCTTGGCCGAGATGGATGTGCGCAATCTGCATCGTCTGGTCATGCTGCGGTCGAACCCCGATATTGCCGGGCGCTATGCTGACCAGGGCCGCTATGTCCTGACCGACAGCGGACGCCACAGTTTCCCGTCGCCGGCCGAGTTGCCGTCCTTGATGCGCGATTTTGCCGCCTGGCTCAGTGCCTCGGCCGACACGCCCGCCACAGGCTTCACCGCGCATCGCCGCCTGGTCGAGATTCATCCGTTCAATGACGGCAACGGCCGCACTGCGCGGCTGCTGATGAATTTGGTGCTGATCCGGGGTGGATATCCACCTGTTGCCGTACGTCCGCAGGACCGGCCGGCCTATATCGCGACGTTACAACAGGCGCAAGCCGGCCAGGGCGTAGAGGCGTTTGGCAATTTTCTCCATGAGCGCCTGGAGGCGACCTTGGACGAGTATCTGAGTGCCGCCCGCGAGGCTGTTCCGGTTCCCAGCACACACGGGCCTGGCGACTACGCCAAACCGCCCTTTCCATGACTGGCAACATCGGCGTGAGCAGCCCGCCCGCCTGTATGAGCCCTGCCGCTCGGATCAGGTTTGCCCAAGACTTCTTTCGTTTTGCGCATCTGATCGGCGGCCCAATAAGTTTTGGAATCAAGTTCGACTTGCCTTGTCCGCCAGATGTCTGGACGTTCGGACAGCATTCGTTCGTGAGTGCAGATTATAAGTTATCTCAAGATGAGTTTGAACTTTGTGGCACTATGCTTGAGCGCTTAGCTTACCGTTTGCTAGCTATGGAGCTAAACTCAGCCCTCGAAAGGAAATTTGGGGCATGGAAGGTTCGCTGTTGTCATTCGGACGATCTGATACGGAATGCAAGTGTCATCGTGTGGATAATTCGGAACGCAGTCGCGCATGATATTCTTGAGCCTAGGTGGAAAATCGATAACCCGGCGTTGCAAAATCAACGGTTCGTTATTGCCGACGTGCTAGAATTCGACACTACTGGGCTAAATGGGAAGCTTGTTCGCCGCGTGGATTTTGGCGGTCCGCTGGCGTTGTTTAGACTTTCGGAGAAACTCCTGGATTTGATCTCATGAGAACGCCGTGGCGTTTTGATAGTCCGCGATCCAGATGAAGCTACAGATGTCGTAGCAGGCGTTCGGCCACCAGCCATCAGAGTCAGGCAAGCACCTCTTCGAGACTCCCGGCATCGAGCACCCGCAGGCCCCACTCCTCCATCGCCACAGTGCCAGCCGCGCGCACACGGTCCCTTGCCCAGTCAGGCAAAGCGCCAAACCGCCGCTCCAGTTGGCGCAGTAGGAGGGCCGCCTCGCCCTTTTCCTCGCCCCGCTGCTCGGCCTCAAGAAGCTGCTGCCGCCGCATCTCGAGGAGCTGTTGCTGCATCTCCTGCTGGATCTCCTGCCGTATCTCCTGCTGGATCTCTTGCCGTACCTCCTGCCGTATCTGCTGCTGGAGCTCTTGACGCATCTCGAGAGTCGTTTGCTCCATCCATTTTTCGATCCGGGTCACCAGCATGTTCCGTACCTCCAACAACTCTTCAGGCACCCGCACCGACGGGCCGAGAGGCGCCATCGCCGCGCCCAGCAACTCCACCAAAACTTTTTGCGCCGCCGCAAACCCCGGATGTCTGCCAAACCACGCCAGTATGTCATCCGCCAGGCCAACAAGCTCGCGCGGGTGAGGGGAATTTTCCAGCCGGAAAAGCAGCGCCGGCAGTCCCTCCCGTCCCTCCAGGTCGCCGGCGCTGAACGCACCTTCGTCGATCGCATGATAGCGCAATCCCGGCTGCCACGGCCAGAGTGGCGACGTTTCAGGCAGGCCGATCAAATCGCGCAATTCCACCGGCGCCCGCCAGCGCGGATCGCCGTTATAGAGCACGACCGGCAGGATGGGCGGCAGCCTTCCGTCCGGCAGCAGCCGCTTTTCCTCGACCAATTGCTGCCATAGCAGACCGGCATAAACCAGCATGCGCAGCGCCATCCACCGGTCCGGCGTGGATTGGAACTCTAACAACAGCATAGCGTAGGCATCGCCGCCGTCGCGCCTGGGGATGCGCCAGACCATGTCGCCGCGGCGGCGCTCGCCGATGTCGGCATGGAACGTCGTTTCCAGACGTTCCATCGCGTCCAGATCAAGCCCATCGAGCCAGGGACCGGCGACAAACTCGCGCAACAGCTGCGCCACGACAGCAGGGTCGCTGAAGAACCGGTGGTAGAGCGCGTCGTGGTCGGGCCTGGCTGCGGTCACCTATCCCTCGTTCTTCGCCGCACCGATGCTGAACGCAGTGCGGGAAGAACGCCATGGGCTGCCGTGCGCTACTCCGCGCCGATCACCCGCAATTGCGGCTTACGCCCGGCACCAAGCTTTTTGTAGATCGCAACATAATCATCAGCCATCCGACGCGCCGTAAACCGCTGCTCGAACCGCGCCCGCACTTTTCCGCGCGGCAGCCCGGCCAGGCGGCCGACGGCGGCAATCGCGCTCGTCTCATCCTCCACGATGAATCCCGTCAGCCCGTCCTCGACGATCTCGGGCACCGAGCCGCGGTTGAACGCGACAACCGGCGTGCCGCAGGCCATCGCCTCGATCATCACCAGCCCGAAAGGCTCCGGCCAGTCGATCGGCATCAGCAGCCCAATGGCGCCGGAGAGAAAGCCAGGCTTCTCCGCGTCACCGATCTCGCCCACCATCTCCACCCCGCCGCCGGCGAGCATGGGCTGGATCACATCGGCGAAATACGCCTCATCCGCCCGGTCGATTTTTGCCGCAATACGCAATGGTATGCCGGCCGCGCGCGCGATGCGGATGGCGCGGTCGGGGCGTTTTTCGGGCGCGATCCGGCCCAGGAAAGCCAGGTATTTTGGTGCCACAGGCTGCGGCGTCAGCAGTTCGGCCGGCAAGCCGTGCAGCACCGTGGCGGCGTAATTGGCCTGCGGCAACGGCCGGCGCTGCGAGTCGGAAATGGAGACGACCGAGGCCTCCGCAAACATGTCGAACACCGGTTGCAGCTCTGGCAAGTCGAGCCTTCCGTGCAGAGTCGTCACAAAGGGGGTGCGCTGCCGGCTGAACAGGCTGAACGGCCAGTAATCCATATGGAAATGCAGCACGTCGAACTCGGCCGCCTGGCGGTACACCGCCTCCATCAGCAGCATGTGCGGCGCAATCGGGTCGCGTATGGAAGGATCCAGCCGCAGGGCCCTTGGCCACACCGGATGCAGCCTGGCCGAGGTGATGCTGTCGCCGCTGGCGAACAGCGTCACATCATGGCCCTGCGCCACCAGCTCCTCGGTGAGGAAGGAGACGACACGCTCCGTGCCGCCATAGAGTTTGGGGGGAACCGCCTCGTGCAAGGGTGCGATTTGCGCGATTCGCATCGGGCGGGCTCCTCTCTGAAATGCTATGGCACTGCCATAACCCTGGGCTGGGTGGCAGGTTTCCTGAACATTTTAGGAAGAAAGTAAGGACTTCTTTTTTTGAAAAAAAAGAAGCAAAAAAACTTTACCAATTGGCCGCAGGCTGGGGCTAGAAGCCGTCCCGCTCCAGGCGCTTGCGCTCCATCTTGCGTGCCCGGCGCACCGCCTCGGCGGCTTCGCGCGCGCGGCGCTCGGAGGGCTTCTCGTAATGCCGGCGGAGCTTCATTTCGCGAAAAATGCCTTCGCGCTGCATCTTCTTCTTGAGCGCCTTCAGCGCCTGATCGACATTGTTGTCACGGACGAGAACCTGCACTTGGCCGCCTGCTCCTTGTTTTGACCGCCTCCCGGACCATCCGGCAGGCACGCATGGGTGAACGCCCGGGCTTCCACCGGGAAAGGCGCGCCTATATCACAGGTTCCGCGCAGACCCCAAGAGGCGAATTTTCGCCCCAATTGCCCGAGGTGACATGGCCCTGCTCAAAATCGCCCGCATGGGCCATCCGGTCCTGCTGCAAGTCGCCGAGCCGGTGCCCGACCCCGGCGCGCCGGACATCAGGCGCCTGGCGGCCGACATGATCGAAACCATGCTCGATGCCCCAGGCGTCGGGCTCGCGGCGCCCCAGGTGCATGTGCCGCTGCGCATGTTCGTCCTCCATATCCCGGCCGAGCGCAACGGCGGCGGCGAGCGTGTCGCCCCCTTAGTCGTGATCAACCCGCGCTTCACCCCGCTGGATGACGACATGGCGATACGCTGGGAAGGCTGCCTCTCCATCCCCGGCCTGCGCGGCGCGGTGCCGCGGCATGTGCGAATCCGCTACACCGGCGTGGATTGCGACGGCCGCGCCGTCGGCGGCGAGGTGGACGGGCTGCACGCCAATGTCGTTCAGCACGAATACGACCATCTGGACGGGATCCTCTACACCATGCGCATGACCGATTTGCGGCAGCTCGGCTTTATCGAGGAAATGACGCGCGCCCAGCAGGAGGGGGCGGGATGAGCGCGCCGGAGCGCTCGGCCGCGCGCGACGCCGCCATCGAGGCGCTGCTGCCCCTGGTCGCCACGCAGGGCTGGACGGTGGCCGCGTTGCAGCAGGCGGCAGGCCCGGATGCCGACCTGCTGTTCCCCGGCGGCCCGGCCGACATGGTCGAAGCCTATATCGACCTGGCCGACCGCCGCATGGCCGAAGCGGCCGCCCCCACGCTGGCCGGCCTGCGCCTGCCGGCCCGCGTGCGCGCCATCATCGCCGAACGCTTTGCCCAGGCCGCCCCGCACCGCGACGCCGTGCGCCGCGCCTTCGCCGTGCTGGCGCTTCCCGCCAACCTCGCCACCGCCGCCCGCTGCACCGCCCGCACGGTGGACGCGATCTGGCACGCCGCAGGGGACACATCGGCAGATGTGAGCTGGTACAGCAAACGGGCGATCCTGGGCGCGGTCTATTCGGCGACGCTCCTCTTCTGGCTCGGCGACCGCTCGCCCGACGGCGCGGCCACGCTCGAATTCCTGGACCGAAGGCTCGCCGGCGTCTCCCGCCTCGGCAAGCTGCGCCGGCGGTTCAGCGCCGCCTGAGGGGATTTGGCATAGTCGATCCGACACCGGTCTTGACGGGCAGGCTGCCGGCCACCTCGTTCTGCGACCAGGATCGAAGCACCGGCGGAATCGCGGCCAGGATGCCGAGAAGAACCCCGGAAAACAGCGCCATGGCGCAGATGGCGGAGGCTATGACATCGAACGGATGGATGAATCTGGCGGTCATCGCACCACCATAGACGCCCAAACAGGCCAGCAGGAGGGCACCCGCGGTCGGTTTTGCGTTCCTGACCAGCTCTACTGCGGCTGCGCCCCATGGGACATCAGCCACCTCACCGCCGCTCGCCCGCTGCCCAGCCGGTCAGCCATATGCTGGCAAGAGCCAGCGGAAACATCGCCCCGGAAACCGGGCTTGGGTGGACAATCACCGCGATCACGCCGATCACGACTTCGGCGAGACAGGCAAATGCCGCGCATTGCAGCCAGAGTGGAGGGTGCTCTACCATCACGTCGGATTTTGTCGCTGCGTGGGTTCGGGGAGCCACATTCATCAAAGCGGAGGCGTCCATGGTTATGCCCACCTTCTGTCAGCGTTGAAGCAACATTCTCACCTTTATGTGCCTTCTGTTGTTATTTGACAACAGGCACCCAGGCTCTAAGTCCGGCTCCACACTTCGAGGGCCCGTCCGGCCGCCGGTGACGCCGCGCTGCGCAACCGCCCATCCGGCGCCGGCGTTGACCCGTCACACCAGGAAGGGGGAACCGACCAGATGCGCGGGCTGCTACTATGGTTTGTCGGGATTCCCATTCCCATCATTATCCTGCTCTACGTGTTTCATGTCATCTGACAGACATCTGGCGCCGCGCACGCACAATGCGCTAGGCAGCGGCGCATGATGATCCGCTGCCTGCTCCTGCTTTGCTTCATCCTGCCGGCCGTGCGCGCCGCGGCCGCGGACCTTGCGTTCGTGGTCAATTCCAACGATGCCAGCGTCAGCCTGATCGATGTCGCCACCCGCCAGGAGGTTCGGCGCATCCCCCTGCTGCGCGAGCCGCACCATATGGCGCTGACGCCCGACCACCGCAGCCTGGTCATCGGCGACACCACCGGCAACACGCTGTTCTTCCTCGATCCCCGCACCGGCGCGCTCCAGCGCCAGGCCACCGTCAGCGACCCGTATCAGCTGGTGTTCAGCCCCGATGGAAGGCTGCTGACGGTGGCGGGCCTGGCGCGCAACCAGATCGATATCTATGACGCCCGCACGCTCGCCCTGCTGCACCGCATTCCCGCCCGCAGCATGCCGAGCCACATCAACTATTCGCCCGATTCGGCGCGCGTCTTCGTCAGCCTGCAAGGCACCGACCGGCTGATCGCCATCGACACGGCGAGCGGCCGGGTGCTGTGGAACAGCCGCGTCGGCCGCACGCCCGCCGGCGTTCTGTGGAACCGCGGCCGCCTGCTCGTCGGCATCATGGGGGAGGCGCATTTTGCGGTCGTCGATCCGGCGGACGGTCATGTCGAGCGTGTCATCCCCACCGGCCGCGGCGCCCACACCATGTTCGTCTCGCACGACGGCCGCACCATCTATGCGACCGACCGGGTGGACGGCACGATCGCGGTCATCGACGCTGCCACGCTGAAGGTGGTGCGTGAACTGCGCGTGCCTGGCGGCCCGGACGATCTGGATTTCGCGCCGGACGGAAAGATCTGGGCGGCACTGCGCTTCGCCCAGTCGGTCGCGATCATCGACCCCGCGACAGGCGTGGTCGCCCGCATTCCGGTGGGCCGCTCCCCCCACGGCATCTGGCTCAACACCCACGATGTGTTTCCGGCGGCGCTGAGCGCAAATTAGTAAAAGTTTTTTGGTTCTTTTTTCTCAAAAGAGAACATGCTTAGGCCGAGGCGTACCGGCTCATGCGGTGCTCAATGCCCACCGCCGCAACCATGCCCTCCACCATCGGATCCGTGCGAATGCCCACCGCTATCCCCATGAATACCGGCGTGATGCGAATCGTGTCCGGATGACGCGCCGGATACGTCGAGCGACACGTTTACGTCTCCGCTACCGTCAGCGCCGCCGCTATCACGCCTGGACCGGCGGATGGAGGCGCGCACCCGCAGCAGTGCCGCCTCAGAGGGCCGCGGCCAGAGGTCTGCGGGCGGCGCTGCGTGCCAAATCTGCTCGTAGCCGAGCCATGCCCGGGCATTCAGCACCTCGTCGTAAACGCCCGCCAGGTGCACGATGACACGCCCCGCGACGGCCCTGCTAAACTTTTCGTAGAGCGCTGGCTGTTCCAGAAGCGCGTGCCAGAAACCATCGACTTCCTTGCTGGCCATGCCGATCGGTACTCGGCTCGCCGCAGCTACCACGAACCACCGACGAAATTCGCTCTCCAGCCGCTGTGCTTCAGCCAGCGACATGCCCTCCTTCTCCGCGAGCGCGGCCGCAATGCCGGGCAGCGGGAAATTTCTGGCTTGCGCAAGATCAGCACTGCGCGGACGCTGACGCACAACGTCGTGGATTTGCAAACCAGTATAGAGGAGAACGAGAAATACAAAAATGAGGATCATTGGCAAACCGGTTTCCCAGGCCCGCAGCGCCGTAGGGCGGATTTCTTATCCGCCCTACGCGAGCCGCATGCGCTTCGCGTAAGGACGAATCCGTTTGCGTGATCGCAAAACACTCAAGCGCGCTTTCGCGTTCGCGCAACCGCCTTAGGCGGTGCCGACGCGCGCCCCGGCAACAGCGGCGCCAAAAACCGCCCGGTATGGCTCGACGCATGCGCCGCAATTGCCTCCGGCGTGCCTTGCGCCACCACATAGCCGCCGCCGTCGCCACCCTCCGGCCCCATGTCCAGCACCCAGTCGGCGGTCTTGATCACTTCGAGGTTATGCTCAATCACCACCACCGTATTGCCCTGATCGACCAGCGCATGCAGAACTTCCAGCAGCTTGCGGACATCTTCGAAATGCAGCCCGGTCGTCGGCTCATCGAGAATATATAATGTGCGGCCGGTGGCACGCCGCGCCAGCTCTTTGGCCAGTTTGATGCGCTGCGCCTCACCACCTGATAAAGTCGTCGCCTGCTGGCCCAGGCTGATGTAACCGAGACCCACACGCTGCAAAATGCTCAGCCGGTCATTGATGCGGTTCACCACGGAGAAGAAGGGCTGCGCCTCGTCCACCGTCATGGCCAGAATGTCGGCAATGGATTTGCCGCGGAATTTGATCTCCAAAGTCTCGCGGTTATACCGCGCACCTTTACACGTGTCACAGGTGACAAAAACGTCCGGCAGAAAATGCATTTCGATCTTGATCAGCCCGTCACCCTGGCAGGCCTCGCAGCGCCCGCCCTTGACATTAAAACTGAAGCGCCCGGCCTTGTAGCCGCGCGCGCGGCTTTCGGGCAGTTCGGCAAACCAGTCGCGGATCGGCGCAAACAGCTCGGTGTAGGTAGCAGGATTGCTGCGCGGCGTGCGCCCGATCGGCGACTGGTCGATGTCGATGATCTTGTCGAGCAAACCCAAGCCGTCGATGCGCGTATGCGCCGATGGTACTTCCCCTGAGCCCATCAGCTTGCGCGATGCTGCACGGTATAACGTGTCTACCACCAGCGTGGATTTGCCGCCGCCGGAGACGCCGGTCACACACGTAAACGTGCCGAGCGGGAAAGATGCCGTCACATCCTTCAGATTATGGCCCGATGCACCGACCACAGTCAGCATGCGCGCCGGATCAACGGGGCGCCGCTTCAACGGCACTTCGATACGAACCCTGCCCGAGAGATAATCGCCGGTCAGTGACTTGGGATTGGCAGCCACTTCCGCCGGCGTGCCTTGCGCCACCACATGGCCGCCGTTGATGCCGGCGCGCGGGCCCATGTCGATCAAAAAATCCGCCTGGCGTATGGCATCTTCGTCATGTTCGACCACCAGCACGGTGTTGCCCAGCGCCTTCAGCCGGCGCAGCGTGCCCAGCAGCCGCTCATTGTCGCGCTGGTGCAGGCCGATGGAGGGTTCGTCCAGCACATAGAGCACCCCCGTGAGGCCCGAGCCGATCTGGCTCGCGAGCCTGATGCGCTGGCTCTCGCCGCCCGAGAGTGTCGTGGAGCCGCGCGACAGGGAGAGATAGTCCAGCCCGACATCGACCAGGAATTGCAGGCGTTCGTTGATTTCCCTCAAGATTCGCCTGGCGATTTCCAGACGTTGCGGCGTGAGCGTGTCGCCGACGCCGGCGAACCAGTCGAGTGCGGCGCGTATCGAGAGATCGGAAGCCTGCGCAATCGTCTTCCCGCCGACGCGCACGGCCAGCGCCTCGGGTTTGAGGCGCGCGCCATGGCAGACCGCGCAGGGTTTTTCGGCCTGGTAGCGCGACATTTCCTCACGCACCCAGGCACTGTCCGTCTCGCGGTAACGCCGCGCCAGATTTTTCAGCACGCCCTCGAACGGTTTTACCACTTGATACGAGCGGGCCGTGTCCTTGTAGGTCATTTCGATGGGCGTATCGCCGCTGCCGTTCAGCACGATGTCGCGCGCTCGTTCCGGCAGATCGGCCCAGGCGGTGCGCATGGAAAATTTATAGTGTTTGGCAAGGCTTTGCAGAGTCTGGTCGTAATACTGGCTCATCGGACCCGACCACGGGGCGATGGCGCCATCCGCCAGGCTGCGGCGTTCATCAGGAACCACCATGGCGGGATCAAAGAAGTTTTCGACACCAAGCCCGTCGCACGCAGGGCAGGCGCCGTGCGGGGAGTTGAAACTGAACAGACGCGGCTCGATTTCCTCGATCGTGAAACCGCTCACCGGGCAGGCGAAGCGGGACGAGAACACGGTCCGCTCGCCATTGTCCGCGTTTTCGACATAGACGATGCCATCAGGCACAAGACCCAGACCGGTTTCAAAACTGTCGGCTAGCCGCTGTTCCGTGCCGGCGCGCACCACCACGCGATCCACCACTGCTTCGAGCGTATGCTTGGTCTTGCGGTTCAGCGCCGGCACGTCGCCGATGTCGTAGAGCTTGCCATCGACCTTGGCGCGGGTGAAACCGCGTCGCTGAAGTTCGGCGAGTTCCTTGCGGTATTCGCCCTTGCGGTCGCGCACCACGGGTGCGAGCAGCAGCAGCCTTGTCCCCTCCGGCATGGCGAGCACGCGATCGACCATCTGGCTGACCGTCTGTGCCTCGATCGGCAGGCCGGTCGCCGGCGAATAGGGCACGCCGGCCCGCGCCCAGAGCAGGCGCATATAGTCATGGATTTCGGTGACCGTGCCCACCGTGCTGCGCGGGTTGCGGCTGGTGGTCTTCTGCTCGATGGAGATCGCCGGCGACAGGCCTTCGATACTGTCCACGTCCGGCTTGCCCATCAGCTCCAGGAACTGCCGCGCATAGGCCGACAGGCTCTCGACATAGCGGCGCTGCCCCTCGGCATAGATCGTGTCGAAAGCGAGCGAGGATTTGCCCGAGCCCGACAGCCCGGTGATGACGGTGAGCTGGTCGCGCGGGATTTCGACGGTGACGTTCTTGAGGTTATGCTCGCGCGCACCTCGGACGATGATGGATGACAAACAACCTCCCGGGACGCGCGTTGCGGGGCAGGTTTGCTGCCCCAGCTCATCAAGTTACGCCAGCTCGTCCAGCAAGGCCACGGTGACGGATTTTGCCGACGAAGCTCGGTACAAATATCCAAAAGTTTTTTGGTTCTTTTTTTCAAAAAAGAAAAGAAAGAAAGCGCCTATTTTTGAAAAAAAGAACCAAAAATTTTTGACGCGAAGGCAAAACCCACCTCCGAGCCGGTTCACCCGAAAAAAACCGTTGCACAACCGGCGAAAACGTGTTCCTGTTCCGTTCAGAGCGCAAGGACGCAGACCGTGAACGCCATCCCACCCCTGGCCGATCTGACGCTGCCCGATCTTCAGCAAGACGAGCGGCCCGAAACCCCGCAGGAACGCACCGAGCGCCAGTTGCGCATGTGCCGCCGCCTGGCCGAACTCGGTATGCAGCTCGCGCAAGCCGCCGCCGAACAATCGATGGCCTTGAACTACGTCCGCCTGTGCACCAGCGTCCGCCAGTCGGTGGCGTTGGAAGCCAGCATCGCCGCCGGCCCTAAAAAATCGCGCGCTTTGCGCCCCTACGACCCCAGGCGGGCGCCGCTGCGGCGCATTTTTACCGAAGGCACCGAACGCCACCACGACCGCGACGAAGCCCGCCGCGCCCTCATCCAGGCCGGCGAACAGGCGCTCGCAGAGGACCCGCAAGGCGAGCGTAAAATCTTCGACATCGTATGGCAGGTCTGCAGGGACATCGGCATCAAGATCAACAAGCGCACGCTGCACGATGAAATGCTGGTCCTGGTCGAGCATTGGGAGGGAGATGTTGACAACCACCCGCTCCTCAAGCCTTTCCCGGCCTGGCTCATCCCGCTCCTGCCCAATGGTCCAAGCCCATCGTAGGCGGGATTTGTGATCCGCCCAGCTGCGGGCGCCGTTTGCGGCGGCGGGACCATGCGCTAAGCTGCCGCGCATGGTCCCAACCCCCTCCGCGCTCCCGGAACTGGATGTCAAACCGGCCCCGGGAAGCTATCTGCGCCGGCGCACGGGCCGGCAGGCGGCGATCATCGCCGGCGTGATCGCCGCCCATCTGCTGGTGATCGGCGCCGTCGTCGCCTGGCCGGGACATGGGGTGCGAAGCATTTTTGCCGGCGAAATCAAAGTCACCATCGTGCCTACCCGCCAGCTGCCGTAGGATGGGCGTCAGCCCAGGACACCGATTTTCCCTGGCGCTTCGCAGTCGGGCGTGCCCCCTGGATCTCAACGCACTCGTCCCTATCCCCGACGGGATTCTTCGCCTTGGCCCGAACGAGCCAGAGGCCCTAAAATGACTTTGGGAAAACTGAACAACCTGGCCGCTTCGTGGCGCCGAAGACGTAGCCGATGCACAGGAACCTGCGGCACAGTCGGAGAAGGGCGAATTGCGCTATCGGTTCTGGTCGGCCGATTGGGCGCCCCGGCGGGCGCTTTCCGCCATCAAATCCCGCTGGCCTGACATGATGTTGCAGACCGCTGAGCGCGGTGTGTCGGAACAGGCCGGCAATCGCCGCTACCGATATACGCCGGACGTCATCGGCAGGATCCTTCGGTATATCGACCGTAATGCTACCAAAGTACAAGATGTCGTCGGGCGGGGTAGCAAAGGGTGCTCAACTTTCTGATGCATCCTGCAATGCGTTGGCCCTCAGGCAGCGCAGCGCCGTTGCAACCCGCCAATATCGTGGTAGAGATATTTTCGCCCATCGCCATAAAACAGCGCCTCATTTCATAAACGTCTTTCACGCGAGTTTTTTTTCAAAATGCACAGCAAAATAATCACTAAGGTCACCAACACCGTTGTCCTCGGTTCGGCGAACTATGCAAACGCCCTGCTTGTGACGAAAACCGGAAACGTGGAGGCAGGGTCGTCCGGCGCGGATGCCGTTCAGGCTGACATCAGTGGCGCCGTACTGACCAATCGCGGCAGCATTTCCGGCGCGGCCGGCGCGTATAATCAGGTGGGCGCCGGCGGCGCCGGCGGAAATGGCGTGAATTTCAGCGTCTCCGGCCTGATCAGCAATGCCGGCACGATCAATGGCGGCGATGGCGGCGTTTCCCCCTACGTGGCCGGACCTGGCGGCGACGGTATTCTGCTTGCCGATGCAGGCAGCGTTGATAACACGGGTATAATTTTCGGTGGCAATTCAACCAACGGTTATCATTTTGGCGCCGGCGGCGCCGGCGTCGCGCTTGTATCAGGTGGCGATATCACCAACGCCGGAACCATCGGCGGCGGCACCGGTGGCGAAATTGGCGGTGGCATCGGCATTCTTCTCACCGATGGTGCCGTTGATAACTCGGGCACTGTGATCGGCGGCACAGGCGGCTATTTCGGCAACGGCACCACCGGCGGCGCGGGAATATCCGCGCATGCCAGCACGCTTTCCAACCTCGGCACGATCGCCGGTGGCGCCGGCGGTGCGCCGCCGGCGGGCGGCGGTGGCATGGGCGGTACCGGTGTTTATCTCAATGGCGGCGACATGGTGAACTTCGGCATCATCAGCGCCGGCGCCGGCGGCTATGCCAAGGATTACACCAGCGGCGTGGGCGGCACGGGCGTTGTTCTCATTGCAAGTGCCGGCCTGACAAATCTGGGCGCGATCAAAGGCGGCATTGGTGGCGCCGAAGGCTACGGCCAGGAAGCCGATGGCGGTATCGGCGTGCAGATTGGCGTGCAAGGCCATCTTACGAATGCCGGCACTATTTCCGGCGGGGCGGCCAGCGACCTGGGCGGGCAGAACGGCGTGGGCGGCGCGGGCGGCATCGGCGTTTCCCTGCTGGCGGGCGGTGCCGCATTCAATTCCGGCAGCATCCAGGGCGGCATCGGCGGCGATACATCCAACATCAGCCGCTCCGGCGTGGGCGGCGCCGGCGGCGCTGGCGTTTCCATCGCCGGCCAAACCACATTTTTGAATGCGGGCAC
>Ga0116231_10010261_pt1 | contig 15195 bp, 8 predicted proteins | sample S1TSphgellanicum_2_FD_89695 | JGI IMG/M metagenome (GOLD analysis project Ga0116231, IMG submission 89695) | Host-associated microbial communities from peat moss isolated from Minnesota, USA - S1T2_Fd - Sphagnum magellanicum MG | ecosystem: Host-associated > Plants > Peat moss > Unclassified...
CAGGAGACCTAATACAGCAGACCTAATACAGCGGAGTATGCTGTGGAACTGACCTAACTGCCCACTAATCCTTTAGCTAGTTTCCCTGTTTTCTTCTCACTCTACACACAGTTGGATACACCTCGTCATAAATATTAGCCCAAAACCACCAAGTACTTCCTTGTTCAACATCAAATATCCTACCAAAACTAGATCACTCTTCACTCTTATGAAGTCTAGCTGTAGAAAATAGACTTCAAAGCATTTTTTATTGCAATCCAAGAATTGGCATGATAAGCAATGGTCAGGCAAATTCTGCCTTACATGCTGTACAGTTCACAAAACATCCAATTTGCTTTGACCTGTTGATAGTTTTAAGAGAAGAGAAGTTAAGTATACCAGTGGACAGCCTGACCACTGTACAGAAAATATCGCCTTCAGGAGACCATACACAAGAATGGTATTCTGATGTGCACACGAAAACCCAACACTTGGTTCACATCAGTAACTTCTGTGGACCCCTGCATGAAGAGTCCTTACACATGGCTCAAGGAAGGAACAACTTGTATCCCGGTCACACCACTAATTGCCGATCTGCTAGTGCTCCCTTGATTACACTAGATTTACCACAGCACTTTTTCCACTTCTGTTGAGACCCACATGCACAACTTTCATTGCGGCCTTGTTTGTGTTTTGCACCAAAGGCTACACTTACTGCATGAGATTGAGAAGTCCCACTCTGCGACCTGTTAACTGAGATGTGATCCATCAGACCCTTTTTTCCATCCTTCCTAGCATTATTATGATTTGTATAACTTAGAAGCTGGGTACTTGCTCTGCTACTGGAGTGCCCCTGCAAATCACTCACTTCCAACTCACCAACAGATGCACTGATGCTTGTTCCATTCATCCCTACCATGCTTGTTTGGCCTGGAGGAAACTCAGTTTGTGCAGAGGTAGTTGCCCACCCATTTCCTTGGTTGCTATGACCATTTGGATACACCCCTGCATTCTTGCTCACAGATTTCACAGTCTTAAGCCTGTGACTCTTGTTTAAGAATCCTGGAGCAAGCAATGGCTTCAAATTTTGCTTTCCATCATTGATCCTCCCAATTGGAGAGTTGTGGCATATTTCTTGACCATCATCTAAAATTCCATCAACAGGATTAACCCTGAAGGCTGTGTTCTCTACTGAACTATCAGAAAAAAGTTCAGAATTTGAGGAAGACCCAGTGATGGTGGGCGTTAAAACCGTTGTAGACAAAACTTCACCTATCACTGCACTTCCACTTAACAATCCAGATAACTCCAGCCCATTTTCTACATCACCTTTATTTGCAACATGTGCACAATCTGTCCTTCCCACAACATCTGGTCCTGGCAATTCCTCAATGAGTACCTTGCCTGGGGAATCCAGCAGAACAGTGAAGCAATTTGATGAGCTTGTAGTGGTTGCAAGGGGGCCCATGTTTGCTCCAGGGGTCCTCATCAATGACATGGTTGGTTCTGTGTGTTCCATTCTCTTCTTGTGCTCATGCATTTCTGCATTTAAGCTGCCAAGTGTTTTGAGCTCCAGCAGAGCTTTAGAAGATGACTGAAAAATTCCTGCTTCACCACAGTTACTGTTAGTTTGGGCATGAGATGTCTTTGCAGACAATAACTCCAACCCTTCATCAGGTGATGCTCCATAGGAGTTCTGCAGGGCAAGGCTATCCATGTCAATCTGCATACATTTGCAACCCTCCTCCCTTCTTGAACTCATCGATTCCAACATTTCACCACCTTCCAAATGTGGACACATTGCCTCAACAGAACTGTACGCCTGATCACCCTTCCAAACATCTGATTCCTCTGATGTTTGTTTCTCACTGTATTCAGCAACATATTCAGGAACACAACAAGGGCTCTGCACTTGAGAATCACTATTTACCACAGCATAATCAATCGAAGAGACCATGTCTATGACATTTCTTGGCCATGCAATCGAAGGTGATGATCCTACTACATCTAGAACCGGTATAGCAGAGGTTTTATGATGATTTCCAGCCTCCCACATTGGTAACTCTTCCATATCCAACAGCTTTGGAGAAGGCAACAGTGACAGAACCTCATGTCCCTGTTCTGATATCTTCCCTACCCTTCTCTGCCTACTTAAACTTGTCGACTCCAAAGGCATCTCATTATGTTCCATTTTCCCCTTGAAGACTTGAACACTCTCCAAGATTTGAGAAGAGTTTACATACAGATCCTCACTGGCATTTGTTGAATCAGACATCCCAGCAGCAACTTTCAGAGAACTCGAAATTTGATCACATGACCCCACTTCCACAGTTGATTCTCCACCTCCCAAAGTTAATGGGACCGTGTACTCCAACTTTTGTTTTCTCTCAAGGAAATCATCAAAATTTAGTCCAGTGATTGCAAACTCAGGTCTCTGCAATTGCATAATCCCATGTTCTGAACTTTCACCAGTACCTCCATCATTATGCCCCAAAGCCAAGGACACTTCTTTAGCCAGACTAGAAGGGACAGCCACTGCTCCTTGCATGGGTGGCAGTATTGAGCTCTGTCGATGTTCAAGAGGCACTGCCAGTCGAATAAACTCTAAAATTCCTTCTCCTGAAGCAGCTGAAGATGGTTCAGGATCTGTGATAGGTGCCGCCCGAGCAAATGACCTGCAATTGAAAACATGTGACATTTTAGTGGATGATGCAGAAAAAGGGGTCTGCAGGAGATTTTGCAACTGAACTCACTAGACAATGATTTGGCATGCATATATTTTGACGTACCTGCTATAGAAAAGCATGTAAGCTCTTTGTGACATCACCTTGTCCACCTCTACTTCTTTCACCTGCCAAATATAACTCCCAGAAGGTGAGTGTGATGAAGTCAGGCTGGTGAAATGAAATAAAGGTCCAAGTTGCATGTCTGAAATCAACTAGATGCAACCAGCACTGGAATGCAGATTGAGAAAGATAATCCTCTTGAGAATTTGCAGAACACTGGACAAAAAACAGCAATAAACAATAGAACAGAAGAAAAATGTCCCAAGGTTCCAAATACTTGGGAGGTGTGCATCAAGAAGCAAACAAGTGACTTGTAAAACACAAAACAGAAAGACCATGATCACCATAAGGAAAACTCAATGCATCAATTCCCAAAGAAAAAGAAAGATCAACCCCATAGCAACAACCAAAGCACAATCGATCTAGGACTAGAGGGCAAAAGCAAAGAATTAACTTCCACCTTTACCTTACTGTCATCAATTTTGTACCAAGCACCTTGAGAGTCCTTTACATAGCAAATATAATGGCCAAAAAAGGATGCATTTAGCATATCCACATGAACGACCACAGCATACAGCTTGTACACAGGAGGTTCATCACCCTTTTGACTCATATAGGGGCCCATGTATAGGACTTCAGGAAATGTCACCCGCTTGTTCAATTTCCCAAACTTTCCACTCTGCATCACATGCAACTGAAAGTTAAAAACCTGATGATACTGACCACAATCCAAGCTACACATAACTGTGGAAGAATCTATTAGCAAGTTGAAAAGATTATTGACCAGCTAGCCTACCACAAAGCTCATCTTAAGAGAAATTGTGAGTGGTCAAGAAGTTAGACATACTTGAAAGCGCTTGAGAGCAATGGTGAGGACATTGGGTGCCTCATGCAAGGTGAGCCGCTTATCTGCCTTCACATATGCATTGCACCTGCAACATAAGAGTCCAAACTGAAAGGTATTTATACAAATGTTGGACAACACAACCAGAGGTATTTCAAATAACTTGTCTAGGTCACTATTCCAACCTGTTGAGGCAGCCATCAGCTGCAGTGGACTACACACTTCAATTGTTAAATCCCTTTGATACAAAGAGGAGTCACATATAGTAACTTGTAAGAAACAATTAAAATCAGCAGGGAAATAAGTTAGGACATACCGGTCACATTTGTACTTATTTTCACCATCCAATAATTCAGGAGCTGTAAACTGTGCAAGAGCATCCTCTAATGACTCAACAATGCCGTGTATCTCCACTGCAAGATCCATCATACTTTCATACCTATTTGATTCATGCTGACACTGCATGCATTTCACCTGCGTCCCAAGCAAAACAAACAGCATTGTGCACAGGTCACCTCTCCTCAAAGAACAACACCAATTGGGATACCAGACTGGTAAATTCAAGAAAATGGCAACAGTGAGATCTACACCATCCAAATGTTTATGTTCATTGCAGAGAGGAAGTTCACAATAACATACACCATAGCAAGACAAATGTTGTGTCAGTTCCAGCCAAACCAATACAAACATAACAAGAATGAGTGCAGTCATGACCTTGCAAGTGTCACTCACAAGGTATCAGACATCAGCTTCATCATGAATGCCAGTGAACTAGCTGGTTACTCCCCACTGATTTCATCAGATCCTAGACAGTGGATGTTGATAAGCCTATAATAATAATGTGTTCAAAACTAGGGAGAAACAATTATATTAAATATCTGTGTCCTCATTTTCTGTACATTTCTGGAAGCAAAGGGAAGATTCAGTCATGATGTCAGTGAGCACTCAAAAGGCATTGTTAATAAATAAAGATGAATCCAATGCTCATTCAAGCTGCAACAACAAGCTTGTGATGAGAGTAAGCTTCTTTTCATTTTAGCTTGCCCCTCTTGAAGCAAGCATCTCTAAGCCAACGGCATAAATAGGTGCACAAAAAATTGCATACCTGAGATTGAAGAAGACCACCAAATATGTGGTGTATAAGGGTAGTTTGTTGACTAGCAGGATCCACAACAGTCTCCCCTCCAAAGCCATCCAGGCATGTGGACTGCATAGAGTCAATGGCAAATCTGGATAACAACCTTGTACCCATCAAATTCCGGTGATAAAAAAGTGAACAACTTTGGGGCTAGGATCTTGTTCACAATCTGATCTTGAGTCAGTTCATGGAGTTTTCCTCATGATGTTCAATGGGGTCAGCTGTGGAAGGTGAATAATTGCTATTTGATGTGGCTGCCTCCATACTTCATGGTCAAAAGCTCACCTCATGAACTCATGAGCATCTTCCTGCCTGCCATATCCAAGATGATTCCCAATATTCTGCATTCGTGACAGTATTCTGATTGGTGAAAATGGGGTTTGATTCTGCCTAACTCTCCATACATGGCCTTGAAGCTCACACATAAAACACCAATCATTTCTCCTACCTGTATTCAAGCAAGACAGAGCTCTTCATTAATTGAATGATGAGGAACCTCCTGACAGGGTGACCTGTCAACACCATCAAGGAACAGCCATCAATTCATACATCACAGAACCATGAAGAACCTTCAAAGAATAAGCATGCCTCATTGAATAGGCTTCCACCTCCAAGTCAAAGATGCTTACACTCTTCAACATGAGCTCCTTCAAGCAAGTATGCAGTAAGGGGCCGAGTGTAAGTAAGGCACTGCAGCACCACATTGGCAAAGCAGCTGCATAGGTACTCCAGATCAAGAAGACCCACATTAGCACCTCCTGCTTAGCAACTAACTGCATAATTACACATAGGCTATGTTCACATCTGCTGGTCTCAGAGAAATGTAATCTGTGCCTATGTGGACAACACAGAAGGCATGCCATCTGAGTGGCAATAAACTGAATCCAGAAGTACCTGTTTCCACAATTGATTAATCCACAAGGCAATCTCAGCATATCCCAGTTATAAAGCTTGACAAAGTAGTCATATGGAAACAATATCTGCACACAGAAACATTTAGAGCATACCTTCACAAAGCATATATCTGTGCAAACCCATAGCTCCCATGCAATCTTTACCAAGCCATACAAAAGATTAAGAGGTTCACTTTTCTAAAAAAGGGCCAGAAATGATGGGCAGATTGAGCTAACCTTCTTTGGTCTTAGAATAATCCCATCTGATGTTATGGAAGCGGACAAAGGTTTTGACACATGAGGAGATGATGTTTTCTTATGAGCACCAGTTGCCTCAGGAAAATGTGGAAAGAGCTTGTCATGATCAATTGTAGCATTTCCCTGATTTGAATATCTAAACAGATCCCCACTAGTCATGCTTTGAGAGCTTCTCAGACAGACACTATGGACAATTCCATTGCCATTTTCTGAGATCTCTAGACCGCTTGTGCTGGGGGCCTTGCATTCCTTCTTGTGGCCTTCTCTCCAGTGTTGGCTTTGGCACTCCAAAGAGCTGCATAAATCAATACAATTAGCAGTCATGCTAACAAAGGATCAGCGGACATCATACAAAACTAGGTTAGATGCCCAATGTCTGAACTCTTGATAATTTCAATGGCATCCAGGCTTCTGATAGATCTACTTCAGGTACTACTTTCACAATCTTTCAAGATGCCTGGGACTGTATATCTTACTTGATTGAGTTATCCACAAAATATTAGGGAAGATTGATGCATGCTGGTGGTACATTTCAAACCACTATCTTTTATAAAAGGTCATTAACTTTGGTTATTGTGTGAGCATTCTTTGAATTTCTTTCTGTTTATTTTTGTAAGCATTCATTAGCAAGTTGTGATTAAGCACAAAATGCCAGAGTCTGCTCAGCAATTGGCAACACTGTGAACAAATGTATGGAAGTTGAAGTGACAAAATGGCAATATGCTTCCACTGCTCTTGGATGCACTTGTCAATACAATCAAATGCCATTGTAACTGACTATCCCCTAACTTTAAAGAAACCATCAGGTATCCACCTTAAAGCAGCCACTGGTCTAGAAGTGTATCTAGTAAGAGCCGACAGTATTTCCCTCGACTCTTGACCTCGACCAACAAATGATAATTGAAGATTGAAGGGAAAATTTCAACCATGACCAAACGGCATCTTGCTGCAATTGTTGACTGCCTATAGGGTAATATGACGAGAAACATCGTGACAAATCCGTCCGCAGTGCCGTAAGGGACATAGTTGTAATCGGCGCTCGTGCACAGACTCGTGCGAATCCAACTTTTACAACCTATGAGGACGCAGGGAGACCAGATAGGGGGTGATATGAATGCTAAGCTAAACAGAGAAACGATGGATTTTACCAGTACCGCACAGCCTTGCATCGCGAGCAACGCCTACTGGTGGGATTTTTGCAGATGGAGCAAAGGCTGCTGCCTGCCAACATCGAGTCCGCTTCTGCCTTGGCTATTGTCTCCACGGCTAAATGTCGTAATTTCAGGAGCTCTCCCCGTCTGGATGCCCTGACCTTCACCTGGTGCGCGAACCCCAGACTGACCGCCAATATGACCGCAAGCGCGAACAGCACAGCTGTTATCTCCGTGTCCACCCACTCATGCATCTAATTCTTCCCTCTCCTTTCAGCCCTGAAGGCATCAATATCGCTCAACAATTGCCACAATCCGCGTTGCAGCTCGCTCTGGCCCAGCTCTTATTCTCCACCAAATATCGTGTCGTCGCCTGATATCGCCAAGAAAAAAATCAGAATATAGACACAAATCCAGGGAAAGAAGACCCAAGCCGATGAAAATGGACAAAATGCGCACCGCCACATACCCTTGGAAAGAGACAATGACAAAACAGAAACGAAGCAACAACCTCTATGGACACCCAGCAGCAATAAACGGCAGTCCTTCGAAACATGAGAACAACAGGTCTTTGAGCAGTTTATACGTCCGAGAGGGCAAATAGTTGTGTGAGGATCTATCAGACGCACGAAACGGAGAGAAACACGGCGTGCCCTGCCCAGAGCTTGAAATCAATCGAGCTCAACATAACCGCACAATGATTTCTTAGGAAATGCAGAAGCGTCGATTGTTGACGGGGAGGTCGCTAACGGCAGTTCAGTGATGTATGGTACCGCGGGCTCTGCTGCAAACAATACTAAGCTAAATCTATGAGCGCTTGAGAGATTATAAGCAGACGTAAATCGGAAGGTAATGGACCACCTTTTGGAGGGTCTTGCCGTTCACCAGGACAACAACAACTAAAGCCCAGTGCTGGGCCGAAAGTAGGAATTCGGGGCCCTTGAATAGAACGAAGGAGCTTCCTTGTTTTGCCCCTACTTAATTGTTGTTTTAGGGTTGCGGAGTGGTCACGGCGTCCGTTACACCTACTTGCCGCTCTTCTGTTTCAGTTCCTTAAAAGGACGAACCCATCGATGCGCTCACCCTTCTTCACAAATCAGGCCCAGGGCCACAAGCCACATAAGGCCCTGGGGGCCCTCCTTTAGTTGGAGGAGCTTATAGTCCTTGATCCATGTGGTGTTGAAGGGTAGATAGGCTGGTAAGCGAACATGTAAGCTCTTAGAGAGTATGCATTCACTCTCCTATCACTTCCAGCATCGGAGGTTGAAAGGGTTTTTAACAACGCTTCACCTAGCACCTGCCTAATGTTTCGAGACTTCCATTTGGGTTTGAAAAAAGTACATAAACTCTCCCAAAGTAGAGGGGTTGGAAAAAGATTCCAAACTCTTGTGAACACATATCCTTCTATGTGCTACTCGACTGCATCTTATAACTAGACATGTCAAACAAACATTATTCCTCCTATGACCAAATTATAAAATGATGCGGAATTCATTCCAAACAACTCAATTTACAACAACACACGAGACATGCATAATTTGCCCTTCAAAAATGAAAAAAAAAGGGTTTACCCTCAAAATTAAGTCTTGATTTGAAATCCCAAATTAAAGATGAATTTGAATTCGCCAACCACCACTCAAGGATAAACGTATGTATTTATTTATCATAGTAAATTAAATTATTATCTTGTATTCAAAATTATTATTTTTATCCATAATAATTTGTGTTGCAAAATGATTATTGATTGTCGCACACAAAGAGACAAATGAATGGTGAAATATTTTGACATGAGGAAAATTTGAAGCCCATTTATGAACACAAAAAGCCCCTTCTTTGATTGGAAGGATTTCAAATTCCAACCACAAACTCGATCATTTGGTTATAAAATATCACTGAACAATTACCAATTAAGTGTTGTTTGTTCACAAACCATTTTTTGAAAGTTTTTTTTGGATGTACACACACTTGTTGGTACACACACTCCTAGGTATTTGGTGATAAATCATTTTACCCCTAATATATGTAGTGAATATGCATATGCACGTGCACTATGGCATGGAGCAACAACTTTAGCAGGTGAGCATGCTCACATGAACAAGAAAGAATCTTCAATAATATTTCATGTCGTGTCATGAAATATTTCTAATATATGCGTTTATCAAATGGGAATAGTATGTGACATGATAAAATATTCCCTGACTTGCCATGGAATATTTTGTCATGTCACATGCATGGCTTGTTATGGGATCAATAATGGTTTTTTGATTTTGAACATGGGTTTGGCCAGCAGTGCTATCGAAAGTAGCATCATGTAACAGTTTGAAAACAAAAGAAAATAAAAGAATGCATTTTATCATCCTTGGTGCAACTAGTGCTCCAAATGTTTAAAGCTCTTGAATAATAATTACAATATTTTCATAAATGTTGAAATGGGTGGAAACTAGCTTGAGAAATATTTGATGAAATAAAATTTTCAAAATATATTAATCATTCAATAAACATGTGTTGAAATGGCCAAGATATTATGACATTATACATAAAAAGATAATATACATGGAAACACGTTATGACTATCAAAGGTATTATCGTTAATATTGGTCATGGCTTAAATGGAAATAAATAAATGAGCCAAATATTTTTATGCCACACTGCTAATGTATTCACCACAACAAAATAATATACATATGTTTAGAATGATTGAAACAACAAACAGTAAAAAAAAACTTTTAAGCCATAATCGGAATTTAAACTTCCTACTTAATCCAACTATAATGAACTTCATGAACAAAAAAATCACAATTGATTTGATGCAAATGCAATTGTGATGTATTATCATTAGAACAAAGGCTTTAAAACACATCAACAAATGTTGAATTTCATCCCAACTCCATGTGCAATGATGAATGAACTCTTTCGTGAGCCGATAGAACATAATCATTTATAAGACATGATACACATGTTTACATTGCACATATGCCCCACAACTGCTTAAAGAAGCTGCCAACATTGTAACAAAATATACACATGAACATCCAAGGAAATTTCCAATAGTGGCATCGTATCATTTGCCATTAGAAATAATTTTGTAAATTTGTCCATACCCAAGTGGCAAGTATAGGAGGGGAAAATGCATTGAAGAAATAAAATGTCAACCTCCCAATTATTGGTGTGTCGTTGTGTTAATTTGAAGATGGAAGGTTGTCTCGCCTTCTTGCCACCATGAGTTGTAGGCCAACAACTTGCATCAAATAGCTTCACAAGGTTGTGGCAATTCACAACAAGCATTTGGGAATTGCTTGAATTATAAACTTGGGAACCAAATAAACTTCAAGCGTTGTTTATACATAATAGTTAAAGGAAAACCTTGCTTCTTCTATAATTGTTACTTCCTTTTGAATTAAATGCATACCTTCTTAGATGGGCCATAGAATTGGAACTAAAGGCCTAACAATTGCATATTTTTGTGTTGTCCCCCCAACGTAACGACTCAAGTCATCAGGACAAAACTAGTGCTCATGGTGCTTGAGTGATCCGCTTCAACATTGTACCCAGAAATTGGAGTAACATGGAGCAAAAATTCCACTTACAAATTTGTAAAAATTAGTCTATGTTTTGCATTTTAGCCCCGTAGTTTCTTGGAGTGAAAAACATTGGATTGAAGAATTGGGTGGGTAGCATTCAATATGCCACTAGCCATCAACACAAATAATTTCCTTCACTTCTAATCCACCTTGAAAGAACAAAGTTGCAAATTATTGGAACTAAAGGGTGATTGTTGCATGCATACATCTTTGACAATATTGGGTTCAAAAGTGTGAACAATTACTCATGGATGAGAGAAATTCACATCATCACGCCAATGGGAATCATTGTTTGCATTAGGAAGATAATCGATAGGTCATTTGGCAGACCCAAACACCTTTTCAACTTTAAGGTGCAAAGGGCGATTTATGAATGATGATTTAGATGTGTAATTTGCCACAACCACCGCAAGTCTAATAGGATCATTAAACCCTCGAGCCCTCCTCAATAATAATTCATTCCTATTAGGTTCGTGACTAGGTGGACTGCCTTGTAGGTACTATTTATACAATGCAAAGCACAAACATAGTCATCAAACATCATTATGTACAAACAAATGCCACATTTTCCTAATTGTTACAACCAGATGTTATGCACAATTTATGTTAGATTACAAGCGGGCATGTCCACCCATTCCTCATCATTAAACTTTTGTAGATCAAAGGAAACAAAAATTCAACAAAATTTGAAATGTCACAACGTAAATGGAGGTAGAATGCAAATGGAATTCAAGTGCAAATGGAACTCTAGTCTTGAATGCATGGAAGAAAGAAGGAATTGTAAGAAGTTTGCGAAAGAAATATTCATGTGGACCATGAAACCTCCCCATTGTCTAACATGAAAATGCCAAAAGCTAAGCCAATTGCCAAGCTCATGGACACTTGCCTTAGAAGTGACCCTTAATGAAAACCACCAACAACAAATTAAAACATAAAAATTGTCAACTTGTGGCAAATAACATTATGCTAATTTTGCAACTCAAGTTTGATCAATTGTTTGGTGTGCCTATTGAGCAACTAAGTCCAATGGAATAAACATATGTGCTCTTTATCAACCATCCTAACAAAGAGGTCCCCCGAACCATATACAATTTTGATCATGTTCCAATTGGTTTATGGGCTATTAGCCATGAATCCCTTGAAATTCAATTTTGGAAACCCATGCTTCAACATCATTTCATTAAGCTTTATCCACGTGATTTGTTAAGCTTTGGTTTCCTTAATTTACATGTCACAAATTGTAATGGTCATCACTTTATAATAGGCAAAATTGTACATATGACAAAACATTACAGTTATTTAGCCAAACAACACATTTCACACGATCAAATATGATCTAAATGTTTTGCAAATCCCCTATAGGTTGCATTCATGTGAATATAATATGTGGACAAGGGTGTCAACAAGGTAAAATAGACCAAAAAAATACTCCACCCAAAATCCAATTAAAAAATGGAACAATTTTTTATATGGATACACGGAAAGTTAGGGAACGCTTTTGTTCAACCCTACCCTTCACCCACACTAACACTCTTGTTGAGTTCATGCAGACTATGAACACGGTCGCCCTAACCAAGTTTGTCACATGTTGCCAATACCAAAGGACAATCTATCCTCCATGATTTGCCTTTCGTCTAATGGACTCTCTGGTCCCAAACGGACGTAAAATTATAAACAGTAAACAATAAACAAACATAAAAAAATAAATTCAAAATATTTTGAAATACAAATTTAAAACCATAGGGCCTTACATTTAGTTTATGGGAAGTTGGATACAAAGTTTGAACAATTTTGATATCATAAAAGTAGGTTGAAAATACATTTGATATTAACTAAATCAACATGGTGTTAAAACCTATTTCATATTAAAATTTTGATATATTATGATTATAACATTCATAATTTGATAATACATAAGTATTTTTTAGGGCTCTACTAAGTTGAATTTTTTTTTAAACCAATATTTCATCTACATGTAGCCCATTTTATAAAATCAAACCTTTTGTGCAAGTAGATTTTTAAAAAAAAATTATACTTAGTTCTACTTTCAAGATGGGGTTTCTCAACGTCTTAAACATAAAATGAAATATTATCATCATGTTAATTATTGTACCAAAAATAAATAAAATCAATACATTAATTTTTTTTCATGGTTACATGTAATTTTTTTTTACAAGGAACAATGAGCGATCTATTTTACCTTGCTTACATCCATGAGGCTTGCTCCACTCCCCACGTGACCATTTATTGGCATCTTGGAAATGAACATTTTTTGTCCTAGAACTTGTCTTGCAAAGCAATTGTTAAAGGTTTTTTCTACTCTTCTTAAATTAAGGGTTTCTTCCCTTCTAAGTTTTTAAATTTAGGTTCAAAATAATATCAACCGGTTGCTTCAAATCAATATAATGTGAAAATCATAATATAGATGTTCTCCACAAATGCAAAAGTAAAATTGAAATCAAATTTTCATAGCAAGTTGGAAAATAAAATATCAAAGTTCCAAGTAAAACCTATTCATAAACCAAAAATAAAAGCAAATAAGTGACTCCAAAATTAAATAAGAAGTTCCAAAAGTTCAAAAGTTAACAAAAAGTTCCAAAAATAAAATTTTCACTATCCTCCAATCTTTTTATTTATAGCAAACACAACATTATTTCAAATTAAATAATCATTAACTGGTATAACATAAAAACTTTAAATTTAAACTATAACAACTACTGGCCACATGTTTAAACCAACCTATTATTTGTCAACAACTAGTTATTGTAACAAATGGTCACTAGCTTATTTAACCCATCGGTTACCTTAACACATGTTATTGGTTAGTTCAATAAACCAATATACTTTAAGTCCTATTACCCAATAATAATTAAACTAAGTTTCAAAATCATATTGTTTCATTGATTACCAATTGGTAACAACTAGTTATTATGTACATATTAAAAAAATGGGTAAACATTACCACCCCTTGAAAACCAAAGTTCATCCTCGAAATTAATCACCTATAATTACCTATTTTACCCTTGCAACAAAATCATCAACATGTTGTTCACCTATGGTATCAATAGGTTCAACTAAAGGAATAGGTTCAAATCTTAGTCTCTCAACAACATGTGTGTCCTTTAGTATTATATTTGGAGTCTTGAAAACCTTAGAGGCATGTGTGACAATGGTTATCAAGGTAACCTCTACACCTTATATTACTCTAGTATATTTAATGGAACAAGTTTGGGAGTAACAAGTTCTTCCAATCCTTCTACCTAAAAACTAACAACTATAACATGTACTTCCATAGATTTTGTGGGCAAAAACAAAGTGCAAGAAACAATGGGAAGCTCTACTCCTCCTCTGATTGGCTTTAATTCCTTAGTGGTAATGACAACATGTTCACTTTGAAAACTTGTAACTACAATCGTTGCCCACACAAGTGAATTTTTTTGGGAAATAGTAATAGGTACCTCAAGTGGTTTGTTAATAAGTCGGTCATATGTATAACCTTCAAACTATGATCAATATACAACTAGTTCATTCAAGTAAGATTTTTCATCTACACAAGTTATCTCCAAATTGTTTTAGATATGTTCTTTTGTAATCTCATGTCCAGTTTGCCACCATTCCTTCCATTTTGGGTTTTTATCCGCTAATGTTTGGTTGTACCTTAAGCAAAGCATTGTCCGAAAGTCATTCCTCAAACTTCCTCAACTAGTTATCCATGTAGGTGGTTTGAGAAACTTTACTTGGTGTTTGACGAAGTGTTTCCAATTTGCTTTTCAATTCTTGAATTTGTACTTGAAACTCATGGGTATGATTTTCCATGTCAATGTTGACTTTTGTCAACTATTATTAAGGGAATAATTACTCGTAAATTTAGTTAGTTAATACTTACATAGTTACTTTTATTAACTAGTTTTCATCACCATTTGAATTTGAATCAAGATCATAGGACTATTTTAAGATGAACATTTTTGGCAAGACACATGATTATTGTAAAACATGAATTTTTTGAAGAGTATGGAAGAAAATTAGATTGTTTTTTTGAAAAGCTTCAACTTCATAGCTAGATTTGTTGTTTTGATGTTAATCTCATATTTTTCACAATTGGATTGAAGTTTTAAACCTATATATGAGTAGATATGATTAAGCAAAAAAAATTATTATTATTTTCATAATATTATTTAGTCCAAATTTTGAACACAATATAAAATAGGAATTTTGTATCTACCATTTGGCAACCATCCTAGGGCTTGAATTTATAATGAAATTCAAAGTGTTGTTTATGTCTTGTTGTTGGAATTTTTTAATCTAAAAATTAATATTGAAGTTCAGTGTTCATTTCTTACATTTTTTCCAAATCTTAATCATAAAATTTTGTTCAGGAAGTAGATCTAAATACAATAATTAACTGTGAGGACTTTATTCAAATGTAAAAGTTTGTTCAGATTTGAGTTAGAACGTGAAGAGATGGAAAATAAAATTATAATCAGAAATTTCAAAAACAATTAGATTGGGTTATAATACATGAACAAGTGGAAAATGGTGCTATCATAAACATGAATTTGAATGCA
>Ga0116231_10010262_pt1 | contig 15195 bp, 11 predicted proteins | sample S1TSphgellanicum_2_FD_89695 | JGI IMG/M metagenome (GOLD analysis project Ga0116231, IMG submission 89695) | Host-associated microbial communities from peat moss isolated from Minnesota, USA - S1T2_Fd - Sphagnum magellanicum MG | ecosystem: Host-associated > Plants > Peat moss > Unclassified...
CGGCCCGGTGTTTTCGCCGCGCGCGGCAGCGGCTTTGGCGGGCCGGATTGTCACTGATGCTCATGTGGCGGTGCCGAACATGCGCGCGCCGGTGCGCAATCTTTCGGGCGGCAATCAGCAGCGGCTGGTGGCGCGCCGGGAGATGCGGGTGGCAAGCCGGGTGCTGGTAGCTGCCTATCCCACGCGCGGCCTGGACATCGGCGCCATCGGCACGATGTTGCGCTATATCTCTCACATGCGAAATAGCGGCGTAGCCGTAGTGCTGGTTTCCGAGGATCTGGAGGAGGTTTTGCAGATTGCGGACCGGGTAGCGGTTTTTTTCGCCGGCCGTCTCATGGCCATTTTTCCATCAGATGAAGCAGACAGCGAAAAGATCGGCCTGCTCATGGGCGGCCAGCTTGCTTAATATCCAGAAGTTTTTTGGTTCTTTTTTTCAAAAAAGAACTGCTCTCTTTCTTGTTGCCCCAGCCATAGGTGTCTGGCCCCTTTTCGCCTCAAGGGTATTATCCATAGCGGCAGCACTTCTGTTAGGTGGTATCGTTTTCGCGCTGTGCGGCTACGATGCCGCCAGGCTTGCGTCAGACGTGGTGAGTGCATCGTTCGGCAATGTTTTCGGGCTGGAGGATTTAGGGCTGATCTGGTCGCCGATGATTCTGACCGGCCTTGCCGCCGCGGTAGCGTTACGTATTGGCTTATGGAATATCGGTGGCGAGGGTCAGTTTTATGCCGGCGCTATGGCAGCGGCATGGGTGGGTTTGCATGTGCAGGCGCCTGGCGGCGTCGCCTTGCTACTGATGGCGTTGGCCGGATTTGTGGCGGGTGCAGCCTGGATACTTGTGCCTGCGCTGGCGCGTGCGTGGCTGGCGGTGGATGAGATCATCACAACGCTGCTGCTGAATTTTGTGGCGGTATTGCTGGTGACCTATGTGTGCACCGGTCCGATGCGCGACCCGGCGAACGCCGTCACTGCGGCCAGCGCGCATATTCCCTACGAGATACCGCCGCTGCTTGATGAGCTGCACTGGGGATTTGCCGTCTCTGTGGTTTTAGTGGCTTGTGTGGCGCTGTTGTTTGGCCGTACCGTCTGGGGCTACGAGGTGCGGGTGGCAGGCGCGAACCGCCATGCTGCGGCGTATGCCGGCATGCGCGTGCGGCGCCGGATCATGGAGGTATTTCTGCTCTCCGGCGGACTTGCGGGGCTGGCGGGCATGCTGGAGGTGGCTGGCACGGTGCACCGGCTTGAGGCCGGGATCAGCAATAATTTTGGCTATCTGGGCATTATGGTGGCCGCACTTGCGGGCGCCTCGCCGTTGGCGGTGCTGCCGGCATCGCTGTTGCTGGCGGTGTTGCTGAATGCGGGAATTGTGCTGCAATCCTACGGTGTTTCGAAATATGCGGTGCTGGCGCTGACCGGCCTCGTGCTGCTGGGCGCAGCCGTGGGCGAGCGGCTGGCGTACTACCGGCTGGCGCCGACATTGGCGAAGCTGCGATGATCGAGTTGCTCACAGGCATGGTTGCAACCGCGCTGCTCGCCGGCGGCGTGCTGCTGCTTGGCGCACTCGGCGAGGTGATTGCAGAGCGCGCCGGCGTGTTCAACCTTGGCGTGGAAGGGCTGATGGCCATTGGCGGCATAACCGGCATTATCGCCGTGGCACACGGAGCGCCAGCTCTGTTCGGCATGCTCTGTGCCATGCTCACGGGTGCCGCGTTTGGTTGTGTGTTCGCGGCGTCGGTCGTGCTGCTGCGCGCCAACCAGACGCTGTGTGGTCTGGCACTCACAGTGTCCGGGGGCGGGCTGGCCGCGGCTGTGGGTCAATCCTATTCCGGCCATCCCGCAGCAGCGGTTTTCGCCAGCGTGCATATCCCGATTCTCTCCGCGTTGCCGTTGTTCGGGCGGGCGGTGTTTTCGCAAAACCCGATCGTCTATGTGATCTGGATCGTCCTGCCGCTCGCACTGCATGCCCTGTTGTTTCGCACGCGCTGGGGCATCAGCCTGCGCGCGGTGGGCGAAGACCCCGCTGCGGCCGACGCCTCCGGGGTTCACGTGCTGCGCGTGCAGTTTGCCGCGGTTGTTGCCGGCGCTGCGCTGGCGGGTGCCGCCGGCGGATTCCTGACGCTCGGCTACATCACCTCCTGGTCGGACGGCATTACCGGGGGGCGTGGCTGGATCGTAATTGCCCTGGTAATTTTCGGCGGTTTCAAACCCTTGAACATCGCGCTGGGGGCTTTGCTGTTTGGCCTGATCACGGCCTTGGGGTTTGTCGGACAGGCGCGCGACTGGCCGGTGCCGCCGGCGTTCCTGTCGATGCTGCCGTATCTGGCAACCATCGCATGCATGATTGTAACGCCCTTTCTGGTGCGACGGAAGCGCAGCCGGTTTTTGGCGCCGGCTGCCTTAGGGGTTCCGTATTTTCCTGAGCAAAGGTAGGGAACGACGTGTTTTGAAAAAAGAGGTAAAAACTTTTGGACATCGGGCCCGAGCTGTATTGGCAACCGGGTTACATGCACCGGAGAAGGGGAAGATCGAGTTCCTAAAGGACGCGCTTTTCGTTATCGATGACGCAGGAAATATAGCCGACATTTATCGGGACGATATTGGGAAGCATGCGCAAGCTTTCGACGACAGCGGTCATCTCACAATACTTGCCGAGCACCACATCCTGTTGCCCGGCATGGTCGATCTCCACATCCATGCACCGCAATTCCCGCAAATCGGGCGCGCGCTGGACGTGCCGCTGGAAGATTGGCTGCAAACCTACACGTTTCCGCTCGAAGCGCGCTGCGCTGACTCCGATTACGCAAAAGAGATCTACGAATCCCTCGTTGATTGCCTGCTGGCGAACGGCACGACCACGGCCATGTATTATGCCACCATCCACCTCGAAGCCACGCAGCGCCTGGCTGACATTTGCGCGCGGCGCGGTCAGCGCGCCCTGATCGGCCGCGTGTGCATGGATGATGCCACGCAATGTCCACCGACTTATCGGGATCCGTCGGCCGCCATTGCCGAAGCGGAAACTCGTGAATTTATAGACTATGTGCGAAGTTTGCCGGGCAACGCATCCGGCTTGATCAGCCCGGTGATTACGCCGCGCTTCATTCCTTCCTGCACCGATGATCTCTTGCATCGTCTTGGGCAGCTTGCGCAGGAAACCGGATGCCACGTGCAAACCCATTGTTCCGAGAGCGACTGGGAACATGGCTACGTGCTTGACCGCTGCGGCATGACCGACACGCAAGCATTGGACGGTTTTGGCCTACTCACGAAACGCACGGTGCTTGCGCATGGCACTTTCATCGGTGACACGGACATTGACCTGATCCGCCTTGCACGATCCGGCATTGCGCATTGCCCTCTGTCCAACGCATATTTCTCCGATGCGGTATTTCCGTTACGTAAGATGCTCGACCACGATGTGCATGTCGGGCTAGGCACCGACATTGCCGGTGGCGCAAGCCCGTCGCTACTGGAGAATGCGCGGCATGCGCTCATTGTCTCGCGGCATCTGGAAAACGGCGTCGATCCCGCGCTGCCCGCGGCCGAACGCAAACGGCCCGGCGCACGCATCAGCACAGCCGAAGCCTTCTGGCTCGCGACCGCTGGCGGCGGTATAGCGCTCGATCTGCCGGTCGGGGTTTTCAAACCGGGGTATCAGTTTGATGCGATGGTGGTGGATACTCAAGCCACCGGAAGCAATCTTTGCATCACTGCGGAGGACGGACCAGCCGACATGCTGCAAAAAATCATCTACACTGCTGGGCGAAGCAACATCCGCGAGGTTTGGGTTGCCGGCCGTCTGGTTCACAGGGCATGAAACAGGAAGCCGTCGAGGCTGTCATCGCCGGACTCAAGGACGCGGGCGTCAGCATCGTCTGCTACCTGCCGGACTCGTTGTTGAAAGAGCTTTATCCGGCCCTGGACGCCGACGCCGATATCCGCACGATCCGGGTTACTAATGAAGGCGAGGGTGCTGCCATTTGTGGCGGCGTGTTCCTCTCCGGCAAACGTGCTGCGCTGATCATGGAAAATTCCGGACTGCGCGCTGCGATTGAACCTCTGGCGCGCATGGGCATGGGAGCCGGCATTCCGGTTGTCATGCTCATGAGCTATCGTGGCGAGCTGGGCGAAAACAACTGGTGGGCGATCCCCCATGGCATGACCATGGAGCCGCTCCTGCAAGCCATGCGCATTCCCTACCGTATCGTCGCGGCGCCGGCCGACATACGGCGTGCCGTCGCTGAGTGTTTTGCGTGGTCCTATGCGAGCTATTATCATAGTGCGGTGGTGCTTGGCGGGAGTGCAGTACGGTGACTCGTTTTGAATGCATGCAGGCTTTAGCAGCACGTTTGAAGGACGAGCTGGTCATTCTTTCGCTCGGCGGAAGCGTGGATGAATGGTATAACGCAGCGCCGCATATGCGCAGTGCGAGCCTGTTTCAACAGCAGCTCGGGTGCGTAACGCCGCAAGCCTTCGGGCTTGCTGCGGGACTGCCGCATCGCCGCATCGTCTCGCTCGACACTGATGGCGGCATGATGTTCAACCTGGGCATACTCGCAACACTGGCGAATGAGCGGCCACCTAACCTGTTCGTTGTGGTCTGGGACAATGAGTGCTACCTTTCGATCGGTGGCCCGCCTACACACACTGCCGGCGGTCGGGTGGATATCGCTGCGATCGGCCGCGGTGCGGGGCTCGAACATGCACATACTGTCCGCACGGTCGAGGAATTCGATGCGCTATGCGCGCAGGGGCTTGCGACGCCGGCGCCGTTTCTGGTGGTAGCAAAAGTTGTAGCCGCATTGCAGCCGAATATCCGCCGTAAACATAGCGATGGGCGAGAAGATAAATACATTTTTGTAAGGCATGTGGAAGACACTGAGGGTATCGTGATCATGGGCCCAAGCGAGCATAACTGAATGCGCCAGTTTCTGACAGCCGATATCATCGTTACCATGGCGCCGGGCCTTCCGGTGATCGAGGATGGCGGGGTGCTGATCGATGGCGGCCGCATCACCGCGGTTGGCCCACGTCACGGCCTGGAGCGTGAGGCCGAAGGTGCCGTACACCGTAATTTGCACAGTCATCTTATCATGCCAGGTCTTATCAACACGCACTGCCATTCCGGGCTGCTGCGCGGCACCGCCGAAGGTCTGCCTGTGTGGGACTGGCTGAAAACCTACATCAATCCCATGCACCGCGTGCTGAATGCCGCCGAGGCGGAAGCGGCGGCGTTTCTGTGCTATGCGGAATCGGTGCTCTGTGGCACCACCACGCTCGTCGATATGTGGCGTTTTATGGATGGCAGCGCGCAGGCGGCATGCAGCATCGGCAACCGGCTGATCATGGTGCCCTACGTGGGCGCGCATCCCGACTACGATTTCTTCGACTCGCTCGACGATAACGAAGCCATCATCGAACGCTGGCATGGCAAGGCCGACGGCCGTATTCACGCCTGGGTGGGGCTGGAACATCTGCTCTATACCGACGAGCCAGGCCGCCGCCGCGCCGCCGGCATTGCACGGCGGCATAAGACCGGCCTGCACACGCATATTGCCGAAGCCGCCCTCGAAGCCGAGGCAACCCAGAAACTCTTCGGCTGCCGGCCGGTACAGGCGCTGGAGCAGCTCGGGCTGCTCGACTCGGAAAAAACACTGCTGGCGCATTGCATCTGGCTCGATGATGCGGATATCGAATTACTCGCCAGGCGCCGTATTGGCGTGGCGCATAATCCCGTCAGCAACATGAAGCTCGCCAGCGGGGCGGCGCGCGTTGTCGATATGCTGGCAGCGGGTATTGCTGTGGGGCTGGGAACCGACGGCGAAAAGGAGAATAATAATTTTGATATGTTTGAGGAAATGAAAACCGCCTCTCTGCTGGCGAAATTCAGCCGCCTCGATGCCACCGCGCTAGGCGCCTGGGACGTACTCCGCATGGCAACCATCGGCGGCGCGCGGTGCCTGGGTCTGGATGAGGATATCGGATCGCTGGAAGTTGGTAAAAAAGCGGATCTTATCGCGATCCGCTGTGATACGCCACGCATGACGCCGTTGTTCCCCACCGGGCGCCACACGAACATCCACCATAATCTGGTGCACGCCGTACGCGGCAGCGATGTTGCGCTGACCATGATCGACGGCAAAATCATCGTCGAGGAAGGGACGCTTAAGACGGCCGATCTGCCGACGATCGTCGGTGACGCGCGAAAAGCCGCCCAGCCGCTTTTTGAGAGGCGGGATGCGTTGTGAGGAAAACAAGGAAGCAGTTCTTTTCTGAAGAAAAGAACCAAAAAACTTTTGGATATTAAAAACGTGGATCTCAACGGAATCGAGACCATCATTCAACCCCAGGCGAGGCATAACATGCCGGCGCCCGGTGGAACTGATGCTCTGCTTGCCGGCGGCACATGGCTCTTTTCCGAACCGCAGACAAACATCAGGCGGCTGATTGATCTTACCGCGTTTGCCTGGCCGTGCATCGAAACAACCGATTACGGCCTGTCCATCGGCGCTACTTGCACCTTTGCTGAACTTTACGCGTACGCCGCTGATGCACCGGTCGCCGTTGCACCGCTGTTTGGGCAATGTTGCCGCGCTCTCTGGGGCTCATTCAAAATCTGGAACGCTGCGACCATCGGTGGCAATCTTTGCCTCGCGCTGCCAGCTTCGCCGATGGCCGCACTGGCTGTGGCGCTTGACGGCGAGTGTACAATCTGGTGTCCGGATGGCTCGGATAAAAACATCCGCGCTGCCGACTTCATCATAGGGCCAGGCCGCACATGCCTTGCACCAGGCGAGATACTTCGCTGTCTGTTCCTGCCGGCCGCGGCATTGCACGGCCGCACGGCATTCCGCCAGACTTCGCTGACGGAAGAGGGTAGATCGGCAACGTTGCTCATCGGCCGCGCCCTGGACGACGGATTTGCCCTGACAATCACGGCTGCCACAAGGCGCCCGATCGGCCTCCATTTCGCTACGGTGCCGGACGGCGCGACGCTGTTACGCACGCTGAATGCCGAGGTCGAGCATGCAGGCTCGTGGTATGACGATGTGCACGGCGCGCCGGATTGGCGCGCGCACATGACGCGCCGTCATGCGCTGGACATACTCCATGAATTGTTTGGATAATGAGTGCTTCTTTCACCACGACCGTTGACGGTGCAGGCCGGGTTTGGCAGCCGCGGCCTGGCCAGTGTCTGCGCACCATGCTGCGTGAGGATGGCTTTGTCAGCGTCAAGAAGGGCTGCGATGTTGGTGATTGCGGCGCCTGCTCCGTGCTCATGGATGGCAAGCCGGTCCATTCCTGCCTGGTGCCGGCTTTTCGTGCCGCCGGCCGCGTCATTATTACTGCCGGCGGCCTGGCGGGCGCGGAGGGCCTGCACCCGGCGCAGCGCGCGTTTCTCGATCATGCCGCTTTTCAGTGCGGTTTCTGCACGCCGGGCATGCTGGTCACTGTTGCCAGCCTGGATCAGGCGCAGCGGCAGCATCCCGCGCGCGCGATGAAAGGCAACATCTGCCGCTGTACCGGCTATGGCCCGATTGCCGACGCTATTAGAAGTTTTGATCAGCCGACGGAATCTTGCCATGCGCGCGATGCCCGCAGCCCGCTGGCACCGGCGGCCCCCGACATTGTGACAGCTCGCGCACGCTACACCCTCGATGCGGTTCCGGCTGCGGCGCTGCATCTCAAACTTCTCCGCTCGCCCTACGCACATGCCAAAATCGTCGGCATCGATACGCGGGCGGCTTACGATGTGCCCGGCGTCAAGCTGATCTTGACCCACATCGATGCACCGCCTGTGCTATATTCCACTGGCCGCCATGAGGTTTGGGAAGGCAACCCGGATGATACGCGGCTTCTGGATGATATCGTGCGCCACGTCGGCCAGCGTGTGGCTGCTGTTGTCGCGGAGACGCTTGCGGCGGCAGAGGAGGGGTGCGCGCGGTTGCGCGTGGAGTATGTGCTGTTGCCGGCCGTGCTCACGCCCGAGGCCGCGCTGGCGCCTGGCGCGCCGGTGATTCATGACAAGGATGCGGCAACCTCGCGTATTGCCGATCCCCAGCGCAATATCGTGGCCGAGGTGCATGACGAACTCGGTGATGTTTCGGCCGGGTTTGCCGCGGCGGATTTTGTGCGCGAGGGTGAATACCGCACGCAACGCATGCAGCATGCGCATCTGGAAACCCACGCGTCGATCGCGTGGGTGGATGAGGCCGGCATTCTCACCGTGCGTTCCAGCACCCAGGTGCCTTTCCTCACGCGCCTCGCGCTGGAGCGGGTGCTGGGGATTCCACGTTCGGAGATCAGGGTGTTTTGCGAACGGGTTGGTGGTGGTTTTGGTGGCAAGCAGGAGATGTTCACCGAAGACATCGTGGCATTGGCCGCGTTGAAGACTGCGCGGCCGGTGCAGTTGGAATTCACGCGCGAAGAGCAGTTTTATGGGGCATCGTGCCGCCATCCGATGCGCGTGCGGGCGCGGATCGGAGCCAGGCGTGACGGCACGCTCACCGCCATTTCACTGGACATTCTCTCCGACACCGGCGCTTACGGCAATCACGGGCCGGCAGTAATGTATCATGCAACTAACGAGTCGATCGGGCTTTATAGATGCCCGAACAAGAAAGTTGTCGGCATGGTGGTTTATACGACAACCCCGCCCGCCGGTGCGTTCCGCGGGTTTGGGCTGGGACAGGCGAATTTCGCCATCGAGCAGGTTCTCGATGAGCTGGCCCGCGACATTGGTATCGATCCGATTCGCCTGCGCGAGATCAATGTGGTGCGGCCAGGCGATGCCATGACATCGACCAGCTATGTATTGCACGATGTGGAATATGGCAGTTATGGCCTGGATCAATGTCTGGATCATGTCCGTACGGCGCTTCGGGACGTACAGTTCCCCGATGCTATGGGGCGTGACGAGGCATGGTGTGTCGGTACCGGCGTGGCGGCGGCAATGATCGATAGTGCCCCGCCTGGCGGTCATTTGGCGCACGCGCGGGTCGCGGTTTGCGCGGGCTTTTATGAGCTGGTGATTGGCACGGCCGAGTTCGGCAACGGCTCCACAACGGCGCATGCGCAGATCGCGGCTGCCACGCTGGCGACGACACCGGACAAGATCCGCATCCTTCAGTCCGATACAGCGATTTTGGCGCATGACACGGGGGCTTTCGGCAGCACCGGTACCGCCGTCGCCGGGCAGGCGACGCAGCGCGCTTGTGAGGCGTTGGCGGATATGCTGCGTCGTGAGGCTGCTGCGCGGACCGCGACGGAGCCTTCCGACTGGCGGCTGGAGGATGATGGGCTGGTATGCGGCAATCGCGTCGTGCCGTTGGCCGAATTTGCCTTGCTCAGCGCGGAGGGCAGCAGCGCCGGGTCGCCGCGCACCGTGGCTTTCAACGTGCAGGGTTTTGCTGTGGCCGTACACAAACCGACGGGGGCGCTGAAAATTCTTAAAAGCGTGCATGCTGCCGATGCGGGCCACGTGATCAACCCTGTGCAATGCCGCGGGCAGGTCGAGGGTGGTGTGGCGCAGGGTATCGGGGCTGCCTTGTTCGAGGAGATTTTGCTCGATGAAACAGGCGCCGTTGCCAATCCTGCTTTCCGCTCCTATCACGTGCCGAGATTGGGTGACCTGCCGCGCACTGAGGTTTTCTTTGCCGACACCTACGACCGGATCGGCCCATTGGGGGCCAAGCCGATGAGCGAGAGCCCGTTCAATCCGGTGCCGGCGGCACTTGCGAACGCCATATTCGACGCGACAGGCCATCGGTTTCGCCAAACGCCGTTCCGCCGGGATACGATATGGCGCGCGCTCAATGCTTCCCCGGAGTAGCCCGTATGACAGATGCGCTGACGCCGCCGCGCGATTGCACTTTCACCCCCTCGGACTGGCAGATTCTGGCGCGGCACTGGTATCCGGTTGCGGCCGCTGCTGATATCGGGGCGGCGCCGGTGGCGGTAAGGCTGCTGGATGAGCGGCTGGTGGTTTATCGTGCTTTGGACAGGATCGTCGTGGCGCGGGATCTGTGCATTCATCGCGGCGTGCCGTTGAGCATCGGGCGGGTGGAAGGCGACGAACTCATCTGCCGCTATCATGGCCTGCGCTTCGGCCCGGATGGCGCATGCCGCGCCATTCCCGCGGAGCCTGGCGCTGTGCCGACGTCGCGCATGCGCATTCAGACCTTTCCGGTGCACGAGAAGTTTGGCCTGGTATGGACCAGCCTCGACCCGGCGGCGGATCCGGTGCGCGTGCCGGTCTTTCCCTTGTGGGAGGATCCGGAATTCGAGCGCATCCTGCCGCCGTCGATCGACATTGCCGGTTCCGCCGGCCGGCAGTGCGAAGGATTTCTGGATGTGGCACATTTCGCTTTCGTGCACCAGGAGACTTTTGCCGACCCCAATAACCCTGTGGTTCCGTTCTATGGGGTGAAGCGTCATGATGACGGCACACTTGTCAGCGACTATATCAGCGACATTGCCAACATCCCGCACGGCACCGAGCCATTTGTACCGATTCCGGAAGGGTTCCGCTGGCGCCGGCTGTTCGAGGTGCAATTTCCGTTCTTTCCTCGGCTGACGATATTCTTCCCCCAGGATAAGCGCCTTGGCCTTTTCAATTGCGCCTCGCCGGTGTCCGCGCGGCTGACGCGGCTGTTCGTGCCCATTGTGCGGAATTTCGCCAAGGGCAGCGATTTACAGGCGGTGTATGATTTCAACCGGCGGGTGTTTGAGGAGGATCGCGCTATTGTGGAGACGCAATATCCGGAGGATTTGCCGCTGGATTTGATGGAAGAGGCACATATTAAGGCGGACCGGGCGTCTATCGCTTATCGGCGGGCGCTTGCCGAGATGGGGTTGGGGCGTGGGTTTACTGCCTAGAGAAAGGCAGCAAGGACTTGTTTTTCGAAAAAAACAAGTGCGTTCCTCCTAATGCTTTCCCACCAAGGCCAGCAAAATCTCCACCACGATCAAGGCAATAATAGCCCCCTCCATCAACCCCGCCCGGCTACTGGCCGCCTCATCATACAAAGCCGCATAAGTATCGCGAATGATCGCCAGCTTGCGGTCCACCGCATCACTCACGGCGCGCACGCGGAACAGGTCCAGCGCCGCGGCATAGACCCGCGCGAGATACACGTCTTCGGTCACCTGCAAGGCGTTATCGACCTTTTCGGTGAGTTCCGTGACTTCGGCCACCAGCGTGTAAAGGCGGCGCGCGAGGCCCGCGAAGCGGCGGGGGCCGAGTGTGCGGCGGCGGGTGGCTTCCTCCACCAGGTCGTACATGCGCGGCAGTTCGGCATCGAGCAGCTCGTCATAGTAGCGCATTTGCAGAAATTGCGCGTTAGCGACTTCGATGACGTCGGCGACATCGGTTTCGCGTCGGGGCTCGTAGATGAAGGCGCGGTCCCAGGTGAGGACCACCAGATCATCAGTGTAGTAGGAGAAGCGGCGGCTGAGCAGGTCGGCGCGGGCACCTTCGGCGAGCGGCCTGGTTTCGCCGGAGAGGAGCGGGACCAGGTCGATGTCGCGGCCGATACTGGCGGAGGGCACCGGCTCGCCAAACGTATGCACGGTGGCGACCAGGTAATCTTCGACGAGTTCGGAACGGTTAGGGCGGGTCAGCGCGGCTTCGATGGGCGCGCGCAACCGGGCGAGCAGCTGTGTCCAGACTTGCGCATGGGCTTCGGGGCCGACGGCGGCCTCTACCGCATTGACGCGCGCCGTAAAATCCTCCCAGCCGAGACCGTCGGCCGGGATGCGCAGGGCCAGGGTGACGACGCCGAAGGCGTAGAGGCGTGCGGCCACCTGTACGTCCACGCGCGTGTCGCCGAGGGTGAGCGTGACCGGCCGGAGGACAAGGCCGAGCGGGGCTTCGTCGAAATCCACCGCTTTGGGGGCAGTGCCGGTGAGGCGCGACCGCGTGGCTTCGCCGGCCTGTTCCAGCCACAGGGTTTCGGCGAGTTGCAGGTCGATGGCATAGGCGAGATCCAGCAGGCGCAGCGCGGTGACGTGACCGTCGGTGACGACGGGGGTGCGCGTGGTGCGTAATGGGGGTGGGCTAGGGGTGGTCTGGTCGTCCATGGAGGCAGTGTCGGCCCTGGCAGGGTGGCGTGACAAGACTTGGGCTGCAGGGCTCACCGCATGTCAGCATGGGAAAGGTCGGCCGCGGGCACTCCATTGGAGTCACCGAAAAGGGAGACGATGTGCTTTTCGGTGAATAAATGAGCTTTCCTTTCGTGCTCGTTACGGTTGACGTGTGTGAGGCTGGCATCCGGCACGCCGCATTGGTCCACGGATGGGCATGAGGCGTAGCCCGCACGCAGGTTTGCGCAGCGCACTCTCGCAGAAGAGACGCTGACAACGAGTTGCCTGGAGTCTCATGCGCCCCGCATGCCGGCTGGCATCACGCCGGGAGCCCGAGTTTCGCAATAAGCGTCTTGTACTCCGGGGTTTCACGCAGCGACATCAGCCACGGATTGATCTTGATGCTGACCAGGCCCGGGTCGTGCAGATCATAGGCTTTCTGCAGCCAGTGCAGCGCCTCGGCCTGGCGGCCCCAGGCCGCGTAAATGGCGGCGTAGAGATAGGCGCCATTGTCGCCGAGCGATCCCTGAAGGCGTGACAGCGCCGCCTCCGCGGCCGGCTGCTGGCCGAGCACATGGTCCGCCCAGGCAAGGCAGGTCAGGTCGTGGTATTCATCGTGGCCACGGCAGGTCTGCTGCGCGGCCGCGGCATCGCCCTGGGCTATTTGCACCAGCGCCAGATAGATCCGGTCCTGGTCGGGGTCGGCGGGTTGCAGATGCCGTGCATGTTGCAGCGCCTCCATGGCTTCACCGAAGCGCCCGGCGTAGCTCAAAGCCTCGGCGAGAAAGCGGTAGGACATCGGCCGCAGCGGGTCGAGCTCGGCGGCATGCCGCGCGGCCGCCACGGCACTGGCGACGTCGCCCCCGATTTCCAGCTTGAAGAAGCCGTACATCATCAGCGTGGCGGCATCGTTGGGCGCCAGCGCGACCGCCTGGTCATATTCGCGGCTGACGCGGCCGAAATCCGACAGGCGGGATTTCAGCACATACCCCAGGGTCGCGTGCGCGTTGCCCAGACCAGGTGCCAGCGCCACCGCATGCTCTGCATCGTGCAACGCCAGGTCCAGCAGCCGCGCCGCCGCCGCCGGGTCTGGCGAACTGTCGGTCACGGCACTGTACGTCTCCGTCATGGCACGCTGTACGAAAGCCTGCGCATAGCCGGGGTCGAGCGTGACGGCATCGGTGAAGGCGGCCGCGGCGCGCCGGTAGGCGTCCGCGTTCGCCAGGCCCATCTGCGCCATGCCGGAGAGATAGGCATCGAAGGCGCGGGCATTGGGCGTGCCGCCCTGGCCGAGCCGTGCCAACTGATCGCCGCGCAAATCCCCGGTGAGCGAGGTGACGATTTCCGCCGCAATCTCGCCTTCGGCCGTCAGCACGTCGTGCGGGTCGCGGTCATAGGTGCGAGACCAGATCTGGAAGCCGGTCCTGCCGTCGTTAAGCTGCGCGGTCAGGCGCAGGCGGCCGCCCCGCCGCTGCACGCTGCCCTCCAGCACCACGCCGACATCGAGCGCGCGGGCAATCGTCTGGATGGTGGCCGGCTGGCCTTTGAAAGAGAACGCCGACATGCGGGCCGCCACGTGCAGCGAATCGATGCGGCCAAGCGCGTCGATCAGCTCCTCCGGTATGCCGTCGGCGAGATAATCCAGGCTGGGGTCGCTGCCCGTCTCCTGGCCGGCGTTGCGGAACGGCAGCACGGCGATCGAGCGCGGCGGCGGTGAGAAGGCGGCTTGCGTGGCGACGCCGGCCGGCGGGCTCTGCGCGGTCAGGCGCCACAGCATCAGGGTGAGGAGCACGGCCGCAGCGGCCATGCCGGCGATGGCGGTGTTCGGCAGGCGCCGCACACGGGGCGGCGGCTCGGCGGGGACGGCCGCCGGCGTGTCGGGCCAGGGCTTCTCTCTGTGGCTCTCCCTGGGTTCTATCGTCACCGGCATGCCGAACCGGTAGCCACGCCGCGGCACGGTGACGATGCAGGTCTCGTCCAGCCCGGCTTCCTTCAGGGCTGCGCGCAGGGAGGAGATGGCACGCTGCAAATTGCCGTCATCGACGGTCCGTTCCGACCAGACCGTTTCCAGCAGCTCCTGCCGCAGCACCAGCCGGCCGTTATTCTCCACCAGCAGCAGCAGAACGTCGAACAGGCGCGCCGGCAGCGGCACCCGCACGCCGCGGCGGGTCAATGTCCGGCTGACCGTGTCGAGGCGGCAGAATTCGAACAAATAGTAGCTGCCGGGCGACTGTGCCCCGTCCATGACCGCACCTTTATCCTTGGCCCGACCCACCCCCGTCATGACGAGGCGTGGGTTGGCAATACGTGCCTTGGCCGAAGGCGCATTTTGGCCGCCAGCACGTCTCCTGCAATTCCGCCTGCCGTGCAAGCGCGACGTTAATCGGTGCTGCTTACGGTTTTCTGGTTTTTTCCGAATTAACGCAGTTGCTGCCGCGGCGCCGGGCGCCGCAGCTTTCGTCCCGAAGTAACCAGGCCGCGGGCTGCCGTCAGGCATCGCGGTCGGTTCCACTTTCCTGCCACACATTCTCCACGGGGTTTATTAAAATGCTGTGTCTAATATCGAAGCGCCGGGCCGCCTTGCTGGGCTGTATTTCTAGCCTGGCGTTCTCCGCGGGGGCCGCGGCGCAACCGGCCGAGATCAGGCAACCGGCCGGCCCTGGCCTGACCCTTGTCACCCCGCCCTCCAGCCGGCCGCAGCCCGGCCTGATGCATACGCATTACAAGATGCTGGTCCGCGCCAGCCGTCCGGCCGACAGCCAGCCCAGCGGAACCTCGGAAACGGCAGCGTCGCTGGCGTGTATATATGGTCTGACGAAGACGGTGACGGGCTGCAACCCTGCCACGCTGACCACGGTGGCGACCGGCGGCAGCCGGTCGATTGCCATTGTCGATGCGTATGATGATCCGACCGCCGCCACCGATCTGGGCATTTACAGCAAGTATTTTGGCCTGCCCGCCATCACCTCGAAGAACTTCAAGGTCGTTTACGCCCAGGGCAAGAAGCCGCCGGTGGACTCCACCGGCGCCTGGGAAGGCGAGGAATCGCTGGACGTGCAGATGGCGCATGCGGCCGCGCCGAACGCCAAGATCTATCTGGTGGAGGCCAATTC
>Ga0116231_10010264_pt1 | contig 15189 bp, 7 predicted proteins | sample S1TSphgellanicum_2_FD_89695 | JGI IMG/M metagenome (GOLD analysis project Ga0116231, IMG submission 89695) | Host-associated microbial communities from peat moss isolated from Minnesota, USA - S1T2_Fd - Sphagnum magellanicum MG | ecosystem: Host-associated > Plants > Peat moss > Unclassified...
AAAAAAAAAAAGATTCTGGGCTGTCCAAGGCCTAAATATTTTTTTTTCTAGTCTACCAAATCTTTTGCCTCAAAAAATCAAACTGCCCCTGATTTCTTTTTTCTCTGGAGTCAGTTACATTTGGGGAAGTTACATCTGGGGAAGCTCCACATGGAACGGGCAGTGACTGGAAGAATCTTCCAAGCACTGCCCACACAGACAGACACCACCACTGTTGCTTTTCCAGGCGTAACTGAAAATGACCTGCTGTGGGCGGGTGTCTACCTTGGCCGCCCTGCCCTGCCCCTGCCCTGCGCTGTTTGTCACCACAGACACATACCATGTTTGCTTTTATATATAGGATTGCTTGATCAATCCTCATGGCACAATCTCCCATTGTTGTTGATCGTCCATATTATCTGATTATTCCACTTGCTTTACTATTAGTGGTCTTTGACACTTTTGAAAATCCCACTTTCAAGTTTATATGAGTGAGACTTGGGATATATAAGCAAGTAACAAATAATTATGCTATAGCAAGCCTAAGTACCCAATATGGTTGGGTGCGCTCTTATAAACCAGCCATGGTTAGCATGGTCAAGCCCAAGTGGGTCCTCCAGTTATGTGGGAGTGTATCAAATGTTTCTATATTGGATTCCACATGCCCTTCTAATGTAGGGATACCAAACTTTTGCCCCTTTCTTGGTGCATCACAATGTCTCTACCCTGACGGGGCAGAGCCAACAAAGCTTCTCATTGCCTAATGGCTCTGCCCTTTTATCACAAGTTCAAACCAGCAACAGTTACAAAGCGAAAATGTTCCATGACATTCCTCAAAAACAAAACTCACAATTCAGAGTAACAAACACATGGTGAGCATTCATCAAAATCTGGGACCAAATGAACTCTGCATAACACATGGTGGACATTCCTTAGTTGCATGGGACCAAATGAACTTGGCGTCAGTTTGGTTCAGTAGTCTCTCCCTGAGGGGCAGAGCCAATAAACAAGTAGGTATCAGAAATCCAAAGCAGTCAAGAAACTTGGAATAACAAGAAGGTGATGATGATCTTCACAAAACATATTAACCTGGAGTCTATGTTTTGAAAGGAGATGGAACAGCAGCAACAACTATAGTAACACCTTCAATCACATATGATGTGATCTTCATGCAGTCAGTAGCAATGATGTGTAAGCACATACATATCTGCAAACTGATACTGCTGCTCTAGCAAACAATAATTTACCTTGCAATCAGTAACTCCCTTTGATTACACAATTGAGCACTTTTCCTCCTCTTTGCCAGTCACATAAAACACTCAGAGATCACAAGAACCTGAGATTATTCTCAAGTCAGGAGATTCTGGGTTGATTTTGTTTCCTCAAAGGTTCAACTATGAATTGGTATGTCAAGATAGCAAATAAAAAATTGGCATGAAAGGGATAGATAATAACAGATCCTTTTGGAAGCAGTTTGAGAAATCTTAAAAGTCAAAGTTCACTCGATGAGCAACAGACAAAACATTCTAACAAACTGCTCTTGCCAATTCTATCATTAACCACAACACAAAGAATGCACATAAAATCTGAGAATGTGGATTCCTGGAGTTTAATGAAGAATCATCAGGAAATAAGAAACATGAGAAGCATAACCCAACTTCTGTAGGTCATCTACATGCGACCTCAAAACTATGGAACAGTACAAGCAATATGGATACAGAAAAGAATTCCATTCTCATGTTATCTAAAGAATCAAGAATTGGTGGACCCAACAGTAGTGACATGACACATCTTTTCCATAACTCACTTCAGGGCTTGACAAGGACAATGTCCACATTGTCATGCATGCCTTGGAACAGCATCTCTGCATCAAACTTCACGATTTTCCTTTTCTTAGCAGCTCGCAATGTACCCACAAGCGCCTCAAAAAGGTTTGCGCACCTTTCATCATTGAATAGGGTCCCAAACTTCACCTGTGCACACCACGAGGTCCCACAAAATATGGCCTTCACCAGTTAACAACTCCACTAAACCAAAAACAAAAATGTCAGCAGGTGAAGAGCTAAGCTAACAATCCCACTCCTGCACATAGAATGACCATGGCACGGTGACATTTTGAATAGGCTGTAAAGGAATCGCATGTCTAAAATTTGCAACGCCAGTCATACCCAAGCAATTTGAATGTCAAGTCTTTTCATGAGCAACTGACCCTAAAATACAACATCTTCAATAACTTCTGACAACTTCACACTTAAGGTCTAAGTCAACCTGGATAGAATCGAGAGATAGCCCAATGACAAGGTTGTAGGGATTCAAGATCTGACAACATATCAGCAAATGAGAGAAAGGAGTGATTCCAGCCCTAAAGACAAAAACCCTAAACGCAAAACCAAAACTGATGAGCAGTTTTGAACAAAATTGACAGTCACATGCAAGTTCAGAAACCTTCAATGGGCAACAGCACAACGTATGACAGCTATCATACCATCCCCACTGCCTTCATCAGCTCCCAGCAACAGATGAAGGTCAATGACATGCATGAAATATTGCACTGAGTTTCTGTCATAAGACTGGCAGTAACAGGAAAATTCAGACATGATGCTGGCTACCTCCAAAAAACCTAAAAGAGGCCAGGATAATCAACAGAAACCATGAAGAAGTTGAAAGAACAGCAAAAAAAAGGGAAAGAAAGACAAGAACACAAAGAAAAGAAAAGAAAAGAAACGAAAAGAAAGAAAACCTAAACAAGAAAACAGCAAGAAACAAGAGCAAGAACTTTAAGATCAAGAACTTTTCTGAGGAAACCTGATCCTAAAATCCATGATTCACATGTTGTCAAAGTACTCCAGATTCCAAAATAAAGACTGGAATTCCAACAAGTGAATTTAAAGCTTTGAAACATGGACTTCAGCAGTAAAGGTATCAGCTGAAATTCCGATGCCTGCTGATCAACGGTGTAGCTCTTGCTGTATACGAAGAAGAGACAAAAAAGCATTGCATTCGAAGTTTTATCCTACAATTTCTCGCAGATCGAAGCATAATGAAAAATCAAAGAAGCCAGAAGCCAGAATCTATCTATCCGTGTCGATGTGCCACTGCTACTGCCTTAAACAACATTGTCGATTCTAATAAGTCAACGATCATTACGAAAAATTCAGGTTATGAAGCAAGATCAAAACTTCTTGTGACATCTTATGGGATGTCAGAGTCTTGGAGAAAAGCAGCACGAGATTTCTGCGAACGAAGTAACCTTCTCGGCCATTGCATAACGCTAACACTTACTATGAACAGAAAACTCTGAAGGATCTCTTTCTGGAGATGGTGGTCGAACTGGCGGGACAAAAAAAGCATAGGAGGAAAATAAAAACACGAAGAAAGGAGATGGATAATACAGAAACGGAGCCATCGGACTGCGGGAGTCCCAAGCGCGTGATCTCTTCCTTCAGGCGGCCGATCTCCTCGTCGACATTCATTGTCATGGCGCTCTGTTTCTGGCTCCTCCGCGGCGCTGCTTCGTCTCTTGTTTCTCGCAGTGTCTTCGTGCAACCAGGCGGGAAGAAGGCGTACAAGCAAGCGCTCTCCCCTTTCAAGATCTCAATCGATGTCCAGAGACGAGATCCCCAAAAATCTCGTGGTCTTCATCCATATCCCTAAATCATGCATGTCCTTTTCCCCTCTTTGGGACGCTGGAATCGATATGTACTTTCCTCTTCGGGATCTCATTCCAGGTCCCAGAAACTTCATTGTCTTCTCTCCATCCAGATCCCTAAATTATTGTCCTTGCGTGGGTAAACGATAAGATTCCTTTAGGACCTCATTCCAGGTCCCAGAAACTCCTGTGTCTTCGCTCCATCCAAATCCCTAAATTACTGTCCACGCGCTTCGGTAAACTTTAAGCTTCCTTTAGGGATCTCATTCCAGGTTCCGGAAACTCCCTTGTATTCCCACCATCCAGATCCCTAAATTGTTGTCCACGCGCTTTGGTAAACAATAAGCTTCCTTTCGAGATCTCATTCCAGGTTCCAAAAACTTTGGCAAACGATATGTTTGCTTTTGGAATCCTATTCCAGGTCTCAGAAACTACTCTACCTTCCTTTCCACCCAGATCCTTAAATTACTGTCCACACTTTGGCAAACGATAGGCTTTTGATTCGGGATCTCATTCCAAGTCACAGAAGCTCACTTGTCTTCATTTCATCCAGATCCTTAAATTATTGTCCCCGCTTGGGCAAACGATAGGCTTTTGTTGGGGATGTCATTCCAGGTCCCAGAAACTCCCTTTGTCTTCTATCAAAACCCCTAAGTAAGAACTCTTCCATCTTGTGCTTTGAAACTTTGTCAAATCAAATTCTTCGAAAAATAGGAAAATCAATAGGAATCCAATATAACATAAAATGCTTGTTTAGATATTAAATCTTTTTTTTATAAATATTATTAATATGCTTGGGCTCTAGGCTGCTTTGTGCATTACTAGTGATGATCATTTATTTTGGATTCAACACAATTAACACATTTACCTATTAAGGAAGGTAGTTTGTTGGCCTTGCTTATCGAGGCAACGATATTGTGTTTAGATTCATTACAGAGTATAATAGCTTAAAGGATTTTAGCCTCTAGGTAATAGGTCTATTTTTATATGAGGAAGTTTGAAAGATGATGCTTTGGCTTATGTTGAAACAATTTTACTATATGTATTATAATATTAGATTTAAACGTGTTCAAAAGGAGTCATTGTAGTGTGCTTTCACTCATGTTTCATTTCTTTATTTTGTTTGTCACATTGAGATTCCCAAATCATTATGCCTTTCATCATGTTCTTGGTATCGTTGGAAAGCCCTCAATGAGTAGGGATGTACCTAATAAGTGGTTTTGTAATGTTTAGTAGGTTATGCAAGAATTATTGAATATTTTAAAAAATGATGTTTATTTATTTGTCTATGCCATTCGTATCTACCTACCTAGTAAGGTCATGTCAATTGCATTTATATAGAGCAAGTGGACATTGTGATAAATGTTTTGTTGAAAAATGAATTACTCTCATTGCTAAAGATTTTTTTCACTTTCTTCACACAAGCATTCCATAAATACAAAAAGATCTTGAATGCAGGTTGATGATATTCATTATCATTGTCAATTTCTTGGCTTTAGAAATATGAGGATTTATGATTTGAAGCGTTATGCTTTGTGGTTTGAAGTCTAATCCAATAAACTTTGTAAGAAAACAAACAAAAGGAGTATATGTATTTTTTTTCTCCTCATGTAAGTTGAAGCAAACCACAATAAAAGTATGTCTAGCCCAAAGCACAAGGTATTGAATGTTGGTGTCATCACAATAGTTCAAATTGATTAATTGTTTCCAAAGGGAAAGATAAAAGTCATTTTTTTACAATGTGTTTTTTACTACATTGAAATTTCTTAATGTGGGATTTCGTAAGAAAAATCCATTCATAATCTTCAATATATTTTGTAAGCTATTGATGTTTCTAATTTGAATTTGAATATTTTAAATATTAAAATTCAATTGTGAAAACATAATAAAAAAAACCAAAGGTGCCATAGGTCAAAGTCCTTTCCAAGGATTGCTTTTGATATATGACATTCATGTGTTGGTCTATAATTTCAATTTTTTTATTTTTCACACCCACATTAAAAGAAATCTTGTATTATGTAACCATTCAATTTGAGAATATATGCCATTAATTGTCATTTGTAACTATGTTTTGTCACTTTTACAATTAATCATCATCTTTTTCAATCTATCACTTTTCTTTGACTATGGTGTGATTAGTTTGCAACAATTAAGTTTTCCATCTTTCAATATTGATTAACTTTTTGAGTTTTTCATTCAAGGAAGGGCTTCTATATCAAATTAGTTACAAAAGTAGCCGCAATTTGGTTACCTTTTATGTGGTGAACCTATACTTTTGAAGTATACAAGGGTGTTTTCAAATATATTAGGGACATATTTATAGATTCATGTATTTATGTTGTAATTTAAAGCATGTTAAATATACATTATATATATGTATATATGTAGTGGGTCGATTAGGTAGTTAAGTAAATAGGTAGGTAGCTACCTCCTAACTAGATACTATATTTAATAAATAATGATTAATAATAGTTACAAGTTAATTAGTTATTAATAATTATTTAATAATAGTATATGGGTTATAAGGATGGTGTTTTGTCTTACATTTTCATATTAAAAAAATGTATCATTTGGGATGAGCCAATAAAAAAGGTTTAACCATAAAAGTTAAACCTAATATAAAATAAATATATTTTTATTCCAACCCCCCAACTTATTTACTTCCCAAAAGTAAGTAAGTAAACAAGTCTATCCATCTACCTAGCTCCCTACTTATTTAGTCTTATTTACTTACCTACATAGATATTGATTCAAATTTATTTTGGTTGAAATTTCATTCCATTTTCATGAATTTGACCCAAATTATGCCATAGGGCAAAATTTCATCAAAACAAATTATTCCATGGGGTATATTTTCATTAATCAACATAATGACTTTGTAAATGGGTGCGAATAGGATAACATGAGCCACACCCGCCTACTTTTTGATTTTTTTTTGAGAAATATTTTAAGAATATTCTTGGAATATTTTTGAAAAATCTTCGAAATTTTTTTTAAAATTTTTAAAATTTTCTTCATACTATTTATTAAATTTTATGTTAAAAATTTGGCAAAACATGTCATTTTCAAAAAAACCCAAATCCATTTACAAATCCTTTTATTGCTTAAAAGCAAATGTTATAGTGTTTAATGAATATTTTTGTTAATTTTTTATTCATTGGACTAATTTCAAATCAATTCACATGTTCCCATGATATATTAAAAATACAACTATACAAACAAATCTTACAATTTCAACATCAAATTAAATAACAACTTTAAAATATGAAAAAACCAAGCAAGTGTTACATTTGCTATGGTATGTGTTACTGTGACTACACCCAAGCCATTTAAAATAAATTATGAAAATTTAATTTAAATTTTTCAAAAAAATAATAAGAAAATATATTATGTTATCAAATGAGAATTAGTGAATGGGTTATATGTTAGTTGCAAAAATGGGGATTAATTTCAAGTTGCATATGGATAGTCAATGAATGAAAGCATATGTGTTAATTGTATACACCATCAATATGAAAGATGTTGATATCATGGTGAGTCATCATTTGCGATTAGATGTTGGATGTGACAAGACCATTTATGAAATGAAATTTATGAAAATGGCTTCATTGCAACATAATAGACCATCCATAACCAAATATATCATTTTGTAATTCCTAAGGTTTTCAATGCTACCAATAACATATATATTTATACAATTGTGAACATGCAAGATTTGTAAATGCCACCTCTTGATGATCATATGAATAATATTTGTCTTGACATCTATAATTCATTTCGAACAATTTATCATGAATTATGTTTGTAGTTCAAAAAGTGAGACAATTTGACACCTTTCTACAAAGCTATTTAGAAAGATACTGGAATTCAAAATGAAAACATTTGATGAATCATTTTGAAGGGATCAATGGTTTTTAAGGTTATACACAAATGTGATAATGTGGGAAACTTGCTTAAATTTTCAACATAGCAAAGGGGTCCATGAAAAGTACAATGTAAATTAACATAGTTTTTTATGTCATTTTCATTGTGAAACCCTTGCATTAGGGCATGATCTTGCCATCATGAAGATTTAAGGTGGCTATTTTTCACATACTTAGGTTAATTTTAAAGTCACAAGATGACAAGCATTTTGGTTGTTCATTTTGGAAGGTGGGCCCTTTCATGGACCCCTTTTTGTTTCATTATTTCAATGTGCTTTGGTAATTGGTCACTTTCTATCATTTTCAACTTGGTTCAAGTCATTCACAAATTACAAGTTAAACCTTTAAGGCTTAAACCTTTATGTCACAATGGAATACCTATATATTGCAACCTTGGGTGATTGATTCTTATTTCAAATCTTCATCATTCAATGTTTCAATTGTTTGTTCAACACTTGTCACCCATTGTTAGAGTTTTGTTTTCTTACAACTTGCCTCAAATTTTCAAGTTTGTTACTTCAAACCTTGTACATGTTACAAATAAATAACTTGTAACTTTAATTTTGTTTTTCAATTTGTGAATCCTTAGATCATTAATTCCCTATTGAATCATGAATTTCATTCAATTACTTTTAAGTTTTAAGGCAAGCCACCATTTGCAAGATTTTGGAATTTTTTACAAATTAAATGTTGTGATTTTGGAGTGGTAATTGCTAAGTCTAAATTCTAATAATTGATTAATGGTTTGGGTGTGATTAATTGTTGGACCACATTGCACATTGCACCATTTTTGAATCAAAATTTTCTACTAGTTGATATTCAAAAATTTAACATCAAAATTAAAATTGTGCAACTATTGGCATGTATCAAGGCCAAAAGGTGAGGGAAATTGTAATGCACATTACAAAATCACAAGTTACATTCTTCATTGAACTTGTACATATTTCAATTTATTTTTTTGTGTGTGTATTTAAGTCTTCAAATAATCAAAAAAAAATTACAACGGAAAGTTGGAAGTTGAGGCCTATCATATTCATCATTTGACTCTTGAAAACTTCTAAATTGCACCTAAGACTACCTACTTGTAGACTTTAGGTTTAAAAAGGGTTATGCTAGTCTAAAATTGGTAATTATTTTTAAAGCAAAGTTGAGTAGGCAAAGGGAATATCAAAATTGTCTTGCACAAACTTTTGAACTTACACCTTTTTCTATTAACACAGATGTGGATACTACTATTTATTTATTACTTTTGGCCTTCATGTGTCTATGTTTGAATTTTTCCCTTTAAATCCAAATGTCATTTTTGCCACTGCTAAAGAGAACCTTAAACCTAAAAAAGCAAACATTGTGAAAAAGTTTCAAGATGTTTGGTTTGTAAAATTGTGTTGGTTTGAAATTATGTTTGTACTACAACAAAAACATGTCTTTTTCATTATTTGAATTTTACTAATGTGATTATATAAATTTTTTTATTAACATGACAAACTGGCATGTTCATTTTGACAAATTACAGAAGTAGCAATGTATATTGTGACTAAGTCTAGTTTTCACTTCAATTAAAACAAACATTACAAACAACATGTGAAGCATGGAAAACCTATATGGAAATCATCTAGCATCATGGATAAATTTAATCAATATAATATGACATAAATGGTGACATGTTATCATGTATGTTTGTTGTGATTAAAAATGTTACTTTTGATGTTTTATGTGGCATTGTGATTAAAAAATGTTATTTTTTTTGTCTTATGTGGCATAAGGTATATGATGTTTAAATAAATTTTTTAAATAAATGTAGTTATGAATTGAAAAAACATATGAAAATTTTACAATCAAAATATAATTGTGTATTTCATATGTGAAATGAAATTAATTTCATGTCTTTATATTTTATGTAAAACCATTACTAAATCAAATGAAATTGTGAAACTATTAATTAATCAAATGAAAGTATATTATATTTGAATTTCTAGCCTATACAGAAATATTTATAAAAATTAATTATTTTCCCCAATGAACACATTATAAAATTAAATTAAGTGACAAAAATTCAAAAATTCAAAATCAAATTTGATTTAAATGAATTTATTTGAATTTATAACCACAAGTGAGATTCAAATTTTTTAAAAATATTTAAAATGCTTTTTATTATGATTTTTATTTTTATTTCACATTAAAAAATTATTTGAATTACAAAATTTCATGTAGTTATGAAAATAAAAATGAATTAAATTAAATAATGAAATGAAGGAAAGTAGGTATTACCTACTAACTACAATGCATGCACCTTTTACCTACCTATTTACCTACATACATACCTACCTATTAATTAAACACCATTTATTAGCTATTTACGTATGAAATTTAATTTTCAATATGAATTTAAATAACTGCATTATAACATCTTAACCTTCAAAATTCAAAAATATTTTTTGTTTATATTTATGTACTTATAAGATTTGTCCCCATGATAAATGTTGATTAGAAAGTTAAAGACTTGCCATATGGTAGTGGAAGTGAGGGGTCAAATTTCCATTTAGACATCTCATGAATCTAACTAAAATTAATCATGTTAAAGTTATAATTAAAGTTAGTCACATTGACATCGTAAAACAAATTTATACACACATGATGAGGGCTGACATAATCCAACTACCTGTTGATGATTCACCCTTGTAATTTACAAAATTAAAATAATAATAAAAATCCATGCATTGTAATGACACGTAAAACATTTCAAAAAAATTATAATGTTATAATCATTTTAATGTTGCCACATAAATTAACATATTAATCAAAATGAACATGATAGATTTCAGTCTAAATAGACATGGTGGATTCCAATCACATCATGATTGATTTATTAACATCTATTTGTTGTAATTGACTAGTCCTTTTTTACCAAGTCCAAATGCGTCTAGTGTTTATTTTGACATAAATTTCAATAAAAAGGATGTGTTTTATTGTAATGTTGATGTTGCTAGGAATTTGACAATGGTTCAATGGAAAGTTTGTAATAGAATTGAATGCAAGGAAAAATTGTTGCTCACCAAGTGGGATTCACTTGAAAAACATGCGGGGAAATAAAAAACAAGCAAGGGGTTGAAGGTTGTGGATCTTGAAAATGTGTTCATGAATGCCAAAAATGAAAAACATATGTATTAAAAAAATGATGTTTTATTTTTTAACAAGTTTGAAGTGGAGGTGAATGGGACAATAAAAAGAAAATTATACAATTTGCATCAATTTTGTGCTACTTAGCAAGGGAAAGTCAATAATTGATTAAGAGGATTGTTGAGTATTGTCTAATTTTTTGAAGCCAAAAAAACAATCTTGAAAAACATTGTAGTGATAAAACTAGGTGGGAGATTGCTAGACATGTTCATAACTAGGTTTGGGCAACCAACAAATATGCTATTGAAACAATTAGCTTTATAGCATTGACTTGTGATGGTGATTACAATGAACAATTAAAGTTAGCTTTCTATCCATGGCTATTGTGTTCAAGATTGGTGCAAAAGCCTTGTTTTGTTTTTACTTCTTGAAGGTTCTAATGCCCATAACTTGACAAAGGTGATAATTAATTTTTTTATTCAATGCTAAAGGTTTAACATAAGCTAAGGTGTTTCCTTGGTTGCTATGCTTTGGTGTAGATGGTGTCAATACCTTTCAAGGTGCTTGGGTGTGGGGTTATAGTTCAAATTTGAAACTTGCATTCTCTTTTATTAATGGTGATCCACTATATGGAACACACAAGACAAATTTGGTATTCCAAACTTTTCGTAGTTTGCCTATGGTGGCATGCTTAGGGGATTTGTTCTATTCCCTTTACACCTTTTTTTGCAAGTCTCCAAAGCACCACCTAAAGTTGGTTGAAGTGGCCTAAATTATGGAAACGAAATGCAACAAGTTAATTCATAACATAAAGAGTTGATGGATGGATATGTTGAATTCATTGAAATGTGTGCTTGAAAAAATTACCTTTTGTTGATGAAATGGCAATTGATTTAACTATTATGGTATTGGTAACAAGCAATTTGGATTATTTATGTCATTTTCAAATGATGTTTGACTTGGCTTTCTTATTGCCTATGTTGATTGCTATGCATTCTTTCATTGAAGTTGCCCAATTTTGTGATGTTTTTGTGTGATTCAATTGCTACAATTTTTTTATGTAAGGTGGGTTTGTTTCAAATGTATTATGACCAAACTTTTGGGTTCAGCGAAGATGCCTCCAAGCATTTCAATGGGTTTGGTGGAATGCATTAATGATACCATCTCCATAAAATGGATCACAAATTTTAATTTTTAAAAATTGATCACCTAACTTTGTATTTGGGGGCAACACATTTGGGCAAGGTATAATGACCATGCCATTTTTGAATTTTCCTTTTGTAACTTGAGTCGTTTATGCCAAGGTGATGGTAGTAGTGAAATTTTAGTTTGCATCTACAACTAAAAAACTAATATTTGAACTTTGCATTCATTTCCTTCCAAATGAAATGTCATTCAAATGTGAAATCAAAAGTTCTATACTTTGAGAATTTTCCTTATGATCAAGCTATTGAAAAGTAGAAAGCTACTAATAGTCGATATGCAATTGATGGTTATTTTGAAATTGGGAAATGCCATTTTTATTTTGTAACTAGGCAAGGTATGTGGGTGTCTATAAGTTATGGTGTACATAATTTTAGGCAAAATTAGGAGTACATAGAGTATCAAAAGTGAAAACAAGTAAGATTTCAATTAGATTGATTTTTTATAAAGATCACATATAAATGATTTTGGTTTCAAAACCAAAATGTCATGAAAACCATGAATATGCAATTGATTCATAATCATCTTTTTGTGTAAATGTAAACTAATAATTTTATAAAGGTTTTAAAAAAAACATTAATTGACAATGGTTTGCCATTTTAAAAATTAATTTTGAAACTTCATTTTATTTTTTCAAATGATTAAAAAAAGACCTAACCCAAGTTCAATGGAAACATTTTACAACCTAAAGATCATATTAGTCAACAACATTACCATAACATAATGCATTAATTAACATTTTAATATCATTTGATCTAAACTCCAAAACTTCAAAACAAATTGAAAATTTTGATTGAGAAGATTGTTCTTTATGTTATTAACTTTATATGTACAACATTTCATTGAAAAATTATCGTGAAAACTACTCATGCTTAATCCTTTTGTTGTAATTGTAATGATTCTTCAAAACTTTTACAAATTAAAAAAATATTTCATTGGACAAGTGTATCATTAATATATGTACCAATTTCACAACATATTGATAGATCGGGATATAACCTATCATCTATGATAAATTTTCATCAAAAAATCTTTTCTTATAATCCATCATCATGCATCAAAATGTTGCAAGTATTGAAAACTACCACTTTATTACAATTTCTTGTGTACACCATAACTTGCAAACACCCATATTGTAACATACCATTTTCTCTTGAGTCTTTTTGGTTTGTCATTTGTTGCAATTTTGGGGGGTTTCTGTTTTAGTTTTAAAATCTTACTAAGTTTGTTTGGTTGTAACTTGTAACTTGTGGGGTGATGAACTTTCAAGTCTTAGTGACAATTTTAGTTTATGGTGGTTTTTGTTTCCATAATCCTAATCACTTTGCCTTGAACCCTATTTGAATTTATATCAGATATTTCAAATTTCAATTACAACTTTGGCCCTTGACATCCTTGCAACAACACTTGGGTCTTGACAACGCTTACCTTAATGTAGCCAAATTGTTGGCAAAAAGGCCCACTAGGTAACCAATTGGGCAACATGGGGAATATGAAAAAAAAACATTACTACCATCAAAAGAATTGAGGATTCCATTATTCTTCAAATGAAAATAAAATGATTACACATGTGAAAGGAAAGCAAGTCTCAAACTATTTATTTAATCAAATATTTTTACCCAATAATTGGTGATTTAATAGATAGGACACCAAAAGCATAAGGCCGTAACTACAAAATGTACCAATTTCAAAATGCACCAAGAACTTGTGACTATTGAACCTTTGGTCGCAAATGATGACTTAATGTGATGTTAGCACATTTCCTATGGATGAAATATATGGTCAACATATAGACTTTCATCCTTTGATTAGTGTATCACATTTGCAACTACTAAATAACCCTATAACTAATTGGCATTTGTCAACATAATCATTTTTTGGGCAATAATAATTTAGGCCATCCATTATGGATGGCCATAGATTTCAACACATACTCTAATCAAATTTTGACATGTGGAAAAATTGGAAATTCTTTATATATGATTTTATATAATATATAATGAAGAAATATCAACATGGTCCAATTTCAACTGTTTACATGATGACACTTGGAAAGAATAAATTTTGACACAGGGCATAATCAAAAGTTGCCACGTGGCATATTGATTGAATTTTGGAAAAAAAATTAAATTAAATAATTACTTACATAGGTGGGTGGGTAGGTAAAACTATGTGCATAAAAAAGTATCTACCTACTTAGAATACACACCTACTTAAGCTACTTACTTACTTCCTTACCCACCTAGCTACCTAAGTAGGAAGGTAGGTAAATAAGTAGGAGGTAGAAAGGTAGAAAAGTAGGTGAATTAAAATATAACCATGTAAATACAATTATTTTATTTTATGTTTTACCTTTAGGGTTGAGCATTTTTGAGTTCATCCCAAATGGCACATGATTTGAAATCCAAAGAGAGGGCACCTTCTTTATATACTTTGTAAGATGACATTAAAAAACAAAAAACCTTCTAATTGCACCTTAGTTGCAAATTCAATTACAACTACAAATGATCCTTCCACAAGTTTTGTATTTGTTTTTAGTTTTGTAAAGTAAACAACTAAATAGGTAAAAATTTATAGATTGAACAATCTGATTACACTTAACTAAACATTGGCATTTAAGCTCCACAAATGAAAACGTGCACAAATGTACGTTGCTTGCTCTATGCTTGTTGCAGGATAGATTTGACTAGGTCATAAGGGTTTACCTTCAATCTACTCATTTATACGGAAGGTAGAAATCAATATAGAGCAAATTACCCATATTATTGAAGACGGAACGCTAAACAATATTATAACACTGGGCAGGGTGTTCAATTGGAGGATTGGACAAGGTATGTAGGAAATAATAGTGAAAATGACGTTCCTTCTTTGAAAGCGCGCTTTGTGCCCTGGAAATAGGAGGTTTTGCCTACCTGAAAGGGACTTAGTAATATAATATAAAAGCGTTGAAAAGGAGGCCAAGGTCTTTTTCTTAAAGGTAAAAACGTCAATTTCCATCTTGCATGGAGTGAGCTTGTAAATTTCTTAGTGTGGCATCGAGCAAGATAAAAAGGGCCTATACACTTGTCAAGGTGGCAACAAGCTCTTAAGCACTTAGACAAGTTTGATTTGTTGTAGCTTGCTGCGCCATCATCTCCCTTGTGGGCTCTTTAGCAAGATGCTTTGACAAGCAACTCACTTAAAAAAGCGGCCGAAGGCAGGTTGACAAAAGATCCGAAAAAAGTCAAGTTAGAGAGTCGTGTGATGGGCGACTATCTAGCACAGTTCAAAGAGCACCTATGTAGCCTGCCTTAGTGAACAAAGGAAACCTACGACTGG
>Ga0116231_10010265_pt1 | contig 15189 bp, 12 predicted proteins | sample S1TSphgellanicum_2_FD_89695 | JGI IMG/M metagenome (GOLD analysis project Ga0116231, IMG submission 89695) | Host-associated microbial communities from peat moss isolated from Minnesota, USA - S1T2_Fd - Sphagnum magellanicum MG | ecosystem: Host-associated > Plants > Peat moss > Unclassified...
AGCGGGCGTCCGGTGCAATTGACCGTCTGCGTGCCATTCTTGTTGGGACCCAGGATGCAACCATCGTTCGTCGGGCTGGCAAACCCATAAGGCTGCGTATATACAAAGCTGTCATACCGCGTGCTGTTATACTCGGCCTCCAGCGTAAAGGTGTCGTTGTCGGTCAGCAGGTATTTCAGTGTTGTGTCGATCCCACGCAGGCTGGCCTGACCTGCATTGTAGGTGCCAAGAATGACGTTGTTCAGCGATTGGCCACTCGGCGATGTTACCTCGCCAAGGTGCGAGAACTGCCGGTTATCGTATCCCCAATCGAACAACTCCAGGTTCAACTCCAGCTTGTTGTTCAAGAAGCGGTTCTTGATGCCCAGTTCATAGGCCGTTATCTTTTCCGGCTTGAAGAAATCCGGCCCTGCGTTCGGATAGAATCCGCCCGATTTGAAACCGGTGCTTGCCGTGAAATACAGCATGGATTGCGGGCGTACATCATATTCAAAGCCGGCTTTCCAATTGTCGTCGTGCTCGTTCAGCCCGTGATTGAAGCCATAGACCGCGCCGCTGTTCGTATTGGTGTCGGAGCCGTTGATGGTTTTCAGCTCGCGCGTATAGCGGTCGCCGAGAATCAGGCGCAGGGTCGGCAGAATGCTGAACGTCACTTCGCCGAATCCGGCATAGGAGTTGTCGGTCAGCGTCGGTACGTTCAGCAGCCCTGAGCTGACCAGCCCGGCGTTGTCATACAGCTCGAAATCCTGGTTTTCGCTGAAGTAGTAGGCGCCGAGCACGTATTTAATCCGGCCATAAGTACCGCTGAGGCGGAATTCCTGGCTGAGCTGTTCGTCAGCTTCGGTATCCCGGACGAAAAAACCCGGCACATAGGTGGTGTAGCTGTCGGGATCCTGGCGGTAGCCGGTCAATGACGTCAGCGTGGCGAAACCCAGGTCCCATTTGATGTCGGACGATATGCCCCACTGACGGTTGTTCTGCGATATCTCGTTGCTGTTCGGCGCCAGCAGCCCGTAGGGGCCGAGAAATCCGAAACCCGCGCCACCGAGCGCGGATTTGCGAAGAACCGCGTTGGCCGCGGCACTCGATTCACCCTCCCATGGATTGCTGGGGTTTACGAGAGGAAGCTCCACCGCACCATCGCCGCGACCATAATTCCCGCCGAAATCGCCTGAGAGGATGATGGTGAGATCGTCGTTCGGTTTGATCAGCGCCTTCAGCCGCGCATCCACGTTGTTTTGGTCGTCTGTGCCATCGGAAAGATAGCCATCGTGGCGGGCCACGGCCACCGCGCCCCGCAAAGCGAACTGGTCGCTGATCGGTATGTTGACCGCAGCCTGGCTGATCAGCAGACCGTAATCGCCCACCTCCACCGTGGCATTGCCGCTCATTTTGTTGGTCGAGGGGTCGTTGGTGATGAGGTTGATGGCGCCACCCGTAGCATTCTTGCCGTAGAGCGTGCCTTGCGGCCCGTCGAGAACTTCCACGCGGTTGACGTCGAAGAACGCATTATTGATGGCTGTCGGCCGCGAGATATAGATACCGTCAACGTTGAACGCGACCGCGCCTTCAGCAAGACCGTTCGTCGCGGTGGTGCCGACGCCGCGAATATAGATCTGCACGGGGCCACCGGCGGAGCCCACTTCCACGCCCGGCAGAACAGCGCTGAGGTCATTGGCGCGTGTCACGCCCTCGCGTACCAAATCCTTGCCGCCGATGACGCTGATCGGCACAGCCGCTTTCTGCACCGATTCGCTGCGCCGTGTTGCCGTCACGATGATATCGGTCAGCGAACCCCTCGTCACGCCCTGCGTGCCTGAAGCAGCCGGTGCCGGCGTGGCCACGCCTTGCGCAAAGCCTTGCGTGCTCAAGGCCAGAGTTGCGGCAGACGTCGCACCGAGCAGGAAAATGCGCAGACCTGGGCGCACAACATAACGTTGTGAAATAGACATGGCTTCCTCCGATTATTATATTTTATGCCGGAAATTTAATATGCCGGTATCTAGGTGCCGCAGCGGGGCGGCCCGCCTCAGGCGTTAGACATAAAAACCTCCGAGCACCAGTCGGCGATGAAATCGCGGAAGCCGGTGCCGTTGTCGGCGCCGCAATGCTCGATTTCATAATCGGTGCGCGTAAAGATACGCAACTCGCGCCTGACACTGTTCACGGCCTGCGCATAGCTGCGATGCGCATCGCTCACCGGAATCTGCCGGTCGCCTTCACCGTGTGTCACCAGGAATGGCATACGCAGCTTTTCGACCTGCCCGTCCAGCGTGATGGCGGGTGTCATAGCCATGAAATCGGCCAGCGTGCTCTGGCCCCACACCCACATGACATGATCCCAGTAGTGCGGCACGGGATTTTCGCCTTCTCGCGCGAGACGCTTCTTTTGCAGCTCGCCCCAAAGATGATTCGCACCCATAAGCGCACAAAGAGCAAATCGCGGCTCGTTGGATGCCGCACGGGCCGCGTAGTAACCGCCGAGTGAAAGTCCAAACATGCCGATGCGCGCAGGATCCACGTCCGGCCGGGTCATCAGATACTCAAGCGCCGGCGTCGCCCAGCGTTCGCTTTCGACCACAGCCGTCAATCCGCGCTTACGCAAGGCCTCTCCGGTACCGGGCTGATCCACGAAGAGCGTGTTCATGCCGCGCGCCAGATTGGCGCTGCCATGCCCGCCCATGTTCACCTGCTCCTTCATGCTGTCCAAGCCGTTGCACGACACCAGGCAGGGTTTCTTCAGGCCGCTGCCGTCGTGCACGAAGATCGCGGGATAGGAAGAGTTTTCATACGGAACATCGATGAAATCGACATGCAGGCCGCTGAGATGAACATGCTTGCGATAAAGCGCCAGGCCGCGGTCGTAAGCTGCCCAGCGCGGCGCGTAATCGCGGGCCTGCATGCGTTCGGCAGACAGGTAATAACCGGACGCACGCGCATATTTGGCGGCGGCGGATAGGCGCCGCCCGGCCTGCTCGTCCGCTTCCGCATTGCGGGCGACCTGATCGGCCACGGCGATCCAGCTATCGAAAAGGAGGGCCGTGCCGGCGTCCTCGCCCCGGGCGGCGGCCTCTCTGATCGGACGGCAGGCCGCATCCACTTCGCCGTGGTTGCCGCCGCAGACCAACGCCAGATTCACTTGCAGGTTCCAGGCATAATTACCCGGAAACGGCTCGAACATGTTCCCCTCCCTCGGCCGTTCACCCGGCGCGATACGCCGGCCGATGCCTGTTATCGGCAATTACGGCACAGCGCCGGCGCTGATCCTGATCGGGCAGCACACGACTTGCGGCACCTTAGTCAGGCCGCCGTTGCGGCGGCAAATCCGTAAAACGGAACTGTGCTATCGGCTTTACGCCATTGCCATGCCGGAAGGCGGCGGCCTAAGTCTTTTGCTTAAACGTCCAGGTTCGGGGAGACGGCCACAACAATGCGATTAGCCAGCCTTGCAAGAGCGGGGCGTGACGGTGCGCTCGCCATCGTCTCGGCTGACGGCTCACGCATGCTCGAGGCCGCCCGTGTCGCACCCACCCTCCAGGCCGCGCTGGACGCCTGGGACAGTGCGGAAGAGGCGTTGCGCCGACTGGCGGATTCGGCTGGCGCTGCCGACGAATGGCAACCACATGATCATGGTATCATCCTTGCGCCATTGCCGCGGGCCTGGCAGTGGCTCGATGCATCGGCGTTCGCCTCGCATGGCGCGCTGATGGACCAGGTGATCGGCGTGGTGCCGCAGCGCCGCGCGGCGCCCTTGATGTATCAGGGCATGAGCGACCGATTCTTCGGCCCCGCCGAAGACGTTCCCTTCCCCAGCGAAGATCTCGGCATTGATTTCGAGGGGGAATTCGGCGTCATCGTGGACAAAGTGCCAATGGGAATTACCGCCGATGCTGCCATGCAGCATATCAAACTTGTTGTGCTGATCAACGACTGGTCGTTGCGTACTCTGGCGGGGCCGGAGATGAAGACCGGCTTCGGCTGGGTTCAGGCAAAGCCGGCGAGCAGCATGGCCCCGTTTGCGGTGACGCCTGACGAGTTGGGCGCATATTGGACGGATGGGCGGGTGTGCCTGAACCTCACCGTTGACTGGAACGGCCAGAACTTCGGCCGTGCCAGCGGCCGAGACATGGAGTATGGATTTCATCAATTGATAGCGCACGCTGCGCGCACACGCGAGCTTTGCGCGGGCACCGTCATTGGCTCGGGCACCGTGTCAAACGCCAATTTCCGCGAGGTCGGCTCCTCCTGCATCGCCGAGAGGCGCGGCATCGAAATTCTGGACCAGGGTGCTGCGCGTACCGGCTTCATGCGGTTTGGCGACCGGGTGCGGATGGAGGCGTTCGGTGACGATGGACGTAGCGTGTTTGGGGCTATCGATCAGCGTGTGGTGAAAGCATAATAAGAAAGAGGTTCTTTTTTCAGAAAAGAACCAAAAAACTTTTGGATTTTTGGGCGCGCGCCAGTCGGAACGTGCGCCGTAACGGGGGGCGGTGCTTCATGTTGAACACGACACCGGCGGAAATGATCGGCATCGATGACGAGGCGCGCAATGCCGGCGCCCCGACCGGCCTGCTGCTACTGCTCATGACCACCCTGGCAGTGATGGGCAACGTGCTCATCAGCCCCGTGCTGCCAAGGATGATCCAGCATTTTGCCGCGGTGCCGCATGTCGGCGTACTGGTGCCGCTCGTGGTTGTCGTGCCTGCGCTCTGCATCGCCCTCACTTCGCCGGTCGCCGGTGTTTTTACCGACACGGCGGGTCGCAAGACGGTTCTGCTCGTCGCTTTCTTCATTTACGCGGCCGCGGGCACGGCGCCCTGCTGGCTGAATTCCATGTCCTCCATCATTGCCTCGCGATTCCTGGTCGGCCTTGCCGAAGCCGGCATCATGACAGCCAGCACCACGCTGATTGCAGATTGCTTCGGCGGTGCGCGGCGCCAGCGCTGGCTCGCCGGGCAGACGGCGTGTGCGACCATTTCCGCCGTCGTGCTCATTGCATTGGGCGGTGTTCTTGGCGAGGAAAGCTGGCGAACGCCGTTCTTTGCCTACGCGCTGGCTGTGGCCTTCGTGCTGCCGAGCATCTGGTTGCTGCCCAGCCGGCCAAGGCAGGCGCTGTCGTTTGCAAGCGTACATCTTGTTGCAGCGGGCAAGCCGATCTTCTGGCTTTGCATCCTTACGATTGTCGGCTCTGTCGCATTCTATGTCATGCCAATCCATATCGGCATTGTGCTAGCCTCCAGAGGCGTCACCTCGCCGGCAACCATCGGCATTGCCGCCGGCTTCAGCAACGTAGCGACGCCGGTCGGATCGCTGATTTATACACGCATCAGCCGCCGGCCGGCGATGCACCTGCTTGCCCTGAGTTTCGTTATCATGGGGGCCGGCCTGCTGCTCGTTGGCGAAGCCGCGACCTTCTGGCCGACGATGGCCGGTGCTTTGATTGCCAATCTCGGCTCCGGCCTGCTGCTTCCCGTGCTGATTTCCACCTCGACGCTGCGGCTTTCGCCGGCTCTGCGCGGCCAGGGTGTCGGCCTGTGGACCGCGAGCTTCTTTCTCGGCCAGTTCTGCAGCCCGCTTGCCTTGTCCGGATTAGAGGTAGTGACGCACGGGATAGGACCCGCCATCACCATCATCGGTGCGCTGTCCTGCGCCCTTGCCATTGGCTGCATGGCACAAGCAAGCCGCCGTTCGGCCGCCGCCTGAGTATCGACGCGGTAAATGCCGGGCATGGGCAAAAAGGATTTCACATCACGGCTTCGTGCAGGCAGTGATGCGACATAAAAGTGGCCACCCCACGATCACATGACGGGAGAGTCCGACAATGGACATCATAGGCCCAGACACGCTGGTTTTCGGCGTAGAGGATGTCGCTGCCGCCAGCCGCTTCGCGCAGGATTTCGGCCTGACGCCGCGCATGACCGGCGTCGAGGACGGCGTGTTCGAAGCGCTCGACGGCACATCGATCACGATCAAACCGGCCGACGATCCATCATTGCCGCCGCCGATATGGGCTGCGCCCAACATTCGCGAAGTGGTCTATGGCTGCGTCGATCAGGCGTCCGTTGACGCGGTGGGCGAAGAGCTCGCAAAAGATCGTGACGTAAGGCGCGACGCGGACGGATCGGTCCATGCGGTGGACGATGACGGCTATCCGCTGGCGTTTCAGGTAACGACGCGCCGGACCATCCCGCCACAAGGCGTCGGCCTGAACTCCCCCGGCTCCGCGCCGGGACGCGCCGCAAACGTGATCGCAGCCGATGCGGCGGCGGTTCCCAAACTATGCACCTTGTCGCATGTCGTGCTGTTTTCAAAGAACATCGAAGTCGCCGAGCGTTTTTACGTGGAGAGGCTGCAGTTCCGCACCACCGACACGTTTGAAGGCGTAGGACCTTTCCTGCGGCCGAAGGCGAACCGCGATCACCATACGCTGTTCCTGATCGGCGCCGGCCGCGTCGGCCTTGAACATTTCGCCTTTCACGTGGCCGGCCCAAGCGAATTGCTCTCGTCGGGCTATGCGTTTGCCAAGAAAGGCTATAAATCCGCCTGGGGGCCTGGCCGCCATATTTTTGGCAGCAATTATTTCTGGTATTTCGAAAGCCCGTTCGGCGGCAAGATCGAGTTCGATGCCGACATGGATATTCATGATGATGAGTGGGAGCCGCGGGTGTTTAAGGCGACACCGGAGACGGCACAGATTTATGTGTTTAAGCCTGCGGATAAGTATCTTCCTGGACCGGCTCGGCGGACTGAGACGGGGTAAGGAAGACTTCTTTTTTGAAAAAAAGAAGCAAAAAACTTTTACAAATTCGGCTTCGGTCTTTCCGGAGAGGCTCGGCCCAGGATTCAAAAGTTTTTTGGTTCTTTTTTTCAAAAAAGAACTTCTTCCTTCCTTAATTTCCATCAGTAACCAGCGTTCCGCCATCCACAACAATTGTCTGCCCGGTCACAAAAGCGCCCCCACTGCCGGCCAGAAACAGCGCCGCGCCGGCCACTTCATGCGGCTCACCTGGCCGGCGTAGCGGGGTATTCTGCATGCGGCGCGTCATAAAAGCCTGATCCGCCATCAGCGATGCACCAAGATCAGTGCGGATGAATCCCGGCGCGATCGCGTTCGCACGAATATTGTCCGGCCCGAAATCGACGGCGAGGTTGCGCGCCAACTGGATGAGTGCCGCCTTGGAAAGCGCATACACGCCGATAGCCTTGTTACCGCGCAGGCCCGCCAGGCTTGCCATCAACACAATGCTGCCGCCGCCCCTCGCGCGCAGCGCAGGCACGGCAAAGCCGCAGAGCTGCACAACGGAGTCCAGGTTGACGGCCATCAGGCGGCGGTAATCGGCATCGCTGGCCGCCAGGCTGCCGGTCATTGTATCTGCAATTCCGGCATTGGCGACCAGTATGTCCAGTCCGCCAAATATGGCCTGCGTCTCATCGACGAGCGCGCGCTGATCGGCTTCGCATGTCACGTCGCATCTGCGGGCGGTAACGCGCTCATGGCCTGCCGCGCGAAGCCGGACGACGGCAGCGTCGCACGCCGCCGCATCCTCGCTGCAAATCATGACGGAAGCGCCGGCGGCCAGATAGGCCTCGGCCACGGCAAAGCCGAGGCCGCGCGTGCCGCCGGTGACGATGGCAATTTTGCCGGTCAGATCGAACAGCGCGCTGGCCATCGATCAGTGATCCACATCGATGTCGCCCAGCACGTGTCCGCCGATGACGAGAGGCTCGGCATCCAGCAGCACGAAAGCGATGCGCACCCAGTTTTCGGTGCGGTTCACCCAGGCGTGGTTGGTGCCGCGCTGGATGACAATGCCGCCTTGCGGCACGGTTCGCTCCTCGCCGCTATCGAGTTCAAGGACGATTTCGCCCTCCAGCACGATGCCGTAATCGATCGAGACCGTGCGGTGCATCGGCGATCGCGCGCCCGGCCTGATATCCACCACGCGCAGCACCGATCCGCCCTTCAGCGCAAGCGACACCTGGCGGTCGGCGCCGTCGGCCGCGTCCGCATTGTCGGCGGGGCTTCGGTCCGTGGTCCAGATCAGCGCGAACCGTGCGTCCCCGCCATCGACGACCCGAAAACCGAGTTGCCGATCCGGGGCGAAGCGCGCCAGCCCGGTCTCGTCATGGGTGGTGAGGAACCGCTGTATGTCCGGGGTCATGGTTTTTTTCCTTGGTCCGCCCTTTGTCCGTGTCTAGGTCGGCGGCCGCGGCATTGGGAAACGCAACGGCGCGATGCGTGGTATCGGGCCTGTCGATACACACAATGCAGCCCATCAGGGCCGTGGATAGCTTCTATCTGTATTTTCACCTGGAACAGGGCGCTGAAATGCCGCAGGCGAGACCCTCCAGGAGACAAGGAGCGTCGGCGCAAATCGGCCACCGGCGCCATGGCGGGGGAACGAACATGCGGAGCGGCTTCCGGCCATGAGAGTGCTCGTCACCGGCGCGGGCGGCTTTGTCGGCCGCCATCTCATCCAGGCCATGTCCGGCCGCTTCGATGTCACCGCTGTCGATGCCAACCTATCGGCGCTGACGCCAGGCCCGTCCCTGCGCCTGTGTGAAGGCGACCTGACCGATGCGCGCGTGCGCCAAGCCGCCCTGGCCGGCGGCATTGATGGCCTGGTGCATCTGGCCGCCGTGCCGGGGGGTGCTGCGGAAGCCGACCCTGCCCTGTCCCGGCGGGTCAACATCGATGCCACGCTGGACCTGCTGGACGCCTGCGCGGGCGGGGGCTCCGCCCCGCGCGTGGTGTTCGCCAGCACGATCGCCGTGTTCGGCGAGACTCTGCCCGAGGGCGGCGTGGACGACGCGACGCCGGTCGCGCCGCGCCTGATCTACGGCGCACACAAGGCGATGATGGAGAGCTGGGTGGCCGCACTCAGCCGCCGCGGCGCGATCGACGGCGTGTCGCTTCGCCTCCCCGGCATCATCGCCCGGCCGGCCGGACCATCCGGCCTGAAATCCGCCTTCATGAGCGATCTGTTCCACGCCCTGCGGGCGAAACGCAGTTTTACCGCCCCGGTGTCGCCGTCCGGCACATTATGGCTGATGTCCGTGCGCTGTTGTGCCGCCAATGTGATCCATGCGCTGACGTTAAACTCTGCCGCCCTGCCGCCGTCCCGCACGCTGACCTTGCCGGCGCTGCGCCTGAGCATGGCGGAGCTGGCGGGCGCGGTGGCTGCCCACTGCGGCGCCGACCCCGGCCTGGTGGCCTATGAGCCCGATGCCGGGCTGGAGGCGGCCTTTGCCGCCCAGCCGCCGCTGGCGACACCACTCGCCGACGGGTGCGGGTTTCGGCATGATGGCACGATTGAGAGCCTGGTCGCCAACGCCTCCGATGCGCTGCCGCCGGCCTAGGGAGCTGACGCCATGCGTTTCCAACGGCTGGATCTGAACCTGCTCGTAGCCCTGGACGCGCTCCTGGCGGAACGCAGCGTATCGCTGGCCGCCGACCGCATCTGCCTGTCGCAATCGGCGACCAGCGGCGCGCTGAGCCGTCTGCGCGAATATTTCGCCGACGATCTGCTGGTCATGAAGGGCCGCCAGATGGTGCTGACGGCCCGCGCCGAGTCGCTCGTGGAGCCGGTGCGCGCCGTCTTGCAGCAAATCCACAGCACCATCGCCGTCAGCCCGCCGTTCGACCCCGCGACCTCGGACCGCACCATCACGCTCATGACCTCGGACTATCTCACCGAAGTTCTGCTCTCCACCGCCATCGACCGCATCCTGCGCGATGCCCCGAACATGCGGTTCGAGATCATGTCGATGAACGATCACATCATCGAATCGCTGGAACGCGGCGAGATGGACTTGCTGGTCACCATCGACTACGCAATTTCCCCTGATCATCCCAGCCGTGTTCTGTTCGAGGACGATTACGTCGTGGTCGGGTGGGAGGGCAATCCGGACATGCAGGGGGAGATGACGCGGGATCTGTATTTCCGGCTCGGCCATGTCACCACGCGCTTCGGCCGCACCCGGCTGCCGGCGTTCGAGGACTGGTTCATCCGCCGGCAGCCGCAGCAGCGCAGGGTGGAGATCGTGGCCTCCAACTTCCTGACCGTGCCTGGCCTTGTCATCGGCACGAACCGGATTGCCACCATGCACCGTCGTCTCGCGCACCGCATGGCCGCCAACCTGCCGCTGGTGATCAAGCCGGTGCCGCTGGCGATTCCGCATATACGTTCGATGGCGCAATGGCACATTTCCAACAACAACGATCCCGCTATCCGGTGGGTGGTGGAATGCCTTGCCTCAGAAGCGGCGCACGTGCCCGAAGTGCTGGCGGAAACCAACGTAATCGACATGGACCGGACACGGGTGAAGGGCGCGTTGCGCAACGAATTGATCAGGCAATATCAGCATGGCACGGCACGAAAATTGCCGGACAGCCAGCGCTAGGCGACGCAACGGCCGATGCAATTTCATCTCAACGGCTTCAGGCCCGGCGATCCGGCCATCGCCGAGCCGGTCGGACCACAGAGCGTCGCGTCACGCCTTGAGGACGTCGATGTCCTGATCGTCGGCTGCGGGCCAGCGGGCCTGACGCTGGCTGCGCAATTGGCCGCCTTCCCCGACATCAAGACCCGCATCGTCGAGCAAAAACCCGGCCCGCTGCGCGTCGGCCAGGCCGACGGCATCGCCTGCCGCACCATGGAAATGTTCGCAGCCTTCGGCTTCAGCGAACGTTTGCTCAGAGAGGCCTACTGGGTCAATGAAACCTCGTTCTGGAAACCTGACGACGGAAATCGCGCCAACATCGTCCGCAGCGGCCGAGTTCAGGACACCGAAGACGGGCTCTCCGAATTCCCGCATGTCATCCTCAACCAGGCGCGGGTGCATGATTTCTTTCTCGACATCATGCGCAATTCCCCGAGCCGGCTGGAGCCGGACTATGCCCGCCGCCTGCTCGATCTCGCGGTCGCACCGGACGCGGTGACGGTCCGGTTCGAAAATCTCGGCCCAGGGCAGGAAGGGCAGGTGGAAACGCTCAGAGCGCGCTATGTCGTCGGCTGCGACGGCGCGCGCAGCACCGTCCGCCGGTGCCTCGGGCTCGCGTTGAACGGGGATTCGGCGAACCAGGTCTGGGGCGTGATGGATGTGCTCGCCATCACCGACTTCCCCGACATACGCATCAAGGCGGCGATCCACTCGGCCGACGCCGGCAGCATCCTGATCATTCCCCGTGAAGGCGGCTATCTCGTCCGCCTCTATATCGAGCTGGACAAGCTCAACCCCAACGAGAGAGTCGCCGACCGCAACATCACCGCCGACCAGCTCGTTGCCGTGGCGCGGCGCATCCTGCATCCCTACACGCTGGAGGTGGCCGAAATCGCCTGGTGGTCGGTCTATGAAATCGGCCAACGACTCTGCGAAAAATTCGACGATGTGCGGGACCAGGATCCGCCAGGCCGCCTGCCGCGTGTCTTCATCGCCGGCGACGCCTGTCACACGCACAGCCCGAAGGCAGGGCAGGGGATGAACGTGTCCATGCAGGACGCTTTCAATCTCGGATGGAAACTGGCGTCGGTCATCCACGGCCGATGCAAGCCCGATATTCTCCACACCTATTCCGCCGAGCGGCAGCGCGTCGCCGCCGAGCTGATCGCGTTCGACCGCCAGTTTGCGCGCATGTTCAGTGCCGCGCCAAAGAACCCCGCCGATGCCAAAAGCGACGGTGTCGATCCGGTCGAGTTCCAGACCTATTTTGTACGCCAGGCCCGTTTCACCGCAGGCACCGAAACGCACTACGCGCCATCGATGATCACCGGTGCCGCGACCTATCAGCATCTCGCGAAAAATCTCGTCATCGGCAGGCGCTTTCATTCCGCACCGGTCATCCGCCTGGCCGATGCCAAACCGATGCAGTTGGGCCATGCGGTCAAAGCGGACGGAGCCTGGCGTATCTTCGCCTTTGCCGCCGCGGAAGACCCCGCAGCGCCGTCGTCTCACTTGACGAAGCTTTGCACATTCCTGGCCGAATCGCCGCATTCTCCAGTCCGCAGATACACGCCGCAGGGAGCGGACATAGATTCCGTCATCGATGTCCGGGCCATTTTCCAGCAGGGCCACCGCGAGCTTGCCATCGAGCGCCTGCCGGCCTTCCTTCTGCCCCGGAAAGGCCGTTATGGCCTGCGCGACTACGAGAAGATGTTCTGCGCGGACCTGAAAGCGCATCAGGATATTTTTGACATGCGGGGCATCGATCGACAGTCGGGATGCATGGTTGTTGTGCGGCCGGACCAATATGTCGCCCATGTGCTGCCGCTTGATGCCTTTGATGCGCTTGCGGGTTTCTTTGAGGGGTGTTGCATAGAAAAGGAAGCAGTTCTTTTTTGAAAAAAAGAACCAAAAAACTTTTGAATCCTGAGCCGAGCCTTTCCGGAGAGGCTCCGTCAAACTTGTAAAAGTTTTTTGCTTCTTTTTTTCAAAAAAGAAGTCCTTTCTTTTATGTAGGAACCACTGCATGAAATTCGCAACCTTCAGCATCGCCGGCACCCCCACCTGGGGCATCATCGAAGGCGAAACCGCCGTCGATCTCGGCGCAAAATTCGCCGACCTCAAATCCTGCATCGCCGCCGGCGCCCTGGGTGCCCCCATCGACGGCGCCGAACGCCACAGCCTGGCCGGCATCAGCTGGCTGCCGGTCATCCCCAATCCGGAAAAAATCCTCTGCGTAGGCCTGAACTACGAAATGCATCGGCAGGAGACGGGGCGCGATGTAGTGGCGCATCCCACCATCTTCGCCCGCTTCGCCAGCAGCCAGACCGGCCACCTGGCCCCGCTGGTTCGCCCGCGCGTCTCCACCGAGCTCGATTTCGAGGGCGAGCTCGCGCTCATCATCGGCAAGCCGGGGCGCTACATAAAGCCTGAGGCGGCCTTCGATCATATCGCCGGCTACGCCTGCTATAATGACGGCAGCGTGCGCGACTGGCAGCGCCACACGCACCAGTTCATCCCCGGCAAGAATTTTCCTGGCACCGGCGCCTTCGGCCCCTGGATGGTCACGCCGGACGAGATTGCCGATCTCGATGGCTTACGTCTGCAAACCAGGGTCAACGGCGCGGTGGTGCAGGAAGCGCGGCTGGGTCAGATGATTTTCGATATTCCGACAATCATCGCCTACTGCTCGTCTTTCACGCGGCTCGAACCGGGCGACGTCATCGCCACCGGCACCCCAGGCGGCGTCGGCGCCAAACGCAAGCCGCCGCTGTGGCTGAAGTCCGGCGACGTGGTCGAGGTGGAAATCGATGCGGTCGGCCTGCTGCGCAATATTGTTGCTGACGAAAGCCTTGGTTGAACGGTGCGCGTGGTGACGGAGGAGCCCAGACACTACCCCGTCGTCATCATCGGCAGCGGCCCGATCGGGCTGACACTCGCCAACCTGCTCGGCCGCCTTGAGGTGCGGACATTGTTGGTTGAACGTAACGCATCGACGGTGCAGGAGCCCCGCGCGGTCTCCATCGACGACGAATCGTTACGCACCATGCAGGCCGCCGGCGTCATCGATACCGTGCTGCCCTGCCTGGTTCCCGGCTACGGCTCGCACTATTACACGCCAGGCCGCATCTGTTTCGCCCGCGTCGAGCCGACAGGCCGCCCCTACGGCTATCCGCGCCGCAACGCGTTCCGCCAGCCCATCCTGGAACAGCAGCTGCATAAAGCCCTATCGCGTTTCAGCCATGTTGACACGCTCTATGGCTGGCGGCTCGATCGCTATACCCAGACCGACTCCGAAGTGACCGTGGATTTGCTGGGCCCCGGCGACGTGCCGCGCCGGATCACCTGCGATTATCTGGTCGGCTGCGACGGCGCATCCAGCAGGGTGCGCGACCTGCAAGGCGTTCAGCTTGCCGGCACCACGTTCGATGAGCGCTGGCTGATCGTCGATCTGGAGAATAACGTCAACAAGATCACCCACACCGAAGTGTTCTGTGACTCGCGCCGGCCCTGCATTACGCTGCCAGGTCCCAACAATACGCGGCGATTCGAATTCAAGCTGCTGCCGGGCGAGACCGAGTCAGCCATGGTCGATACGGCCGCGGTCGAAAGATTGATCCGCACCCACGGCGCCGATCCCGCCGCCCGCATCGTGCGTAAAGTCGTGTATCGTTTCCATGCCCGCGTGGCGCCGCGATGGCGTTTTGCGCGCGTGTTCCTGGCGGGCGATGCGGCGCATCTCACCCCGCCCTTCGCCGGCCAGGGCATGAACAGCGGCATCCGCGACGCCCATAACCTCGCCTGGAAGCTCGCCGCCGTGCTGGGCGGGAAAGCCGGCGACGCTCTGCTCGACAGTTACGAGTCCGAACGGAAACATCATATCTGGCAGATGGTGCATCTGGCCTTGCGCATGGGCCGCGTGATGTCGCCGCGCAACCGGCTGCACGGCTTTCTCATACAATCCGCCTTCCGCTCGCTGAAACTCTGGCCCGCGGCCGCCGCGTATTTTGCCCAAATGAAATACAAGCCAAAGCCGCGCTTCACCGCCGGCTTCATTCTGCCGGATGGCAGGCGCAGCCAGACTTTGGTCGGACGGTTGCTGCCGCAGCCTTTTATACTCGATACCCAAGGCCGACGCCAACTGCTGGACGAGGTGTTGGGAAGCGGCTTTGTGCTGCTGATCCGCGGCGAACGGGCGGAGGCGCGTTTTGCTGCCCTGAACCAGAAGATCTGGGACAAGCTCGCCGTACTGCGCATCGCTCTCCTGCCGCCTGGCGCCTCGGCCGCCCCCACGGAAGGCGTCACGACGATTTTCGAGACCGAGGAGGGCTTATCCGATACGCTGCGGCCTCTGCCAGACTGCGCGCTACTGCTACGCCCCGACCATTATGTGGCGGCGGTGGTCCCGCTCGCCGATCCGGCTGCTATGGCCGCTGCTATCGAGCGACTGGTGGAGTCGACCTGGCGGCACGGGTCGCGGCAGTCCGCCGGCGGCATGGCGCCCGCGCACCGCGAGGCGGCCTGAGGCAAGGAAGAAAGCGCGTGTTTTCTGAAAAAAAGAAGCAAAAAACTTTTGGCTTATTTGGCTTCGGCCTATCGGATGGGCTCAGCCCGCATGAACAAAAGTTTTCTGGTTCTTTCTCATAAAACCCATCCGCGTCATCAGGGGATTTTCCGCGTCAGCGTCCCCTGCGCCAGCACCTTGCGGGCCGCCTTCTCCGCAATGCCCGACACGCCCTCGCGCCG
>Ga0116231_10010267_pt1 | contig 15187 bp, 19 predicted proteins | sample S1TSphgellanicum_2_FD_89695 | JGI IMG/M metagenome (GOLD analysis project Ga0116231, IMG submission 89695) | Host-associated microbial communities from peat moss isolated from Minnesota, USA - S1T2_Fd - Sphagnum magellanicum MG | ecosystem: Host-associated > Plants > Peat moss > Unclassified...
TAAATTGTTCCCATTGTTCACCAAAAAAGTCGCATCCTAGTTGTAAACGACAATACGTATATGACAAGTCAAAGGATGAAGGCGTATTTTGTTGACTTTTTCCTTCATCCAAAATTCGTTGTCATTTGCGACTAGTGTCCTATGCGATCTGTCCAACACGACTATTAATATTTTAGTTGCAAATGTCGCTTGCAACTAAAACTTAGTCGCATGGACCAGTTGTAAAATGGCCATTTTCTACTAGTGTCTTGGTTTTGAAATTTACTATTGAGGTATTGGATCTGGGTGTATTATCATCCTCATTCGTTTTGCTTTAGTTGCATTCATCTATGATCCTTGCCCTGATGAGAAAGAAAGAAAAACAAAATGCATGTGTTGTTGCATCAATCATACATTTTTTTCTTCTTCCTGGTTTTTCCTTTTTTTGGTGTTGTGTTTTTCTCGGCCTTCCACTCCTATAAGAATTTTCAATGCTACCCTATCTTTTTCAATTGCACTTGCAAAATCTCAAACCTCTTAGGTGAGAATTGAATTTATAATTCTTCATGCTTGCCTTCAAGGTTTTTCAACTTCTCATTAATCTTAGCTGCGATCTTTGATGTTGCACCTTTAGCTTTAGCATATTTTTCTTCGGCTTGTTCAACATAGGCCTCATTAGAAGTTCAATAAACCTTGCCTATGGTAGCAACATCATATGTTTCTTCTAGTAAAGTTCCACATGTGGCTTTAGTAGCTTCCTGAACTTTTTCAACAACTAGTTCATAATCTTTCTTAACATGTTTAGTTGTAGCTTCTGCTTCATTTTTGGTTTGTTTGGTTGTTACATTAAACAAATTTTCTTTAGCTTTGCATTTCGTCATCTTCAACTTCAATTTCATCATGTTCTTCCCTAACTCAACTATAGTTTTGATAGTGTCAAAGTTTGTTCAAGAACCGACTTAGTTTTTGTGGTTGTTTCCATTGTTACATCTAATACAACTTTGTTGTTTTGTGTAGCTACCTTGTATGTTTTCTTACCTATTTTGGCAACAACATTCACTTTTTCTTTTGCTTTCTAAGAAGCTATAGCTCCAAGCTCCTTTGTTTTGACAGTTGTACGTTACATCATAGGTGACCTTCTTGGCTATCCCTGATGCTCTTGCCACATTAGTTACTTTCTTTGTAATGTATTTTTTCCTTTCTCCAATTTTAGTAGATGTTACTACCACAACATCTTTCATTGCATTATAGTTGCCCTTAACATGGACTTCCCCTATCTTGCCAATAACTCCCAATGCAGAAATGTTCCTTAGTGTCTCATGAATTGTCTTTGATATCTCCAATGCTTTCCCAACTATGGCTACAAGTATAAACAACACAAAAAAAGATGGATGGATGATTGGTCAGTAGGACCTTCTACCACCCCTCTTCTAGTTGTTGGTGTTGCAATGTATCATCTTACATTTCCATCATGGCCTATGCCAACAACATCCTTAGAAAGAGTTGAATTTACTTATTCTCTCACAATTGTAAATATTGCTACAACCTACCAGGTGTTATAGCTCCCTCTCTTGGTGCAAAATTTTCAATCTCTTCCTATTTTTCCTTCCTTTCTTCTAACAAAATTGTAAATGGTTTGGCATCTCCATTGTAAGCTATTGTAAGATCCCCAACCCTTCTTCCTCTTCTTCTAACCTCACTATGAGATCTTCTACCATAGCCACCAAGGTTACTATTTCAACAACTACACAATTACCAAGATCCGAAAGAAGCCTCACCAAACATCATCAACCATGACTTACTATCGCAACAACATTATAGGTCATCAATCCTCGAGCAACTTGGTGAGCTTGAAGGCATCACAGAGTGGTGAGTCTATTTCTTTGTTGCCCCCTCACACTCTTCAACCAATTTGGATTCTAATTAGCAAGGATTAAGCATCTTAATGATGCATGCGGTTTATTTCTTACCACTATAGGATATAGGAAAAAGATGTGTTGTGTGCTTTTGTGATGCTACAGTAATAATTTGCCTTCCACAAATGTTTTAATTTCACCATAAGGTGCTCACAAGACTAGGAAACTTGTGGTGTTGCCAAGTTCAAACCTTAATCAACTTTGGACTCTTTTCTTGACACTACTGCAGATGCAGCTATGGTTGCATATCATGATGAATAATGGGGCATTCCTATTTATGATGACAAGTATGTTCTCCCCATTGTGTTATTTCCATTTTTCGTATCCTTGGTTTTTAAGAGCTATTAGTAGGTATTTATTTTCATAATCTTGACCTTCTAGGACAATTGTGAATAATGATTTATGAAGCAAGGTTTTGTAGGTGGATTCTACATTGATATGTTATTGGAATCAACAATGCAAGCTATTATTTGAGTTGATGGTGTTGGAAGGTGCATAGGTTGACATGAGCTCGTCCTTTATTTTTGTTTTGCGTGATGATTTTAAGTTTGTATGAATTTTTCTTGCCTCATTACCATGATTGAACAGCTTATTGACATTTGTAGATTTTTGTTGCCTTCATTGTCACTTAAATGCTTTGGTTGTTGATAATTTTTGTGCAATGCTAGATATACAAATTCTGATCAAACAATAGAGACATTTGACAAAATAATAAGATAATAGATTTAAAGATACAATGTTTGATTCCTATTGGACATTGAAATTGCTTGTTGTATAACTTTGTGAGGATTTTATTGGTTTTTTTATGTTTTCGAAATAAGTGGAGATAGGAGGAGAAGATGTCTATTTGATCAATGAATATGGTGAAGGTGTATTCGGTGTTGCTAATGGTGTTTTCGGGTGAGCTTGTATGGAAGTCACTAATAAACTCTCTTTTTTGGATCTAATGCATGTGGTTCCCTCAAAAAAATTAACCATCATTTTGTTTCCTTTTCAATGTGTAAGCTTTGGATATTATTACAGTCCAATAAAGATCTTTCCTCTTTGTTTTGTGATTGTAAAGAACAAATGGGTAGTTAAAGATGTTGATGTTGTGCTTTATTCTCGAAAGCTAATGGCACATGCTTCAAATGCTGCAACTTTTGAAAAGGTTTCCTTCCATCTTACCATAACTTGTGGCATCTGTATGCATTGATGAGTGAGATTAATCTTTGTTGACCTATTCTAAACTTGGAGGTTTCCTATTTCTATCATAGAAAATACCCATCTTTCTTTCTTCCTCATTATTGATTTTGGCATGCGAGCTATGCAACTTGTCAAATTTTCAAGATTAAACTTTAGAAAGAATGCATAGGATCCACATATGCACAAGTTGATCCCAGTTCTATTTCAAGAACCTTTCATCATTAGGAGAAGTTGTACAAATGTATGGCAGTAAATTCTTATAAGAATGTGCTATTGCTTGTTTTATTTGGAAAATTCCATGACATTCCAATGGTAAGATGATGCTTGCTCATGCAACAAATGTAGTTGTATCATGTTACTAGAAAATTTGTTGGAAGATGGTTTATTTGTTGTGGATACTTTCTATCTTTATCATGTGCAACAAATGCATTTGGAAGTTCAATAACACTACACTAATATTCATCATGGTCGGTGTGCAAGATATCAAGTTTGTTGTTCATGCCCATCCAACATTTTCTTAATTCCTATATGAGTTTTTAAACTTTGCCAAGGTACAATATATTTAATTTAGAATCTTGATTATGAAATATCAAATTCTTTTGTGATATTGTATTAATAAAAGGGATGGTTCCACTTGATTCCAATGTTCAATTTTAAATGGGATCTGAAACCAACCTGTCTTGAAACTTATATAGGCTATGATGAACAAGAAGATAGGAATATGATTATTGACTTTTGTGCCCAAATTGCTTATGTATGAGCTTTTGATTGTTTAAAGTGTTCAATGATGTGAAAGGACATTTGATTCAAACTTCACTTTGTCCAAATAAATGTTTGAAACATGCTTAAATTGCCATCTACAATTTGTTTAATTGTTTTGGTTTATGCATTTTGAATACGTTAGGAAAATTGAACATATGTATGTACTTTCTTTTTTATTAAGTTAATTTATAATTTGAATTGTTTTTCAGTATCAAATTATGTGTCAAATGTTGCCCCTGCCCCCTATTTCTCTATATCCATGCAACTATTTAACATGTCTTTAATTATCTATAATTTGTTGTTAGGTATAAGTTTAGGTTATTGTTAATCTAAAATATTTTAACGTTTAGTAGAGGGACAAGTGGTAAGGAACCTGAAAAGTGTACTCTAAACCCTAATCCCCTACAAACTTAAATGTAGTTGTGAACCTTTATAACCCTAATCCATTATAGTCCTAGATTTAGCACAAACTTAACTTAAATCTAAACCCTAATTTTGTACACCTTAGCACACTTATTCTAAAGGTGATGAGGTATCATGGTTGCCATATAATCTTATTTGGTTATATTCTTAAAACATTTTCTTTTAGCATCTTGTGTTCTTTGTAGTCTGTAAGTCTTGTGACATTTGAAGCATATGAATTAAGTTATGTTTATAGTTTTCTTTCTATTTGCTCATTTGTGGGAAGTTAATTTTGAATTGTTGAAGTCATTTTAAGGGTTTTTGTTTATGTTTCAACGCATCACAACACACCACAGATATGTAAGTGTTCCATGACTACATTGGATTTTAGTTCCCTAAAATTTTCAGTTTTCTATATCTTGTGTATATTATAGTGCAAAAGACAACCACATTTTATGTTTGCCATAGATATCCAAGTGTTCCATAACTACATTAGGTTTTGTTTTCATAAAACTTTTAATTTTCAGTTTTTTGAATATATTATAATGCACAATATAAGGAAACTTTCTATTTATTATGCATATTACAGTGAGGAATGTACAAGAAATTTATTTTGTATTCAAGTTGTTTTTGGGAACTTTGTGAATTATCTTGTATGGCTAAGTTGGTACCTAGCCCAAGCAAGAAAAGAACTACACCTGTGAATGTTGTTGGCATCATCAACGTGTAGTAGAAAATATTTGGTGTTTGTTTTGAAGGTTACATTGTCAATAGGTATGGGTCTATAGATCCCTGGAAGTGGGTTCAAATATATCCATTGTGACTTAGTAGATCCACTTAGATACTTGATAATAACTTTGATTGTAAGGTCTAACTTTGTTTCTACCTTTTTCCCCTCAGTTAAATGTGGGGTCCTTCATACATATGTTCAATTTTGAGGTGACTTTCAAAAACAAGTTTGAGAAAGGAAATTGGGAATTTGTATTAAGAGTTGGGGTTACTACTATTATTAAATAAATTAACATTTTTTCCTATATGCTTGCATTTTGTCCTTACACATTTAATTTTGGATTTTATGCAAAGGGAAAATTTGGAGGAGTTAGGAACCATGGAGTTAGTGGTCATTGTGATATATGGACAATCTATCAAGGTTTTTATCTTGGCAGTTGCAAATGGGTTAGGCAGTAATGATGTACATGCATTGTCATTTTATATTGAGTTCTTTACACAATACATGTAGTTGGTTAAGATGTATAATATAAGCAGCCCCGTAATAATGTCGGTAAAAAACATTGGAAGCTTTTGGTTTGGTGAACAATAGTTGGTAACTAATTATGCTACCATATTTGTGATTCCTACTCTTGATGCTACAATTGTTAAAATGTTGATTGAAATCCACAACAAGATAACAAAGGGTCAAAATTTTGCAACCAACTTTGAGGTATGTTCAAATTTGAAATACTTGTGTGTAGAAAACTTCTTATTAGGTAATAAAAATAATGAAGCAAGTTATGAATGTTGATTCCATCGCTTTTAATGTTGTGATTGCAGGTTGTGGGGACATTGAATCCCAATGGGTGTAGCTTGTTTCGATAATGTTTGTGAGAAATGTCATCTCCCATCTTTCACAAATAAAGAAGTTGGTTACTATTGCTAGGTTTGTAAGTGTATGGTTTCTATTCAATCTTAACTTCACATTGCTTATAAAATCCAACGGGTCAGTAGTGAAGAATTTGACTACATGTTGTATGACCCATGGATTGAACCATTGCTTGGATACAAGCTCATCAATCATGAAGATTTTAGATCAAAATAAGGTTTTTTCCTTTGCCTATTCAAAGAAAGAAACCTGAAGGCAAATTTGCAACAATTATCTTAAGTCCCATAGCAGAGGTTGTGGGTTATTCTAGCATGAAAAAAGATACAATAGGGAAAAGTGAAAAAACAGTAGAAAAGTGGGAAAGAAATTCCAAAGGAAAAAATGCAGAGGCAAAAGAAGAAGTTTGTAGTTCAAATTAGTATGTACAAATGACAACTTAGTCAAATGATCACATTTTGAAATTTCACTTCTTTAGTTTGACATATTGTTCTTTTTGTGGACAATAACCTGTTGTACATATTTTGTATATACATAATATATTGATTTTTGAAAACTTACAACTTGAACTTGCAACTCAAACTTGAATATGTATTTATTATAACTTGTTTTGAAGTTGGAACTTTGTTTAAATCAAAGCTTGGATTCCATAACTTATTCGAAGAACTTGCAACTTGACTTAAATTTGATTTGAACTCTCTCTTACACTTGCATAATGGGCATGTTTATTGGCCATGATTGATTGGGGGTCTATTGGGATTTGTTTATGTGACTTAATCAAATACAAATCAAGCCCTCTCACTCACAAAGAAAATTCAAACAATTCATATTTAAATATTAATATTTTAAAATATTGAAAGTTATAACTTATTTTGAAGTTGGAACTTTGTTTGAATAAAAACCTTTTTGTGGAAATTTTGACTGAATATGTAATTTGATGATTCAAGAACTTGTTTTTAAAAACTTGGAACTTCATTTGAAAGTCAAACCTTGTCATTGATAGTGAAATTTCAAAGTATTAATATATTTTAAATTAAAATATCATACAAATTCAGAAAAGTTGAAAAAAAATCATTTATTAATTAATCTTCTAAAGATAATATTTGAATTATTTAGGTAACATTAAAAGAAAATAATTGAACTAAAATTGGAAAAACATATTTACCATATTAAAAATTTAAATAAATAATTTAATTACAAGAACCGAAAATAAAATAAAAAGATCTTAAAATAAAATTAAGATTTTAATATTTTAAATTATATTCAAAAATCTAATCTCAAAAATTAATTTGATTTGAAAAAATTAAGTGGACCAAAAAAAATTAAAGCAAAATTAGGTTTATTTTTAATTGATTCTTTTTTGGACAATTTAAATTAATTTCAATTCTCATTTGGTTTTATATCAATTTGCAAAGATAAATTTCACATAACTTTGAAAATAACACATAATGAACATAGATATTGAATTAGCCAAACATGGTTTGCAACAAGTTCAAAATTTTGAATACAAAATAGGAGATTATTTATTTGATTCAATAACATATTTATTAAATTATTCAATAAGTTCACAATTAATCCAAAAAAATAACATGTGTTATTTATAAGAATGTTTAATAATCGGTACACTTCAAACATTGGAATGTTGTCAACATGAATTAAATCCAATTTTTTTGCATGATTCACATCATGGAGAAACAATAGATGAAGTTACTTATATACAAAAAATGTCATTACCTGTTTTGAATGGAGGATTATGGGATGATTTCATTGCGATATACTGGATATTAGAATATTTACAACTTCCAATTCACATTTGGAACAAAAATAATCGTCGAATTATTATGAAAGTAGGAAATGAAAATGCAAGCCATGTGTCAAACATATTATATGCAAACAACCATTTTGAACCTACTATAACATTTGATCCCATGATAAAATTTTCAAATATTCACACTTGTGATGCATATGACAAATATTTAAAAATCATAATATCAATTATGAAATGAATGAAGTTCAACATAAACGAAAAATGTCTAATTGAAATTTTGAATTAAATAAAAATTTGGTAGAAATAATAAAAATTCATCTTGAATGGTTGCCACAAGATATTGCATTACCTTTCATTAAAAAAAATCCATATTTGGTTTAAACACATCGCAAATTAAATGTCATTTGAAACATCTAAAATTCACATCCTAGGAAAATAATGATCATGAAATTCATCTTTTTCAACAAAAAAAAACCAAAAATCCTTGAAAATGTTATGGATTTTCTCCCAAATGTTTCATTTAATTTGCTAGTTGTTTTGCCTACTATTCAACATGTGAAATTAGAAAAAATGTCAAAACAAATGATGCCAATCAAATTTGATGTCAAATGTGATAATATTGTTAAAAACAATCTTATTGATTTAACAAGTAAAAATTTTTCAAATCCTATTTTAATTAAACAAAAAATTATTCCAATTTAAAAAATCCAAAATAATAACAATATTAAAGATAATGTCATTGGTCCTTCAAGTAAAAATATTCCACATCATGTTTTCAATAAAAAAGAAACAAATATAGGTTGTGATTTTCCTAACAAAGATGTTTTAAGACCATTCAATGGGATTAGTAGAAATGAATAACATCTCAAGAATTTTGTCCAATCAACAAAAGAAAATCTAGCTTCAAGGAAAAAATAAAGAAAAAACCTTGACCAAAATAATGACAACAAAAATGTTATTAAATATAAGAAAGATATTGAAAACATTGCTAAACATGCATGCTATTGTTGGAAAAATTGTGTTTCACATTTCAAATTTGTCTTGTTTCTAAATTATAATTTGACAAATTGCTTGATGATTTAAAAAATGAAAAAAAAACCTTATATTTATATGTAATTATTGTTTTAAAAATAATAATTTTGGCAAACAATTGAACATGACTTTATGTGAACATATTATAGATAATCAATCAAAATTTAAATTTGTTCCAATTTAAAATACAACTAAAGAACATTTGATTGGACCACATCTTGCATTATATTAAAATGCAAAAATTTCAATTAGACCAAACTAGCAAGACTTAATGGGATTAGCAAATACAAATGAAACTACAAAGTTAGAAGAATACACAATTGATGCAAATTTTTAAATTAAAAAAACTAAACTCGTTTGAATAAGTAGTTGATGAAGATTGCACATACACATTAATTCAAAATATTTTAAGTCATTAACATGTTATTGATGACAATGACAAATTGTTAACAATAGCTTTTGGAAAAGGTTTTCAATCTCTTGGATTATTTCGTGATGCACATTTTGAAAAAAATAAATTTCTAACATTATTTTATGGGCATTCAAGACCATCACTTGCATGTTCTTATCAAAAGATTGTGCAGGTATAACTAATTAGTATAAATAGAAAGTTTGAATATCATACAAGTAATATATATTTTTAAACAATCAAAGTTTTAATTCATTTTACATTATCTTGTGCATGGATTTATATTTGTAAAGTAAGATTGTTAGACCATGTTTTAAAAGCTAATGATGTTTCAACTAATATAAATTTAGATAAGATATTAAAATTAGATTTAGGATATAAAAAATTAAGTCGCATAGCAATATTTTCGAATTATTTGGATCGTCTTTATAAATAACGTGTTTGCAATGATTAGGCAACTTGGCCCGCCATGATTGTTCATGACATTCACAACAATTGTAAACAATTGGTATATTCTTTTAAAGACATTAAAAGATTTATATGATCAATGCATTGGTGAAATTTTAGGATTAAAAAAGGATGATCCATTATGTATCAAGGAACTCATTAAAAATGATCCTATCACTTGTGCATGTTACTATGAACATAGAATGAATAGTTTTCATACACTTATCCAAAATATTGATTTGATAATTGGTAAGGTGAAAGATTATTGTTTCATAACTGAATTTTAATCAAGAGGTTACCTCATGATCATGGATTCTTGTGAATACAAAATGCTTCTACATTTTGTGTTCCAAAAAATGAAGAAATTGAATGTTTTGTAGATAAATATTTCACAATTGATCAAACAATGCTTTCAATTAAAATTCATAATATGTAAATAAATCAACATAAAAGAACATGTAGAAAAAAATGTCAACCAATTTGTTGATTTCAATATCCAAAACCACTAATGAAACACAAAAAAATATTATTGCCTTTAGATGAACAAGATCGTATCTACCATGGTGATATTAAGATTCAAATTTATAAAAAGCTTATTGACATGGGATTAGGTGAAGATATTTCTTTTGAACAAATTTTATTAGATTTAAGAATAGGTAAATGAACATATCTTCTTGGATTACATTACACAATACAAAAATCAACTTTATTTTTTAAACAAAAACCAAATGATATACATACAAATGTATTCGGCATACATGTAAAACTTTTGTGGGGAGCAAATATAGATGCACAATATATCTTAGATCCATATGCAATAACATCGTATTGTACTTCTTATTTGACAAAAATAAATAAATCTATAACTCAAAAAATGAAAATCATATTAACAAGTGGTTTATCAACAAACAAAAATGTCCGAACACATTAAAAAAACTAGGAAATGCATTTTAAATGCACAACAAATGTTTATACAACAAGTCATACATATAATATTATTCATACCATTCTACCACTCAACAAGATCATTTCAATTTATAAACACATGTCAACAACAAGATAAAACATTTGTATTATTATCACAAAAAAAATACAAGGCTTATCTCCAAATTTTACAAAAATCCATTGTAAATCATTAGTTGATCAATATATTAATCGAAATGAAAGATTAAATGATTTGTGTTTAGTAGAATTTGTAGCTAATTATGATACAAAAGTAAATAAAAGATGTAATAAAAGGAGAATAAGTGATTGGGTTTCATTTAATCAACATAAAAATCCAGAAAATCATTATAAATAATAATAGTTTTTATTTAAATTGTTTCAAAAATTGGAATTCAATTTGCAAAGTAATTCTAATTCATGGAAATATGCTTATATGGAATTTAAAAATGATATATAAAAATATGAAAGAATTTGTATATAATTTTAACTTATCGAACAATTTTGATATTAAATGGAACAATTTAGAATCACAAGTTAAAGAATACACAAAGATTCATCAAACAAATGGATGGGAAATTCTAGTTTCGAATGAAATAATTGATAATGCAAGTAATCCACATAAAAAATATTATTCATTAATAGTAAAAAAGTTGAACCATATGATGTATCATATGAAAATTTTGCACAATCAAAAATAAAAAATGTTAAAAATAAATTGTTGACGCATAATGTTTTTCAACGAACAGACAAATTCATGACATACAAAGAGTTGTCTTCACATATGAGACAATTGAATAATGAACAAATAATTATTGTTGAGGATATTTTATACCAAAAAATCAAAAGCCTTACAAAACCATTTCATATTTTTTTAATAGGTGGTGTAGTGATAGGGAAAATGTTCACCCTCATATGTATTATACAAAACATGTTATGATATTATATTAAATAGATTACAAATACTAATCCTTTAAAACCAAAAATCATGAAATTGGCATATGTAGGAAAACAATGTTTAACATTAATGGCACAACGATATATTATACACTTGCAATTCCATTAAATAAAAATCTAATATAGCTCAATGCATTAAGTGACAAAAGATGGGACACTTTTATAAAAAGTCATGATCAACTTTGTTTGCTTGTTATAGATGAAGTATTTTTAATCGTCAATATAATGTTATCTTTCATTGATCGTAGACTAGGTATTATAAAACAAGTCCATAATGAATTTATGGGTGGATTAAATGTAATAATGACCAGTGACCTCTATCAAGCGCCTCTTATTTGAGCTTCATGGATTTTCAAACCAATAACCAACACTTTTAATATTGTTGCATTAAATTATTGGTTAAAATATGTACAATGTTATGAATTATAAAAAGTGATGCGACAAGATGATATAAATTTTACTAACATATTGAATAGGTTTAGAACTGCATCACAAACAATTAAAGACATAAAATGTATGAACAATAATTATTTGAAGACCCCACTGATGAATAACATTTTACCATATTTATTTTTCACAAATGTTAAAACAACTATGCATAACAAAAATATATTTTGAACACATTAAATGAAACATTCACATTTGTAGCATGTGATGTTCATATTGAAACATGCCTTTCTCATTTTAAATTATCACATTTACCATCTCAAATGGTTGGTTTATATTACGAAAGTTTGGTTAATAAAAAAATGTTAGTGGAATTTTGTGCAAGGAATTATGAAACATCCGATGGTCTTATGAATGGTGCTGATGGGATTTTGGAAGGTTTTATAGAAACTATTTCAAAATCTTTTGTTTGGATACATTTTCATAATCCTCAAATCAGAAATAATACACAAATTAAAAAATTTACAAATCTATGATGAATTCCCAAGGCTTGACAAACAATGGACACCATTGAATGTAAAATTGTTGAAATACAAATAGGTGGTAGTCTTTCCCACACTATCACGAGAATCCAATTTCCAATTCAATTAGTTCTAGCATGAACTATACATCATTCACGAGGGTTGACTTTTGATTGTTTAACATTTGATCCGATCGATGTGACAAAACATGGTTTAACATATACTGCATTATCGAGGGTTCATTAAAAAGAAAATTATATTTACTTTTTTCGTTATTGAATAAATTTTTTCAAATGGATCATGCTCAAGAATAAATGTTTCAATTAGGAACAAATGCATAATACAAACTTGCTATTGTTTCTTTAAAGCCTACCGTTTAGAATTTTTAATTGTAGAATCTTTTAATATTTGTTCTTTAACATCAAATTTTGAAGATGTCCTTGTAGATCCAAATCTATTAGCATCACATATTCTTTGTTTAAATGAAACAAAAATAAGAAATGTTCATCTAAACTCAAAAATTTACAATGCTTTATCACAAAAGTTCCATATATTAGCATGTTATGATGAACATGTCACTATTGTCACAAATTCAATGGGTCACGATTTGACAATATTGATCAAGCAAAATTTACTTTTCATAGGTTCGTATGGAATAAATATGGGTGTCATTCATCTGCTTGTGTTATTTGAACATTAATATTGTGCGCACTGTTTAGACAAGAATGTCATATGCCTATTTGTATCGTTAAACACATATGTTGTATGTCTGTTCGTGTTGTTTACACACGAAAATGATACACATGACTTTCATGTTTAAAGAATGCATGACATTTATTTTTAACCAATACAAACCTATAAAATAATAGATTTTGCACATATTTTGAATGAACCTATGAAGCTTGTAAATTTGTGACGATGGTACTTTATGATGATAATGTGTCATTAATAGAAAACACAATAATCACAAATTTTGGTGTTGAAATTATCACCGCACTTTTGAATGACAACACATGAAAAGCATTATACATAATTGCAATATATAACACCCCCCCCCAAAAATGGAAGTGTCACATTTTAATTCAATTGTAGAAAACATTATACAAAAAATGCCTTCACATTGTCCAATTTTAATAATTGAAGATTTCAATATAAACTTTTTAACAAAAACAAATCAATAATCAACATTACGAGCATTTATGAATAAATATATTTTAAAACTAACTTTTATAGAAAGCACCGCTATTAATGATACACAAATAAATCACATATGGACAATACAACAATGTCATTTTGGAATGACACAAGGATATTGAATAGATCATAAACCCATTTATTTTGTTTTCAAATTACTTGATTATGTTCTCCAATTTGTATTATCACATAATACCACAAAATGACTTGATAAGACATAAATGCACATACACACAAACACATACAAATAAATCACAAAATAATATATGTATTTATATACATACATAAATGCATGTGTACAACATCTTATCTATTGGTAGGGCCAACGTACGGTGTGATGCCTTATATTGTTTACATTTGGATGCGTTGGGTGGGACTTTGAGTTGCATTAGACTGGGGTTCAACTCCCTCTCAATATGTTTGTGTTTAGTTTGTAAGTTTCAAGTTTTAAATTCGATGCATCAATGTTACTTTTTGTGTTTATTTCTCTGTCATTTTCTGCAATGGAGCCACATTCTCCATTGATTTTCTTGGTGGGTGCTAGTTAGACTTGAAATTTTTTTGTAGGTGCCACTTGAACTTATTTCAAAATAAAATAAAATAACCACTTTAAGCTATTTTGAAATATCCATGTTTGTCAAAAACTGACTCAGCAAATGATCAAGAAACCACCTAATCCTTTGTCAAAATTACATAAGAAGCCAGTTAGGCATATGGAGGGTTGTCCTATTGCCACATTTTATATTTTATGGACAAAACCCTGGCCTTCACCATTAGGCTTCACCTTAAAACTTTCCAACACAAAAATGAGGGAATCACCATTAATTCATCCCAGGATAAAGAGCCTCCATGTAGGTACAATGTTTCACTCAGATTTTTTTTTGCAATGGGCACCTGGCGAGATGAAAAGCCTCCAGATACTAATCCACTCAAAAAAACTCACAATAGGCACATGGAGCAAAGACCCAGTGATGAAACTGCGCTTGTTGTGGAGTCATTAGTCATTACCCCAATGGCAACAAGTTTGTTATGAACTTCTTACAGATTTAAAACATGGGTAGCCGACCTTTTTCAGTCTGACTCTGCTCCAAAATGTTGGAATTTTCGGGAGTAAAGGAATTTTTCTTCACACTCATATTTGAAAGTAAAGTGAAGAATTCTAAACACTAAAGATTTTCAGGGGTAGCATTCACACTAAGAAGATGATGGGAAACCTCCAAATATTATCATTATTACTATCATATTATTTATGACAAAAACATGTTGAAGGTTTAGGGTTTAGGGTTTACATGTAGGATAAAGCCCTAGGTTGGGCAGGGTTGGGCACCCGAGCCCAAGTTTGGGAATCTCCCGAGCCTTGGCCTTGATCCATAGTAAAGCATGAGTTTAACATTATCACAATTATAAACATTTGTACATCAGGAGGAGGCATAAGAGGGAAGGAGTTCTTACACCTATTCCTTAAGAATGGTAGGTTTCTTAGACATAGGAGAAGGGTAGTAGGCCCAGAGGCCCTCTGTTGTTTTGAGGTTCATGGGCTTGAGGGTAGCATATCAAACTTGATTTTTTTTTTTTTTTTTCCCCCCTTAAAACTTAAAATTAAATTAAAAAATATTTTTTTTTATCAAAATTTTTTATTTTTTTTAAAAATTCTTTTAAATTTTTTTTAACTTTTTTAAAAAAATAAAA
>Ga0116231_10010268_pt1 | contig 15184 bp, 7 predicted proteins | sample S1TSphgellanicum_2_FD_89695 | JGI IMG/M metagenome (GOLD analysis project Ga0116231, IMG submission 89695) | Host-associated microbial communities from peat moss isolated from Minnesota, USA - S1T2_Fd - Sphagnum magellanicum MG | ecosystem: Host-associated > Plants > Peat moss > Unclassified...
AAAAAAAATAATTATTTTTTAAAATTATTAAAAAAAAAAAAATAAAAAAAAAAAATAATTATTATTTTAAAAATATTAATATTTTAAAAATAAAAAAAAAAAAAAAAAAAAAAAAAAAAAAAAACCTTTCTAACAAGGCATCCAAAACACAAAAGAAATTCATGAAATTTAAATTTTTCTAAATTTTAAAAAAAATCGACTATGGCCAATGAGATGCAAGCAAAAATCTCTACCAATAATAAATTATTAAAATAAAAATAAAATATTTTTTTAAAAGAAAAAACCAAGCTATATTGCCAAAAGATGAGAAAGTAGAGAGGTTCTCATAACAAATACTATTTACTACTATTAACTAGAGGTCATGTGTGAAAGACAAAAGGGAGCCAATACCCAAGGGACCCAAGTAAGGATCCTTGGCCTCCCATGAAACAACAAAAACCAAGTTCCATCACCAAAAAGACGAGCAAGTAGAGGACCTTCTCATAACAAGTATAGGACCCGCATGAAAGACAAAGAAAGGCTAATGACCCATGAAGGGACTCCCAATAAAACTAGATAAAAGCCACACACAAACACATACACAACACACACTCTCTCATACACACATAAACCCTAAACCCATAAGCATTAGTCCAAAGATTGATTACTAGCAAAACAACATCTTATAGGGGTTGAGCCCTTTACCTCAAGGGCCAAGCCGTGATAGAGTTTCATCCAAACTAACAAAATGTAATCAAACAAGCTTGTTCACTCCAATGCCCCAACTACTTAAAAAGTTGTGATTCCCTCTTGAATCATGCATATTTTGTGTCTACCCAAATCAAAGGAAGATTCAGCAATGGGAACATTTGACCTAAAATCATCGAATCTTCTTCGATATGCAATATAGAGGTAAGTGTACTTGGGAAATTTGACCTAAAATTGCCAAATCTTTCAATAAGCAATATGGAGGTTAAGTGTACTTGACATATTATTCTCTAAGCTTCATTCATTCATTCATTCATTCACTTTCATTGTTCAAAAGTTTTGCATGGGCAACAAATCTTATTTATATACTTTGTTGTTGTTAGAACCTTTTTGTTTTTTGTACGAACACTCACTCATGGGAAGGATGTATAGCCACCAAATTTTTTTTTAATGCATATTACTTGAGGTATGGACATATGGACACTAAATTTTTTAATGCATTCTTGTTATTGTTAATTTTCGGAAACTATTTTCCGGTAAGTTAGCTTTTGTTGTAATAAATGCATTCATTCATTCATTCTTTCATTCATCCATCATCCATCATAGAGCAAAGTAAAAAAAGTACCTAGGAGAATAACCACAACAACAACACCAAGTGTAGCTAGCTTCTTATGATCACTTTCTTAACACAAGTGATGAGATTGAATCAGTCATCTCATCCAAGTAAGGATTCAATACTTATTGTGGATATATATTGAATCTCACCACTTCTTCTTCTTCTTCTTCTTCTTCTTGGGATTCTTGCATTGTGGGTGAGTGAGTAATAGCTATTGAGGATATTCAATACTATCAATGTGACTTTATTCAATGTATCTACTTAGTACTACTACTAAGTAGGGAAAAAAAAGCAAGATCCACCCCAACCCATGAGGAGGAACTGGTGTGGTGGGGGAGGGGTAGGAGGTAGGGTTAGGGAGATGATTCAAAAGGATTCAGGATTCACTATTGAATCCCTAGATTCACTCCCCCAACTTTGGCCCCAATTGTTATAAGGCAACTAAAAGATTGCAAATTCCAATGTGGTTTGGGGGGGGAGGGGGAAGTGGGAGGAGTTTGTATGTATGTTTCTAGACTACTTGACATTTTCCTGTTTTAATTGAACATGTTTTTTTTTTAAGGGTTGAGATTGTTGTTGAACCCTAAATAAACATTTAACCCTAATAATTTCATTTTTTTTTTTTTTCCTAAGGAGAAAAAGAACAAATGGGAACATTCTAGACTACTTTGACATTTTTTCTATTTGAATTGAACATGTTTTTTTTTTTTTTTTTGGTTTTTATTTTTTTTTTATTTGAATTTAACATGTTTTTTTTTTTTTTTTGGGTTGTATTTTTTTTTTAACCCTAAAAAACATTGAACCCTTAAAATTTGATGGATTTTTTGTTGGGTGTTTTTGTTTCTTTCTTTCTTTTTTGGTTAGGAGAAAAAGAACAAATAGGTACTAGATATACCAGCCCCATTGTTAGTATTGTGTTCCCAAGTCCCCAAAAATCCCCAAAACCATCCCTTCTGCACCTCATGTGCATGCCACAGCTTTTTCCTGAAGAATCCAATAATTGGGGTGAATACAACACACCCAGGGGCAGCATTTTATTTTTTTTTTTTCCTTAACCAAGTTTAAACACAAAAAGGTCATGTGCCTGTTATGGTGATTTAGTGCCTTTTTTTAGGATTTTTTTTTTTAATTTGCCTAAGTGGTTATCATCCCTAGGAAGATTTAGCCAAACCTGATTATAACCAGATATGAAATTTAACCAATCTTCTATTTTGATGGCTATACATCAAAAGCCAAATCTAAAAATCTAAGAAAAACATCTTTGCTTTTGGCAATTGAAACCCTCCAAATTTCAAAAACACTTCATTTTGGAATATTTAATTTCACTTTTTGGTGATATTTCGCCAAAAAAAGAAAAACTAATGGTGACAAGTTTTAGATGGTTATTTGCCCTACATAAGAAGACCTCTAGTTCCCATTAGACATATAAAGTATTGCAAGAGTTTTCAATTCCTTTCATGACAAAATTTCAAATTGGGTTTAGTTTAAATCCAATTGTAGATTGATGGGATGGTTTTGGATCCAAATTTTTGCACAATGATGACATTTTTACCAATTGCCTACTATGGTCTAATATGCTTTTTCTTGAAATATTCAAAATCTAAATTAAAGCCAAAAAAAAATTTGCCATGAATTCGATGGGCCATAATGTCATCACAAACTTCCCATTTGACGATTGAGTGGATGAAATTTTTTCCTTTTATTTTTATATGTTTCATACTTGTTTTAAATGCATGACATTTGTGTGCAAAAAATTACAAACCTATAAAAAATGAACTTCACATAATTTCCTTTACCAAAATCATTGCATGAAAATTTTTATGAAAGCTTGAAAATTTTGTTCTAAACTTCAATGTCTTCCTAATCTCCTCTTGGATTTAGTTTTTATACTCTCTCTATTTCTTATATCATAATTTCATCAATGTATAATCTAAGGTTCACTTAGATTCTTTTAACATAAACAAGATCTTGTTATTTTCCCCCAACATTCCCATGACATGAAATTATCAATTGCAAGGGCTTTCAAGTTATCAATAATAAAATTAAACTCCCGTCCATGTTCCTCCTCCATCATTTATTGAACTTTGGTTTTAAGGTGAATGCATGTTGAATGGAAAAATTTATACATTATATGAACCCTCTACTTAAAACCTTCAAGTGATAATTTAATATAAGAAAAAGAATTAACTTTAATAAAATTCATAAAAAATTTAGATATTAACTAAATTAATGAAAGACAATTTGGCTTTAGTTAAATTTGCATGTGCCTTGTGCACTTAGTCTTTTAAGTTTCACAACAATAGTACATTTATAAGATTCAATTGAATACACATTGAAGTTTATTCACAATTTCAAAATAGTCAAAATTGTTCATTACACAAAGAGAGTTTATTTTATGCCTTTTCTTGTAGAGTTGTGCATTTCACTTGGCAACACATGATTTAATGTTACCTGCAAAACATAATGTGATAATGAGTCAACTATTAATAATAATAATGCCAAAATGTGTAAATGATATTGAATCACCCTATTCCTCTTATGAGAAACTTCCAACTCTTTCACTTGCACACATGAAATAAGGATAAGGCTTTAATATACTATGGGTGATGCCCATTCCATCTAGGAATCCAATGAGCCCATAGGACAAGTCATTGTTCCATTGGGTGGTAATGGGTCCGTACAAGACTTGTTCCAAAACATAATTGGTTTGATTCCCCTTTCAATTCGCATCATTATATGGATTGTTGAGTTCTTCACAATATGAATTTTGATTTTGCTATTTAAAATGGTGTGATCATATTTTCAATTGAAAGCTTGAAATATTAGTAAACTCAATACACGATGAGATTCAACAATTATCCCAAAAAGCTATTAATGGTGGTTGAGTTCAACAATGTTAACTAATGATTGATACTACTAACTTTTTTGTGATAATTTTTTTTAGTTATTGATGTTCGAGGATGTTATTTGGCAATTCACAATATGGTAACTACTAGTCTTTATACCTCCATCACACATGGGTTTCCACTATTGTCACATGCATTAGGAATAGGCAATTTTTTTGAATTTAACATTTTTTTGTTGTTGTTGTGGTGATTTTTGAATGGTAGGTTGCAACATAAATTTGATTTTTTGTAAGGGTAATAGCTAATGGATATTATTGATGTATTAAAAGACCAACAAGATCTATAATTTGTATCGCATTATGTGTAACAATAGTTTTGTTGGAGAGATTTGATTGCTTGTTATGGTGTGTCTTGAATAAAAATGATGGATTGTTTTTTATGATTTGCATATGTTGCCAAACATTAATTCAGTTGAAAGTATGTTTCATTGTTGTTACGATGTGTGTGCATTCATCTTGCCCATTTTTGTCATCTTGTGACAATCAAATTGACTTACACAATTGAATTGGACATGTCTCCAATGGATCATGTATTAATTGTGTGTTTCAAATCATGCCATTTCCAATAGCACCATATCACACTTCAAAGTTGTTACATGCTTCATTTGGAGGAAGTTCATTATAATATTGTTTAGATTAGTTTTTTGACAACTTGAAATATTATAACATTCTTTAGTAAATTAATACATTAATCAAGATATGTTCCCAAACATTTTATACAAATATTTTGGATAACCATCTATTATAAATTTGTTTACAGTCTAGGTTTCAACTTTAAAAACTTTTGAATCAACTATTTAGAAACATTCTTATTATAATGTGCTTGATGGATTATCAAATATTTTTTATAAATTTGTTATTTATGTATGCATTCATGATATAATTTGAATTTTTTTAATTTTAGCAATAGATTAACAACAACAATGTGGAACTAATAGAAACAAAAGTGAAATCAACAATTGACCACTTCTCCTACTTATAAATAAAGCTAGAAAAAGGCTAGAAAAAGGCATCCAAACCAATTATGTTAATTGATTCACAAATCTAAAGATGGAGTAATCTAAATTGTGAGTGTTTTTTTAGCACTCACAATTTTTAAAATATGGAAATTTTTAAAAATTCAAAATATTTGTCAAAATGTTCAAATTTCAAAAGTCACATGTAAATGGGGTGTAATGTGCATGACATACAAAAAAAAGTTGTAGTTTATGATACAAGAAACAAAAACCTAAAGTAATTAGCATATTTTGGTATGGTTCAAATTTATGATAAAATTTCAAAATGAAACACAATATCTAGCAAAACTTACACATTTTGAAATTTTCATATTTATTCAACAATGATTAACACAAAACATGTGATCTATTGGGGTGACTATATGTATTTTTAATAACAAGTTGCAAAAGATTTCATTCAAAAATTCTTTCATATGAAAAAAGGGAAAAAAAGTAAAAAAGACCCACGGTCCTTTTGTAAGGTAATCCCATTGGTTCCTTTGTGTGTATCCACACATTATAAACCAATTGAACACAATATTTTGATTCAAATTTAGTTCTTAAAACCTTTTTTAAAAATTTGTCACAGTAGGGAAGGGGCCCTGTGTTATCAAACAATGTTCACAAATTTCAACCTTTTAATGAACTTGAAGCCAATCCCAATGATTGCCATGTGTCTCACTTTTGTGCCACCTCCCCCATGTGGCTTGTCGTGAGAATCCTTCCTTGTGAGTCCCTAGCATTGGTCACACAATGACACACACAAGGACAAAAACATAATACGAACAAGGTTTTTGTCAACCTTGACATTATATAAAATTATTTTTATTTTTTCCATTCAATTTACTTTTATCAAATATTGTGTAGCCTCATTTATTATGTTTTGGTTTGGCAACAATTATTATTCTAGCAAACCACTTTTTTAAAAGTTTTTTTTCAATTTTGTCAAGTATATTGAACATTGACGATCATCCATAAGAGGAATGAGACAAATTTGACTAAAAGTTAAATGGTAAAGTAGATTTTTAAAAGATCTTGCCTAGTTCTAGTGGCCAATAGGAATTCAATGTTAAAATATGGTGAAACGTGACTTTTTTCCCCAAAATATGATGACTTTTGTAGTTTTTTCCCCAAAAAAACCTTTGTGCAATTCACATTGAGTTTTTTCTTATCATCACGACGAAAAAATAGTCGAAAAAAATAATAATTATTTATTATCTTATTTTTCATCATAAAATTTAATGAATCATGAAAAATATGTGTCATTAGAATAAATTCAAGAGCTTTTCGATGTGATCATCCATGGAAATGTAACTCCTAAAATTATAATAAAAAATTTTGATCCCTCATATCCATGTATAATTAAAACCCAATTGTTCAATGGATCTTTTTAAAAACCCCATGCAACATGACATATGATTTCTAAAACCAAATCCATTGCATATTTAATTAAATGTCATTCAAAATCATGAAATTTCTTTTGCAACCTAAAGTATAAACAAAAAAATCAAAAGTTTGTAAAAAATATTATATGCATGAAATGAAATGAATTTATCTAAAGGGCCATGTACTTGGGTTACCTTGGTTTTTAATACATTTTGCTTCAAATTGAAGTTATGAATTTCATGGTCAATTCAAACTTATCATTGTGATCATTAGGTATAAAGTAAACATTCATTTACATTATTTAATTCATGATGTAGTATAAAATGGTCATTTGAGACATGGAAATGATAGTTTAATTAGTTCAAATTAAACTTGTGTCACTAGCAATGCCATGTTTAATATTTTCACCCATTATCCCTTTCATGTGAAAATTTTATTTATTGTTCTCTTCAACCTCTACCAAAGCACCTCATTCTTGTAAGACTTTCCTAACCTTTTTACTATAAGATTACAACAAAAGTGACCGACTTTTCCTTTACTTTGGACAAAGTTCCATTAAATATTAACTCTTGAAGTAAGTAGCAAGAACATGTGTTGAATGAGTTTGGGTGGGATTTTTGCTTGACTTCAACATTTGTTTATCCCTTCCTACCTCTTCTTTTCACTGCCTACTTTTTTTCAACTTCCTTGCCTTTGCACCACATTCACCATACACTTCACTAAATCCAAATGTTTTAAGTCAAGGTCTAAAATTACACATCGTTTCCTAGGTTATTTACTTTTTAGTTTCTTTCTTCTTCTTCTTTTTTAGTTTCACACACCAACTTTATTAATTTCCTTTGCCCCCCTTCATTATGTATAGTATGTTCAACCAATGAACAACAAATAAAGATAACCTACACACACATAAACAAACATACTATCAAACACAAATCTTATCATATCTAGCCTTTCTCTTAGCAAATGTATCATTGTAGAGATCACCTCATGTGTGATTTCTACCCACTTTCCCTTTACCAACTTCACCTTGATTGCTAGTAAATCTACCCAAAGTGGGCTGCAACATATCCTTCACAACCTTGCCACACCCATCATAATCACCTGCCAATATCATCCTCCTTTAAGCATCTTTATATCTTCCACATGGGTGTCATTTTGGGGGCTTGATGGGAGCTATTTGCCTACACAATTCCTTTATTCTCCTTCATCTTGTCCTTTGTTCTTCCTCTTTCTAGTGTTTTTTATGATTTGGGCTATTTGCCTCCTCTAAATTACTCTCTCACCATGTGGCTACCCTCACATTCTCTTTCACAAAAAAAAATTTCATAGTTGGAATGATTTTTTTTCTCTTTCATATTCTTTTGAGTTTTTTCCCAACTATCTTCCTTTCCTTATCCTCCCTCTCATTTTTTTCCTTCTTTGCAATGTTCATGCTTTCTTTCTCTATCTTCCTTTCCTCTTTATAAATTTATGTTTTCTTCCTTCCTTTTGGCACTTACCTTTCACAAATTCTAGTCACAATTTTTTTTTCTCTATTTTTTGGCATTCTTTCTCATTTTCTACTTTGCCTACCCTCAACAACTTATATTTTTCCTCTTACTTTTCTATCTAAAATCTTTCACCAACCTTCTCCTCTTCCTTTTCTAATTGTTCTCCTATTTTCCCCACAACCCATTTTTTTTTCAAGAATTTTTTAAGCTTGCTTGAAGCGAAGAGGTGCAACATTTTATTCACCTGCAAAATATCATCAAGTGTACCTTACCCTTGGAAGGCCTAAACCCTTTACTATCAAGGGGGTACAATTTTTTAAAAACTATCATTATAATTTTTTACAATTAAACCATCATTATGATTCTTGGTGTCATTCCCAAATGGTACATGTCAAAGTATATTTTCCCATCTTCTTAAATGGAATTTCATCCTTTTTCTAGATGGAAAGCATGGGCCTTAAGCTTTTTTCCTTTTTCATCATGATTAAATCCATAAAACCAAAGCCAATGGTATGAATGCCTAATATGTACATTCTCTAAATAAGTTGGCTTGACCTACCTTTTAGATCTTTTGTCACCTTAACTAAGGCTAAGGTAAGGTTTGGATGTAAACGGGCTAATAGGAGCCATTGACACCCCTTTAGGTGACTGATTTTAGGAGAATATTCTTGGGATATTCTAGTAAAAAGTCTTCAAAAAATCTCTTAAAATATTTTTTATAAAAATTGTACAATTTTGTTAAGGTTTGTGTTAAAATTTTGCCAAAAATATGTTCAAGGTTTTCCAAGTTCATTTACAAGTCCTTTAATTGCTTAAAAGCAATGGTTACAAGTCCCTTTACACTATTTTTAAAGGTCCAAATGTTAATAAAATAATTTCATATTCTGGTCAACATGGTTTTAATTACATTATTAGTGGATTTAGTCTACCCTTAAAGGTTATATGTAATTAAAGTAATATGCCAAAGAAAAAATGATCCACCAAAAAGGTAATGGTGTTATTAATAAAATGTATTCTTTGGTCTGTAACCAAGTTGAAATGGCACCCAAATTGGTCAAAATTCATTTGTGCATAAACTTGGTGGTAGTTGTTATTATGTTGGTTATAAAAGCCATGGCCCCCACCCATTTGGTAGCATAATTAGTTGTCACCAAATATATTTGTTGTTTGCATATCACCCCATGGGGTTTATTGGACCAACAAAATCCAACCCCCATTTTGTAAATGGGTTTGATGGTAATGTGGTGACCAACTTTGCCATGCCAATATTGGTTAAATTTGTTATTTTTCACACTCATCAAAATATTTGCAAAACATCATGGTATTTTTGTGAAAAATGGGCCACCAATACATGCATCCAAAATTTTCCTTAAAATAATGTTTGCAAAAAAATGACCACCACCCACTCTTTCATGCAACTCAATGAGGACAATAATTACCTCTTATGAATTTAAACAATGACATGATATCATGTCCTACTCAAAATAATATAGATGATTATCCATTATGATAAATCATAAGGCCCTCAAAACAATACACTTTCAATAATCCAAAAGGTAGTTTTAAAGGAAGGTACTTATGAAAAGGTTATATGTATGCATAGAAAAAAAAATGCCTAGAACATCTGTTCAAAACACCTTGGGGTTTGAAAAAATTGGGGCAATTGAGAAAGCGCATCTACCACCAAATGTGTTTTTTAGGGTTTGTATATGACAATAAAATCATATTCCAAAAATAAAAGTAACCACCATGTAATCTTGCCCAAAAATTATGGTTTGTTGACAAGGTAGGTCAATGCCATGTCGTCCACATAAAATACAAATTTATTACCTAAAAGGCAATATTAGAATCTATGGAACACATATACCATGGCCAATGCCTCCCATTTGTGGTTGTATAATTCCACTCCATTGTGCTTAGCAAACAAGATGTATATGCAATGTGCTAATTGCACTTACCATTAATTTTTTGGGCCAACATTGCATTTAAATTGCCAAGTTGGAGGCATCCATGTGCACATGGAATTCCTTGTCCCAATGTAACACAATCAAGATATTTGCCTTTGCATATTTCCACTTGATGGTTTTCCATGCATCTTGGCATTCATAAAGTCCATATGAAAGCCTTTGATTTTTGCATTAGCTTTGTGATTGGTGTTATGATCAGTGCAAAAATTTCACAAAACAACAATAGAACTGGGTTAAGTCATTAAAAACTTGGATTTCATGGGGAATAGTGGGGACAAACATTTTGACAATAACTTCTATTTTTTTGAGTCCCATAATTTCCCCTCCTTGGAAACTATGAACCCTAAAATCATTCTTGAGAAAACAAAAAATGTACATTCGAGGTTGAGACTAATCTTTAACTCATGACACTTCTCAAAACAATGTTGCAACTTGGGCAATTGAGTGGCCAAGTCATTAAATTCAATGAAATCATCCTAGAAAAGTTTAATAAAGTCATCCAAGTAATCCTTGAATGCCTTTTTAATTACTCGTTGATAGGTTGGTGCTTGGAATTCTTGAACCCAAACAACATAACCACCTAACCAAAAGCCTACCAATATGTGATAACTCGGCCATGTTGTAACAATCCTCAAAGGCTATTTGCATTTAATGGTAACTCAAAAACCCATCCAAAAGTAAATAAACTTCATGATTTGTTACATTATCCAACATTTTGTCCACAAACAATAATGGGTATGGGTCCTTTTTAATTATGGCATTCATTTGAACCAAAATTGACGCAAATTCATGACTTGGCATTGTTTTTGGGGGTCACACAATCAATGATAACCATGTGGCTTGTTCCACAAGCTCAATGAATCCAACTATCAACAATTTGCCAAGATATAGTTTAACTATAGTTACATAATTAGGGTTCATATGATAGTGCACTTGATGTGTAAGGGTATTTTAGTGTCAAGTTTAACATTGTGTTCTACAATGTGAGGTGGTTTAACTTAAAACTCCTTGTAATTATTGGTAAACACATTCATAAACTATCACAAAAATGTTTATATTACTATAGTTATTTCCCCTTTAGGTCAACATTAAACTTTAAATACTTTTGATTATTCTACCAGGCTCATGTTGCTTTTTCTAACATGTACTTGTTGGGGTAACATCCACTTAACAATGTTTAGGCTTCTTCCTTCTTCATGGTGGGCGTTTCATTAATTTCCACTATGCATGATTGTTGTTTGAATTGGATATGTGGTTCAATTCCCATTTAGTCAAACAAAGTAATCACCTTAATAAGAACTAGTTGGTTCCTTCTAAGACCTCAAGTGGAGGTACGCCTAACGCCCAATTTTATGAAGGGTATTCATATTTTTCCCCTTTCAATTGTAGGGTCATTTTTTGATTTTTTTCTACCAAGTAAATTGGATGTGCAATGCATGGTCATAGTCAAGAAGGAACAAAATAAAATTTTGTGTCAAAACCCTTTTAAATTGATGTTCAATAAATATAATAAACAATGCAAAGTGGGTGAAGGGCATCTCATTTCATATTTTTATAAAAAATCAAAATTTTATAAGATGTGTAATGATTTTAAAACTAACATGTGTTTTAATATTGTGGTTGGTTTTGGAAATTGAAACACCAAAATCCAATTAACATTCATTAGAATTTGGATTGCCTATTATTGATTTTATTAATTAGATGTGGATACATCTCATACTAATTCTTAAAAAATCTAAACTTTGAAACAATCATGAGCAAATAAAATTTCAAATGAATTTTAAAAATATCTATATACATGAAGGAAGGTTGTTTGTTTGTTTTGTTCCAATGGTTCATGAAACATACTAGTCTAGGTTGCTAACAGTGTGTTGTTGTACTTCCTTTGTCGCTTATTTTGGCATTTCAATCAGAACTGTTGTTGTTACTGATAATGATGACCCACCAACATTTTATCCATCATGTAGTCATGGAATCAAACATCACATAAATCAATTATGAGCATTACATTGCAGATGTGTAGAATCATGTATAGAATCAAAGGGGCTTTTTTTTTGTGTTACTTTAGCCTAATTTTTATTTATGAAAATTTCTATCATCTATCTAATGAACACAATAGTAGCAGCTCAAATTTGTTGCAGTCCTCTTATAAGCCTTTGGACAAGATGCTTGGATAGTAAGCAAGCTTGTTTTAGAACACCGAAATTTCATCCTTTGTCAAAGAACTATTGTTCCTCTTCATCACTGCACCGTGACAGAAAACGCAAATAAATCCCACCACCTACTATACTTATGGCAGCAAGAAAAAATGAACCCAAACCTTCCTTTATTGTAATTATGGTAGCAAGGACAAGCTATTTGTACAACAAGCAAGCAAGTTCCAGAATGTCGAAATCTCATCCTTTGTCGAATAACTATTGCTCCTTTTCATCACTACACCATGAAAGAAAACACAAATAAATCCCACCACCTATTATATTTATGGCAACAAGATAAAACGAACCCAAACCTTCCCTTATTGTAATTATGGCAGTAAAGAAAAAAAAGAACCCACCCCGACCACCTACTATACTTATGACAACACCAAAAAACAAATAGTTATTGAATCCTTTTATTATTGATGTAATTAATGATTGTCACAATAATTCAAGGGCTATGAAAGGAAGGCATCAAGAAAAAAAATTTATTGTGAAGGTGCTTGTGGCCACATGGTGCTCTGAAATTTCAGATTGCGTTTTGAGCCCTTAGGCCTACCTCCACTAAAAAAATCAAGTTTAAAGGCCAAAAAAAATATTTTTTCATTCGTGATGCCTTTGATGAATTTGTGACTAATTATCACCTATGGCCTCTTGACATTGCCATTTAAATATTTGGAAATCAAAATGATTTTCAACATATTGTTATTTCTAATCATAACCATGTTGGTACCCAAATCATGAATTATCTCAATATCCTTTAATCAAGGATGACTTAGTAGCATTGCCAAGGGACCTAGTTGGTTACATGTGTAGTAAATAAAAAAGGTGTTACCAATATTACCTCCCTAGGTTTTCCTTTTTTTCCGTGTACCTTGCTTCGATTGTTGGCTTGAAACTTCATTCACTACTATTTCCAACTTTTCCTTCAAGTTACCTAGACTATTAAGGTTCCAAAAACATTTGTCTTTTGAGTGGCTGGATTTTATGTAATAGTGAATTTCTTTCTCCCCTTGCTTGCTACCCTAAACATATTGTTTTTCTATCTTTTTCTTGTTTCCCTTCATCATTGGATGTACATCCAATAAAACTTGATTACCATATGTATTAGTTGAGTTCTTTTCACAAATTACCACTAATCTTGTTGAATTAATGTATCTTGCTTAGGTGAAAACACATTATGTCTTCCATAAAATGTTATAATGTGGCAAATTTTGCAAGATTTTGCGATTAACAATTAGCTACATGATTAAACAAAAATGATTAAAATGAAAAAGGACTTGACACTATAATTTTTTATATGGTATAATCACATTATATAAAATTGATGAATGTCATAACATAATGGACTTATAAAACATTACCAAAAACCTTGTCATAATTCACAATCAATGAATATGGATTCAATGCATCTTCATATAATGTCTTTCGATAAATAAAGTACTTAATGATAGTATGATGTGGTGACTTGATACCAGGGAGGACTTTTTAAAAGGATTTTGATGAACACATTTTTTTTTGTACCTTAAATTATGGGTTCTTTTTTATTAATTATTTTATTCATTGAAAGCAATAATTTAAATGTTCAATTTTCAAATTCAAGATCTACATTATACAAATTACATGGAGATGTTTTATGATAAATGTTTAGTGAAAACTTGCAAACAATTCATGTAAATCAAGGTATATTGCTTTCACATTGTTAATTTCCCTATATTATAAATTCCACATCTACATAAAATTGTTACACCTTAAAGTATTTTCACTTGCTTCAATTTAACAATAGCTATTTTTAGGTATGGTAGTATTCCATTCTTGAAAAATGTAATCAAGAAACAATCATCTACTTGGTGTTGGAAACAAATTATTAAGTTAAAAAATGTGCTCATAATACTCTTCCTTCCATTCATTAAAACATTTTTTTGTATGTTTTACAAATTCATGTAAACTTGTTGATTTGTCTAAAGCTTATGGTATTGCTTGTAAAATGTTTGGGCAAATTTGTCAAAAATGTACTTGGGATGACTATTCATGAAATTGTACTCCCATGTTGAAGTTAAATCCTTTAATGTCCATTGAAAGCAAACAATTTTGGTGAATTGATTCGAGTTTCCATTGATTTTAATGGCTTGTTTAAACCCTTGAACATATGTAGCAATATTTGAATTTTTGGTGTACTACAAGTAATTTTTAAAACAATTGTTACCTTTTGTTATGGTAGAGGGTATTGTCATAGGTGGCATTGTGGGATACCATGGAAAATAAAGATTCCAACCAAATGGTACTCCTACCCATCCTAATGTTAAGGGAGGGGGAGTTGAGGTGGTCCCTTCCTATTGTTCCCTCAATATTTGAATCAAATGATGAATTTATTGATCCATTAAGGAGGTCTCATACTTTACTACCTAAATTAATGAATGGTTATTATGATGTCATCGTGGCAATATTCTATGATAAATTACTTATGATAACTTTTGTTTGGTATTTCCAACTTGCCTTCCAACCTTATATGTTTGATTGAACTATGTTTTGATTGTGGCCATTGCCCAATATTATTTTGGGTTGGGATGAGTGTGTAATTCTAGCCTTGAGCACTTGGATCCTTATAAACCTTGGGTACATTTGTGGTCCCATCGCATACATAGGAGGTACCCAACTTGGATATCTATTCATTGAAGGCATTTGCGCCCAAACCATTGGAAAAGTTTGGGGGTTATCTCCTTGGTTTAGGGGGCTTTCAATTACCTTCCATATCATTTAGGTCTACCATCCTCATGTCTTTTTTCTTCTTGACTCTTGGGGGGGGGGGGGTTTCTCCATGTCCCCCCCCGAATAATTCCCATAAAGGGGTTGAAAAAACCCCCCTTTGTCATCTAGAATTAAAAGGGGATAATGATTCCAATCCCCTAAACCCCTTTTTCACCCCCCGACTTGCAACAAAAT
>Ga0116231_10010269_pt1 | contig 15184 bp, 9 predicted proteins | sample S1TSphgellanicum_2_FD_89695 | JGI IMG/M metagenome (GOLD analysis project Ga0116231, IMG submission 89695) | Host-associated microbial communities from peat moss isolated from Minnesota, USA - S1T2_Fd - Sphagnum magellanicum MG | ecosystem: Host-associated > Plants > Peat moss > Unclassified...
TAAAAAAATAATTAATAGTATATTTATTAAATTAAACTTTTTTGTTAATTTATATTAAAATTTTTAATTTTTTTTTTTTTTTTTTTTTTTTTTTTTTTGATGTACCTATTTTTTTAAAATTGAAAAATTGGAAACATTCATGGACATTAGTGGAATTCTCAATATGGTTTCATACTTGGATGTGAGGGTCTTCTGCCCATAGGCATGTCAAGTCCATACACCCAGTAAGATTGAGCACCACCAAGTTGGGAACGTTCAAGGTTGGAGGTAGGCCCAAGATTGGTGAAAATGACCAATCCAACCACCTTAGTTCCTTTGACCATGTAGAAAAGTCGCCTTCCACATGGTGACGACCCAAATGAAGAAAATGCAATCTAGTCATCCTTGCAAATTTCTCAGCTACCAATGGAGTGTTAAAATTTGCTCCAACCAATGAAAAGCTTCGAATTTTGGTAGTGCCCTACAATAAGAGAAACAAAGTTGAAAAATCATTTTTACAAGCTGAAACCCTATAAGTAATTCCAAGACTGATGAAAAACACCAATTCAACCATTGTAAGTCCTCAAAACATGTACAAGTTTAATCCCTTCACATAGTAGTTGTTCAAAAAAAGCATTGGTGAACATCACCAATTCAACCATCCTAAGTCCTCCAACCATGTTAAGGTTTATTAATCCCTCCACATGATAGTCATTCAAACAAAGCTTAAAGGAAAATAATAAGAGGCTATTTAACTTATGCATAGGTTGGATGATTTTACCTTGTCATTTTCCAATACTTCTTTTGTTTCCAAAGGTTCCCATAAGTGAGTGCGTTTCCCAACTTCTTGTAATGATTGCCTTTTCACCACACCTTTGCCCATATCTCGTAGAACAGCATGCATTTGAAAGTTCTTGTTTTCATCCAATTTTACCAAAGACTTGTCAATAAGCCTCATTAAGGAAGAGTGGGGTGATTTGGAGCTAGGACATGTGCATAAGATGCATGATTCCCATATGTTCATCATCGGGCTCTCATGTTGTCCAATCATGGAACATGCTATGTCCAAAAACATCAACTTGTCTGTTGGTGATGAAAGACCTTCATAACTAATGTCAAACATCTTTTGTAGTTTGTGATCTATTGCTCCCGGATCAACCCTTAATGACTTGGCTGATTCTGTCCAAATAACTTCATGTTTAGGGGCTTTCTTGTCAGACAAATAGGCACCCATAACCTCCAGTGCCAAAGGAAGGCCATTACATGAATCTGCAACCTCCTTTGCAAGGTCTTGGAACCCATCACTTGCTTTGTCACTACAAAAGGCATGCCAATTGAAAAGTTGTCGAGCATGAATGCAATCCAACACTTGAACTTCATACAATTTGCTTTCTCTTGTTGAGCTTCGACTAGTGATGTAATTCAACACATTTCGATCGTGTGATGTGACAATCACTTGACTACCTTGCATAAGTAGCTTGTCTAGTGAAGGTATGAGTTGATCAAATTGCCATTTATCATCTATGCCATCAATAACAATCAACACCTTTTGATCCCTTAAAATACGATTAAAGAAATTATGAAATTCTTCCATAGATTTGAGATCCTCTCCAAGCAAGTCATGCACAAGTTGTTTCTGCAAACTCAACAAACTGCTTGCTCTTACATCATGTAGAAAGCTTTGACGTTCAAAGCTTTGTTGCTTTGCATACTCATTGTATACTTCCTTTGCAAGGGTTGTCTTCCCGATTCCACCCATTCCCACTATGCCCAAGATTCCCACTTGGTGCAAATAATTAACAACCTCTTTCACTGGTCCTTGTAAGCTGATTCGATGTTGCACAACTTGTTGTAAAAGGCCCACAGGCAAGGCACTTTGGATTGCTCTCACAACTTTCCTCAAAAGTTGAGCTTCATCCCTACAACCAATTTTGCAATCAACCATAAGATTGACATTTCTGAAGTCGTCACCGTTCTCCAAAAACTGTCCTTCTATGTTAGGCATCAATGTGAAGTGAGAAAGATGTAAAGGTTGAAAGGCATACCCATTGACTTCATTGAGTCGAAATCCTGTGACATTAGCCACCTCAAAAAGAGCTTTTTCCCATCTTTTGATATCATCTTGTCTCCCTCTCTTCATATGCTTTCGAAAACCAGTAGCAAATGGTCCATGGTGGGGTCTTCTCAAATGTTCAGGCTCCACATCCAAAAAGATAGGAAGAATGAGTTTGCCACTTTTTAGCATGTCACAAAGTTCATTCAAACAATATTTGGAGTCTGCATAGCCCTTGGAAAACACCACCACATGAACATGCACACTGTTGAGGGCTTCATCAATTGACTTGAAAGCATGTCGACCCTTCACAAGTGATTTGACATCTAGGAAAGGATGGAATCCAGCTTTGCAAAGGGCTTCATAGAGGTGAGCCACGAATTTTGTCTTCACATCAGGTCCACGATGGTTCAAAAACACATCATAAGTGTGAGACAACACATTAAAGCTATGAGAACCTACTCCAGATGACGACGTTATAGCATTGGCTGTCTCCACATCTACTGAGACACTCGGGACATCAATTGTTGGTCTATTAATAATTGGATGTAGGGGCTTATGCATGGGCTGATCTCTCTGTAAAATCAACAGCAAGCACAACAATCTTGTTGTTAAAGTTTGCAATTTCGAAATCTGTGCTTGACCACAAGTTTTATTGACATCATTGAATTGTAAAGCAGAATTGTGAGCAGAACGCTTTCACCAAACAAAACTATTGGGAGTGTCTAGTCTCAATACTAGAATCATCCACAATGAATTGCAAAGCATTGTGTTGAATCCACAACAAGCAAACCCCTTTCCTCAATTACTCCCAGTAAATTGGATACAATAGACATATTGTTGGCACAACACATATATGAAACATGCCAGGTACAGGGCATTGTGTCTAGTGAAGTGCCTGTGAGGAATTTGGGCGAACCGTTATGTCTACATGCGTCTCAAATCAGATCTAGTATGCTCAACAAATGACAATAGTCAGCAGCGAAGCGAGAAAACATGCAATGATTTATGCACGAAATGCAAAGAGGAGTCAGGTTTGCAATTCTCACTTCCTGAGATGTACTTGGCAGAGCTGCTGCCGAGTCTGCAGAAGGGAAGAACCACTTTACACAACGTTGACAGAGGCCTCTGAACGACCACTTGCTCTTTTTCTCCCTCATCGTCACGTTTTGTAGCTAGCGGTCAAGAGAAAGAAATTTCAGGCCTAGTACTCAACCCACCACCCACAGCCACAAGAGCAAACATGTTTTCTAATCGGTCTATCGCAGAAGCGAACGAGTTCTGTTGCGAAGCTCAACATTGTTGACATAACTTGTACAAGTATTCAGGCACTTGTTGTGGATGGATAAAACTCAAAAAAATTCTGCAAAAATGCAACGAACAGGAATCATGGCGGATCAGCACAAGGAAGAAGAAAACCGAAACCCAACATCAAGCTGGATCCCAAAGGAACGGGTTTCGCTTCTTGCAATCCTAGATTTACATCAAGATCTAATTTCAGAAACTACAACAAGAAACGATGTCAGGTATCTGCAGACAAATCGGCGATTTCGCTTGGAAAAACGCGGCATCCCTTGCGCTTTCGTGTTGGCAACCAAAAATCAACCAACCCAAAATCCTCGAATCCTACACCAGTACGCGTGATCGCCGTTCCTAATGTACATACTACTACAGGAGCAGCTTCAGCACATGTCCGTCAAATAATTAACAAAGTTTGAAGATTCCATTTCCAGAACTAGAATAATATCCTTCTTAAAGATTCCAATAGATTCTTCGTTATCCCTTCACAAAAATGTGTTCTTTGAGGAAAATATCTTTTGAGAATTTCAGCATTTGTAAAAATAATGTAATTTGTCCCAAATTTGCCATGGTACTTGGGTAGTTTGTAATGCAACAGGTGAGCAAGCCAAAATTTCCAAATGGGCACAATGGCCGATACCCGCCTGGCATGTTCCATAATATAATGGTTTCCATGATTTGCACAATGGACATGTGGATTTTCAACCACGGTTAGGTCAAGAAGGCCTCTCCATCTTGCCTTGCAATAAGTGTAGTGTAAATTTGTGTAAACTCATTTGAATTTTTTTGAAAGGAAAATAATTTAAGAAAAAGTTAACATGGGTGTGAGTAAATAGAACATTCTCAAAGTTTCAAATTTTTTTTTTGGTGACAATCAAAGTGGCCCATTGCCCTTCAATATGTTTTTTGGTATGCATCACAATTAATTAAACTAATTAATATGAATCACAATAAATACTCCAGCTCTTGTAAAATCCTATACCAAAAATGGTGATGAAAAAAGTTAAGAATGGAAATTCTACTATTTCTTTTTGCAAAAGTGAGGAGAAATAATGTTCTATCCTATCAAATTATAGGATACTGGTTAATTATTGAATACATGCTTTGCAATGGTGGACTGGCCAAGCAAGAAGCTCTCAGATTTCTACCAATTTTTGTAATTTTCCCCTCCCTTGTAATTTTCTTAAATTTCAACATTTCAAATAGATAATTTCTAAAAAGTTCAGCATTTAAAAAAATAAAACAAAAATTACCACCAAACCTGAAATGTTTCTATTGTACCTAAACACTTCCATTTATTGCCAAAATCATTGTTGTGTAAGTGTAAAAAACAATTATTCACACATGTAGGGTAAGTGTAAATATTTGACACAATAAATGTAAATCACTCATTTCTACATAATGCTGTAAGAATACAGGGGATGCAAACACACAAAAAAAGGATGATGGTTGGCCTTGCAAGTCAAAAGAACATATCCAATAACGCTGTAAGAATATAGGGATGCAAACTTGCAACTAAGCAGCACATTCGGCACACAACCAAGCAGCACGTTCAGCCAGAACTGATGACAACTTCTTACCTGCGATTTTTCCACATGCGGAGCTTGCAAGCAGTTGTGGTGACTGCACTTCAATATGCTTCTTCTAGGAAGTCTTCAACAATTTTGTGGCATGAGATTTTGTTGCAGAAATTAACTTACTCTTGTAGAACTTTGAGTGCTCATTCTCCTTCATGTCTCCATTTGTTGCAGTATCTGCAAATTCTATCCCAAGCCATGTGGTGGGTGTCTCCAATGGTGCTAATTACCAGTTGGGCCAGTATTTGGATTTTAATATACCAGCAAGATAAAGGTAGATACAGAATTTCAAAATAAATATAATTTTAAAGATATATGGGTTTCAAAAAACATTTCCAATGCTAGAAGGGTGTAATCTCATCAAGAAAAACAATTTGGTGTATCTCATCAAGAAACTGCCAATAGGCTGAAGTTGCATCATGTTTCAACACTGAAGCTAAAAGGTAAAAGATACAATCCTTCATAAGCTAAAAGATAGAATCCTGGAAGGTTGCAATTCTACTTGAGTCAAATTGGCAACATAATCAATTATTGGCGTAGAGAGAGGTCTGTAACAAACTTTGTCAGAATATGATTACATACATACAAGCTTCCCCAGCAGGTTGGGAATAGTTTAAAACATCTTCATAAATCATAGATTGCACCTTCTGTTCAGGTAGTTGATAAGTGGTTGACCTCAATTAGCTAAATCAGCATCAATTCTTGGAGAAGTTCTCTAATATGGTTCCTGTACATAATTCCAACACTGGAGCTCAACAACTTGAATAGAAAGTGGAGAGTGGATGGGTTTCCAATCACCATTCTGTAAACAAAAATGCAGGATACTCATTTGAGAGACCTGGAGTTGAAATATAAACGATAGAAAGAAGCAGCAGAAAAGATTGATGTATGTGAATGGATGTGCATTGCCATGATTGCTTGTAACCTCCACACACAGCTCCACATGTGCTTGATGTGAATTGAAAACCAAGATTGGATAACATTCCAATCACCATTCCGTAGATGAAAAATGCAGGATACAGGCCAGGGAGGCATGGAAATCAAAAGATCGTGAAAGAAAGTGGCAGCTTATGATTCCTTGTAACCTCCACTCACAGCTCCACATGTGCTCAAAGTGAAATTTGATTCAAGCCTTACAGCACCTGTATTTCCATCTCTGATTTGAAGTCTTACTATTGGGTCTGCATCCTCCCATTCAACCTGCAAAACACTTGAAAGCCCAGTCAAAAATAATAAAGTGCATTGAGTTTCACTAGTCAAAACATTGTCATCATGTATTGAGCGTAAGAATGAATCTGCAAGCTTTGAAGCTTACAGTTCATAGTCTCACTTTAAATTGAATTGAATTGAATTGCATTGAATTGCATTGAATTGCAGAGAGATTGCAATTTTGAGCAAATCCAGACACTGAGTTTGTACCCAACACCTGAAATTCTGAAAGCAGAATAGACAAGCACAGGTATTACATAACATGGGAATCCTATTAACTCCTAATAATTGTCCCCAGCATGATATCAAATTCCGCACCTCAACCATGCCGAAAGAAGGGCCACGCACAAAGTTGCATTCTGGATGGTCTCGTAAGCCCACTGGATCAGCTGCAGCTGGATTCAATTCATCCATACATGTCAGATGCATATAAACACAGTTCTGAAGAGAACACTATGGCCTTCGGAGTGTTACAGTTAATACCTTTTCAAGATAAAGGAAGTGCTCTCTCTATCACACAACCTAGGGTCTATGGCAACCAGGCTACAGCAAGAACAGTCTCATGAATAGTCTTCTTGCTCCATAAAACTGGGCAAAGGATCTGTATTCACATGTTATGGGAAGCAGTCTTATGTTGCTTAGTTCAAACTGCAAATTTGGGTGATGGTGTCACAAGGTCAGAGCAGAGCATGAGTTCATCATTAAGTCCATGAATCCTTAGGGCCAGTATAGAAATTATTTACATCTGTCTAAATCAATGTCAACTTACAGGGAAAATCCTACTGACCTTCACAGCTGAAATTGGTTCCTGTGCTTGTCGTCAAGCCACTTGCCATTACCTGCAATATGCCAACAGTTCATATAGCAAAAAATGCTTCTAGACTTCTTTGTCATACATTGTAGCTGCGCTTGGCATATGCAATTTATTATCATGTTAGGTCATACTCACTGCCTGGAAAAGAAAAACAGAGACCATCAGGGCAGGGAGAGGGAAATACCTGAAAGAGAGGGTAATTGAGATTCACACTTTGATAGTGGGGTGCATATGGTTGGAGATCTGGCCTGAGTACCTGCTCAACATTCACACAACACTTCTTGACTGGAACATGCTTAGGGGCGGAGAACAATGTTGACAGAAAACCACTGTAGATCTGAAGGGATCCATCATTTGTGTCTACAACTGCAAAAGAGGAGTATGATGGATACCCTGATATCAGAGTAATGAAAGTCACCAGTGAGGACAACAACACAGCCACGAGCCTCAGACAGGAGATGAAGCAGCTGTAGCTGTGCGGGTTTGTAGCACTCCCAGTCATCGCCAGTGCATATGCACTCCACATTCCCACCACTAGCCCTGCCACACATCTGCATGCAAAGAACTTGGTGAATACTCCATCTTCCTGAAGAGCTTTACTGTCAACTTGTGCTAAATTTATCCCAAATTTCCAGCTGATAGAGATATCCAGACCTGTGGCTTTGGATTGCCAAGCACAACTGAGCTGGATACAATTAGCTTCAAAGGGGCTTCAGACTGTGAAAGGGTGTCCTGAAGCCATAATCGTTGCTCTCTTCCAAGCACCTGAAAACCAGATAATGGTCAAAACATGCAGTTCTGCAGTTTAACAGGACACAAAAAAAAGTCTTTGGAAGGCTAAATGGATCTATTTGACAGTATATTCCATGTAATGAGAAAGACCTCACAAAATGGAGACTCTGCACGGCCATCAATGACTGCAGAACCAGATGCTTCATGGAGATGGCCAGCAGCATCCACAGTGAGAGAGCGGCTGCCAAAACGAGACGATGAAGGGTCACACGCCTCAGCATAAAGAGGATTTTTCTTGTTGGTGGTCTCCAAACACCATCCTGTTTCCCAGCAAACATATGATAGAACATATGAATGACCATATAGGAAAAGATGGAGGCAACTGAAACTTGTGCACAAGTAATTGAAACAGTTAGTAACATACCATAGAAGATCAAGTCATCTTTATCACAGCAGGAGCCTGTGCCCAGCTCACCTCCTTGCAAGAAATCTAAACACCTGGCCTCGCATGACAATCATAAACCAATGACCACTTGACTTTACATGGCCATATGCTTAAGAAACTTAGAGTTGCATTACAGAGTTAATTGAAGTTAACATAAATGTCTGATGCTGAAATTTTGCAGTTCTGTATTGGGCCATTTGTTTTGAACATAAACACTCCTTTCAGGAGCAGTGAAATTCCATTGCTACTCCAACTTAGCACTAGATATATGGAACATCAATAAAAGATTGTTGTCTATGGAAAGCCATCCACATACCAAGCATACTCCTGGTGGTCAAGATTGGGCAGGACAACATCCCTACAAAAACTTTTGCGAACATGACAAGGAAGGGTGTCACGGTTGTATCGCTCATCCAACAGAAAGATGTCCACCTCCTTCCCCTTTATGAACTCATTCAGGGTGTACTGCAACATGACATCAACCCAGTTCACAACCCTCAGCGATTTGACACAAAAAGCTACTCCTTGTAATCACATGCAGATTATGCAAACCATTGTCACGAATATCAGTAACTAGCCATGGCCAAACACACTTTTCATGGAGTGACTTAGAGTCTAATTTCCAGCACATTGAGGCTTGCAATCACTACTGGAATCCTACATTTGTTAACAAAGCATTTTGGTTCATAGAAAATAAGATGTTCCAGGCACCAGGTCAGGGCTGATCCCAATCGTGATCTATCTTGATCTGCATGATCATCACACCATCAAGAAATTGTCCTCTTCAAGTATTGCATTGAATATGCGACCAGGAAGGATGAAGACATAGAACCAACTTTTCTTCTAGTCTTTAAGGAGTTGCACTACAAACACTAATGTGAAGCTGAAAACCACACTTTACCTTCCATTCAATGCCACGTCCCCTGTTCCGACGTGGACTGCTAGTTGGCTCTCCCACTGCATCCAAGAAAATCTGCTTGATTTCATCTTTGTGAGGCAATCGCTTGTTCCCATGCTCCCTGTGTAACACAACCTTTCACCTTAGAAAAGGTCAACTGTCAGCTGACTTGACACAATTGCATGGTGGCAGTGAAGACATGGCAGGGGACTTTGTGGTTATCCAAAGTGAAATACATCAACAGAACTCACCAGCTGTAATCATGATCATCATATGTGCCAAAGATTCTGCGAGGGCAGATTTTGGGATCTGGGCCAGTTGGTGGATGTAACCCCTTTGCCCGATGCCCCGGACACATAAATGCCAGAAACTGCCATGAACCCAAAGAAACTCAAAAAACACACCTTGAAATCATTTTAGGACGGTAACTTATAATCGTCTTCAGTCTACCAAGATAATTTCATTTATGCAACCTGCATTTAGACAAATTCAGTGCAAAGAACTTGACTACTAAGAACCATGAAAACTGCAACAGCAGCCACTAAGATTAATCTTTTGCAGACTCACCAACAAAGGATACAACCTGAAGAAATACATGCTCCCAAAACTAATCTTCATAGGTGGTGGCAATTTGCAGTCAAACCAACTAGCAGAATTCCAATCTTCAATGAACTCACTAAACATGGAAAGAATCAGCAAGACATCCAGTAGTGCATTTTCAGATGGCTCAGGAAACAAAAAAGAATCCTCTCCCTTGAGCTCACAAACATAAATTACCTGTGCATAATCAGGGTTCGCTAGCTGTGCCTGAACTCTGCTAAGAGCATGGTCCACATCACCTGCAAGTAGATGGATGGAACAAATAAGAGTGGCAATCTATTACACTAGTTGTGCAGATACTGAAGTCTTGTATTTGCTCTGCCTTGCCAAAATCAAAATGTAAACAAAAAATCATAGTCAGAGCAGAATGGGAGACAGGACCAGCCATGCAAGAGTTCGGAGCTTGATGAAGCCAGTCACTGGTGCAGTTGCAATGTTTGTGTGCTGGCATTGCTTCACAATTCACTCGTGGCCCATCCATATATGCCATATCCCCTAGCCTAGCATTTCCCCCCATCCAAACACATTCAGCTTTTAGTCTTGACTCAGTTCTTCTTCCCCATATCTGTACTGCCAGTATTCCCATCATCAGGAGTGATATGAATCTGGAAGAAAACTGTTAGGGGCTCGGATAAGGTTTAGGGTTCACAATGGTAGGATTTACCTCAATGAAAATGCTATTTCTGGTTCTATCAGAGTCTACAGAAGACTTTGCATAGAAAACAATCTGCTGCTTGAGGTAGTTATGTCCAATCCCCAGCAAGGCTGAGACTTGCAAAGAGGCACAGACATAGACTTTACCTGAATGAAGATGCCACTTTTTCTACAAAACTCTTTGCACAGAAATTAATCTGCAGCTTATGATTCTTATGTTCAATCCCCAGCAAAGGCTGAGACTTGTGAATAGAGGGGCAAATTTAGGTAGGGAAAGGGAAGAGTACCAAATCCAGGCATCAGGGTCACTGGGTATGATGCCATGGCTCCATACAGGCTGAGGGCTGTAATCGTATGCAGTGGAGGAACCAAATGCAATTCGATGCACGGTGCGCTCCTCTGGAGCAGGCAATTTGTTCGTCGTGTGCTCCTCAGTGTTCATAAAAGCAATGATTGAGAGTATGGTTGAAACTATTGATGCTGTTCCCACCAACATCAGAAACACAAATCTCCATCGCAGCTGCAAGAAGATGCCATGGAGGAACAAATGCTACTGCCATTAGCACATATCTGCCATCTCTCTAGACTCGTAGTTGGAAGCATCCTCTTCAAAAAGGAAAACACAATGGATGACCAGAAAGAAAGGAATGTCATTTGCATGTCAAAAATCTAAGGAGTTGACGACACAATCTGTTTGGGGGGAGGGACATTAGAGAGAAAGCTTCTATTCCCCCACCTTCCGCCTTCGATCTTTTCTTCTGCCTGGTCTGTTCAACCCTTGCAATGCCCTATAAGGGTTTGACACATTTGCTTCACCTCTCAGAAGCTCCATTCTCTCTCTCAAGACTCTTCCGACGAGTCCCCTGAATGCCCGTCTCAGTTCAACGAAGTGCACATCTCCTTCTCATCTCCTGCTAATGAAAAAGGTCAATAAACTCAGTCATCAGAATTTGATGCCGTGTCTCTGATTTTTTGGCTCTTCAGACAGGTACACTTCTTAACCAAAGACTTCGGCATCATCAACTCTTTACTGATGCCGACGAAGGAGGGACCCAAAAAAGCAACAGCAACCTTACCTCAGCAACACCAGCCTTCCGTCGTTTTCCAGTTGTCGAGAATTCAAAATAGGAAGAAGAACATGATGTAGATGTAGAATACAAAGAAAGAAAAATAGCAGAAAAAACCTCAAGACAATAATGAAGGAGCAAACTAACCGGAACTCTCTTCTGTCTCGTGGTTTCCGAGAGAACAGGAAGAAGAATCAGCACCAGAAGCAGCAGCGATCAAACCCTAGGTCATGTCTTCGGTAAATAACTCCGGAATAATGAATGTTTCCGATGTTTCCTCCCTGAGGGCTTTGATCAGCCGAAGAAGAAACGGATATCATCGATGTTTCTTTCTTTCTTTCCGTTGTGAATCTGGCGAAGAAGACGGCGAAGAAGAATATTTTCTTACTAGTAAACCACTCTTCTTCTTCTTCTTCTTCCTCTTTCTCTTTCTCTTGCTGACTCTTGAATGCTGTTCAACGAGAATCTGCTTTCAAGAGAATAATAATATCACGGAAGTATATAGGACATTCCAGAATATATGTATTTTAAGTTATCGCCGCAATAACCATATCAGTTGCGAGAAACTCAAAGTTTGTGTTGCAGCCGATAACGCACTCACGAACTGCGAAGCATCCATGTTGCAAAAACGTAGGATAATGATATGATGCTGCTGCTGCTGCTCTTCTTCTTCTTCAAGCATTGTCGTCGATGTGCACCTCCAGCAACCATACATACTTACAACTCCCGAGGGCAACGGATTTTCAAGCGGTGGCGGCTCTTTTCAAAGAGAATGCACTTACGTACAAATGGAACAAACTTGCGTGTATGTTTTTGAAGCTACAAGTCCAGTTTCCTGCGATCTTTGCAATTCCCAAGAAAACTCTGTGAAAATCGACCACGCTAGAAGAAAAGTCTGCTAAATTTTCGCAATTCCACGAAAACTGTTTGAAAATCAACCAAACTTGAAAAGTCTGCCAAAATCAACCAAGTGCCCAGGGGAGAGAGAGAGAGAGAGAGAGAGAGAGAGAGGAACTGGAGGAGGCGGCTTCATGAAATGTTCCAAAACGAAGATTTTGTAAGATCTTTGAGCTTGTACAAACATCCCATTCTTGCTTGTAAATTCGCTACTCTAGATTTGGGGGTTTTTGCACCTAACAAAATTTATGTACATTATTATGCGTAAAATACATCTCTCTTAGGGCTTCTGTGATGAGTAAATTGTACTAATCCTCCAAAAATGAAGATTTTGTAATTTTAAGCTTTGGACAAAAGATCCTATCTTCCTTGCCAAATCACGACTCTAAAAATTTGGGTTTATTTTCCCCTTCACTTCATATGTACATTATGTGTACATTACATCTCCCCTTAGGCTTTATGTGATGACTAATAGGACTAATCCTCCAAAATGAAGATTTTGTAATTTGAGCTTGGAAAAAGATCCTAGCTTCCTTGGAAAATCGCTACTCTAGAATTTTGGGTTTTTTTTTTTTTTCATAATTTATTATGTAGATATGTGCAAAATAAAATCTCTTTTTGGAATGCCTTTCTTAGAACATAGTATGTATGTAAGGTTTTTTCATTTGAATGGTTTGCATGCAAATGAAGGAAGGTCCTTCATGTGTGATTCACAAAAACATCTAACATGCAAAGGGAGTGCTTCAAAATACAACTTAGAAATTAATCTCGGAGTGCTTTTATAGTAGAGTAATGGGCTTTCGGGTGTTCAAAGAGAGACATTTTATATTGCTATGTTGAGAGTACAAATTTTTGTTTTGGGAGCCTCCAAAGTTTCAGTATTATTTTTCATGATGGGCGCCAATCAAAATTGCTCAATAATAGAGAAGGAAACTCAAAATGAATTCCTCTTTTAACCTAGGATAATTAAAGAGGACTTTATGGATTACACAAGGCATACATAAAATGTTAGTTAGAGGATATCTAGGAGTTAATTAGGGGGTTACTTAGGGTTGATTCATAGTGCAAGAGGCTACATAAGGTCAATTTAGAGGGCTACAATATAAGTAGACTTCTATATAAATTAGTTAGTTGAATAGATGGAGAGAAAAGAAATAAATTAGTCAAGAATAGATGTCCAACTATGTTGTATAGTAATTGGGCCACTTTATTGGATTAATAAAAATGTTATTTGGAAAACCACAAATTTATGATTGTGTTATGTTTTTATGTGATAAAAAGTAAAGGCAAATTGTGATGCAAGAGGTTCATATGATTCTTTGCTAAGAATAGCACATTGAAGGTGATGGAGTTTTTTTTGTAGGACAAGGAGTAATAAAGCAAGTGGGTGAAAGCAAGCTAAAGTAGACAACTTAGTGCTCTATGTTAAAATAAAATACAAGTAGTCATTAAATTTTTTTTGATATTTTAAAAATATAAATATTATTTTATACAATGATCAACATAATGATAATTTTTTTATTTTATGATTATAATGTTGAAAAATCTCATTTTAAAAATTAATTTAAACACATTTTCAAAAAATGCATCTACTTGCACAAGGTTTTTTATTTTACAAAATGTGTTACAAATAGATGAAATATTGATTTTTGAAAAAAACTTTAATTAATGAAAATTTTTAAAATATTATGTATTGTTAAATTATGCATGCTATAATCATAATATCAAATTTTCAATGTGAAATAAGTTTGAACACCATATTGACTAGTCAATTTCAATTAAATGCATTTTAATCCATTTTTATGATACCAAACTTGTTCAATTTTGTATGTATTTTATTATAAACTAAATGTAATAATTTTATTTTAAAATATTCTAAATTTACTTTCTTGTGTTAATATTTTAAATTTTTATTTTAAAATTGGATTTAGGCAAATTATCTTCTTTTTTTCTACTTCAGCTTGACACCCAAGTGGGTTTTCAAAATAAAAACTAAGATGGAAACATTAATAGATATAAAACAACTTGCAAAAATGATAGTAAAAAGGTTTTTTCAAATATCAAGAATTGATTAAGGATAAAATTTTGTACATATAACTAAATTTGATTGAATTTTTTATATAAAAATTGTTTAAGACATGGAATATATACAATTTGATTTTAATATTTTTCTTCCCATGGAGATGGTCAAGATTTTTATGGAATGGTTGCTTGATGATTGGGGAAGGAAATGAAAGTCTACAAGCTTTTCAAAACCTTCTAGAATTTGAAGTAGACTTGAACATAATGAAATGCAAAATCTAAACAATTTTTTATCAAGCTTGTGATTATGACAAAAGACCCTTGTGTGTATATACTTGTATCAAAGGAGATTAGCTATTCATGACCATATATGTGAATGAGTGAAAACATAGTAAAAGTAGACAACCAACCAAAGGTTAAAGTTTTTTTTATTAAACATTCATGTGGTTTTGACATATCAAATAATTTCTGCCAAATTTTGATGAAATATATTACACAATGTGTTTATCATCCATTTGATAAATAATTTTTTAATCTTCTAATCATATTACAAAATGTGGGTGCAATGAACCAATGAATCCACTCAATCCCATTTAGTGGGATCTTTATTCAAAATCCAATGAAAACATTTAGTGAACAAGGATGCACTTTGTTAAAATGAATGTTTTTCAATGTGAATCTTTCTTATATCATTACTTTGACTTATATATTCCAATGTCTTTAAGTGAATCATTGAAATGTATTTCATAATTTATTCTAATATTATACAAATTTTGCACTAAAGGCCATAACTTAAGAATTATCAAAACTAAATACTAATATACTACCCCCAAAAAAATTCATAACACATCCTATTGTCATGAAAATTTGCAACCTAAATTGCCTTTCCTTACAAAACAACAAACATTTAATCTTCAAGGAAATTTTTCAAATTATAA
>Ga0116231_10010270_pt1 | contig 15183 bp, 7 predicted proteins | sample S1TSphgellanicum_2_FD_89695 | JGI IMG/M metagenome (GOLD analysis project Ga0116231, IMG submission 89695) | Host-associated microbial communities from peat moss isolated from Minnesota, USA - S1T2_Fd - Sphagnum magellanicum MG | ecosystem: Host-associated > Plants > Peat moss > Unclassified...
AAATAAAAAAGAAATTAAAAAATTTAAATACTCTTCTATATTTTTTTATAAAACAAAAAAAACACAAATGTCAATTTTTGTAGCTTTCCCTTTTTTTTTTTTTTTTTTGGCCTCCCCCCCCGCCCCCCCCTTTCACTTGACCCAAAAACATCTTAAATCGCTTCTTTTTTTAATTTTGAATTTCTGAAAATATGTGATTTTGGATCATCCACAAGGAGATTTATCCAAGGCTATAAACCAGTTACGAGAGTAGAAATTTATAAAATTCCCTTCTATATCTTTCTACTTGCTTGAACAATGTTGTAGAAACATGACAATTTTTTTGAGATTTTTTTGACCTTTTTTTTCTGGAAAGAAATTTTACCCCAAAATTTTGCCAAGCCAAAATTAATATTCCACCTGTGTTCATTGCCTATTTTGGCCTAGCCTAATGGCTGAAACATGAATTGTGATGTCATAGGTTAGCTAGCGTTAAGCTCTTTCCGCTGTTCTAGGTTGTGTTTTACCCATCCACTTCCAGGTTTTGTAAAGAATGGTCACAAGTTTTTTGAATATTTCTTATTTCAAGTTTTCAAAAAAATATTATTTCGTGCTTTTCTACTTTTGATTCCAGCTAGTTATTTTTAACTTAATGAAATAATTAATAATTTACATACACATAGCTTGACATTGGAGAGTGTGTAAAGCTTAGGCATCAATGTTGTATATAAACCAAGTACAACACAAGTTGCTTAAAAGATACTCTAGAGTGAGCACCCCTTCGAAAGAGTCGGTGCGCATTCACTCTGGCCCCTAAGTAACACTTTGAAGTACCACCCTAAAGTTTGAGTCTTGCAAGTTGCCACATGTTTCTAGATTCCCATGCTTTTGAGAAGACATTGCAATAAAGTTAGAATTGATATACCTGAGCTCTACCTATGTTCAATGCAGTACTACATATCAATTTTGTCATGGAATGGGGAATGAAATGAATTGTTATGGGATTAGGGTTAGGGTGACGACGCGCGTGAAAATATCCCCAAATAAGAAAAATCTTGTCATGTGAACAAGAATGCCAAGACTTAAGCTTCTTCACTATTTTATAATTCTCATTGGCATACATCCAAAACATCCTTGAAACTTATGTTCTCAACCTTCATTATTATGCTTAGAAATTTCCTACATTAAAGCTTTGCCTTTTCCCCATATTGTGCATTCATGTTATTATGCTTCATGAGAAATCATGTCTCGCCTAATTTTTATGATGAAAAAAATGTTTTGATGATAAATATCGTGGTGCTTCACGATGAGCCTTGTAACTTATATTCGTTCAACCTCTCTAGGATTTTACTAGGATCCGAGGCAAATCCTTATGAAGAATGAATTTGACATTTGTGAAAATGGACAGCACAATAAAGTCATCCATATAGGACTCCTCATTTTGCCTTTTGTTTTGGGTACCCACTCGTTTTCCCTCTTGAGTTATTCGTTAAGCTCACCCATTTTCTCTTTTGAATTATTCATAAATCTCAGCAAGTGAGGATTCTTTTTCAAAACTAACCATGAACAACCCTAAATGATCACCATAGTTTCGATTCTAATCACACTATTTTCACCTAAATTACTAATTATCACCACATAAATTAGGGGCCACTTAAAGTAGAGGGTTAACTAGGGTAAGACCTACTTAAGGTCCACTTCAAAGGTTATTTAATGCATAATTAAGAATTATCTAAAGTGTACCAAGTGGTTGTTTAAGATAAGAGTTATCAAAAATTAACACATGAAATTACATAAGGAATACATAAGGTGTTACATATAGGTTGTTTATGGACCTACCCTAGACCTACCATGTTTGGGGATACCTAAGGACTATTTAAAAGGCCACATAAAGTTTACATAAAAAGATATGAATCGACCTTAGGTAGCCTTTTAAGTAAGCCCTTATGTAAGCCCTATGTAACTCCCTTTTCACCTTTTAATCAACCTTAGGTAGCTTTATGTATCCCATAACCCAAGTAAGCCCCTAGGTGTTTCCCTAAGTAGCCCTTTAAGTAGCCCTTAGGTATCCCATATCCTAAGTAGGCTCCTAGGTAGACAATAAACATAAGCAAAACATAAGAAATAAGAAGAAACCCAAATCATCTTGGGTTGAGGAAATTTTTGAGTTTCTTCTTTTGTTATTTTCATTTGGTGTAGTCTCATCTTGCATTTTGATTGTCATCTTCAATTTCAATCAAACCAAAGGTTCTATTCTCAAGTTTTATTATGTTTGCAAATACCTTTAACACTAAAATACTTGTTTGAATGCCAAGTTAATCCTAGTTGCAATGTTGAAGTCAAATTCATGGAGGGCTTTTATTCATGTGATCACAATTCATCTCAAATTGCATTTTTCATGTGGTATTCCTATTTTATAGAACTTTTCCTTGCATCTTTTGTATTTTTAAAACATGTGTCTATCAAGATTGTGAACTCCTCATATTGTTTTGTGATTTCAATCTTGAACTTGAAGACATTTCACATAAGACACCGGAGTTAGTGATACAAATATAAAACCATTTATGAACAATGCAAAACTTGAATGATTTACTTAATGAAACATGTTCAACATTTCCGAATGGAAAACATGTGGTATGTGCAACATCAATAATTTGATAAAAACAAAAGATGATATCTTACAAGAAATTGATAAAAACATGTGATGATTAAAACATGATTTCTAGTCATTCAAACATGACAATGAAATAAGGGACAAAAACATGATGTACACATTAAAAGAAGTCATGTTGATTATATCAAAACATGTTGAAAGGAAACACCAAAATATGTCATATCAAGATGCACAATGGAAATACGACCATGCTTGAAACTTGATGAAAAGATAAAATCAAAACATGACATGCAACCAAACATAACTTGAGAATTTAAAATGAAACTTGAACAATAATTAGTGCAAAAGAGAGAAAAGAGTAATGAATAAAATTTATTTTTAAAATAACAACAAGAAAAAAAATTAAACATTTCACATATTGAAATATTAAGAGTCTTGGCTTCCCTACCCAAAATGAAGAAAGACATGCATATAAACAACATTATTTTATTTTAACATGCATGTGTTTCATGCATGCTTTAGAATACATGGATTCCCAATTGTAATTTCTCTTGCTTGCAATCCAATGTTCAACAAATCAATTGAGAGGCTTAGAAATAAAAAGGTAGCCTCTAGTCTCTATAATGCAAAGATGGAAAAGGTCACTTGAGTGAAGGTCACTTCGCCACAAATTAAACCTTAATCAATATTGTCAACATCATGGGTGTAACATTATAAATTGGAAAAGATCATAAGGGAAAATTCTACTATCTTGGTTTCATGTTCAAGTTTTCAACATGACCACTATTGAATTCATCAACCATTGTAAAGTCCCTAGATCCTTTAAAATTTGGGGCTTTGCTCAAGTTTAGCTTTTGGATCTTATTATTCATCAAATTTTGTTATACCAATGCTACATTTTCTAGATACCATAAGGTACATAATAGATATTAATGTTGGGTGATTATCAATATAGGAACAAACCCCAACAATCACTAAGGGGTTTCTTAAACCCCCTTCACACTATAACTTGAAAGCCCACGATCGTCAAAATAGAAAATTTATGATAGAAAGAAAAATCATTTTAAGGTTCAAATTTCACTTTACATAACATTGAAAGACCAAGGGACCATGGACATGTAAATGAATGAATTTTTTTAAAAATCAATACTAAATGCATTATGGATAATATTTCATGGTTTAAATGGGCTTGTTGCTAAGCCCACCTATTTGAGGTGTTAGATGGGCCTATCAACAAGTTCATTAGACCACCCATCTCAAGGTGGGCTTGGCAACAAGCCCTTTAAACCATGCACTCAAAACACCATCATTGGTTAAATTTTGATGGTCCAAAACTCAAAAGGAAAATTATAACTTTTTTTAGAAGTGGGTTTGACCATTTGGACCAAGTGGACATTTGTTAGACCATGAACCCAAAAAACCATGATTGATCTACAAAAAATTTCATGATTTTTTTCTCAAAAAAGTTTAATCGCTAATGATGTTAAATTTTGAAGGTGGGCATGAAGTTTGTTAACCCATGGACCAAAAGATTTGTGATTGGTTGGATTTTTTTTTATACATATTTTTTTCCAAGTTTTATTAATTATATTTTTTAAAGGTGGGTGCAAAGTTTATTAAACCCATGGTCCAAAATAATCATGATTGGTTGAAAGCTCTTACAATTTTTTTTTAGAATTTTAAAAATAAAAAGGTGGGGTGGTCCATTACCCCATGGGCCAAAAAAATCATGTTTGGTCAAAAACAAATTACATATTTTTCTTTCTTCCATGATCCATGTTGATCTTACTTGGTTGATTATCTATGTCAAGCATATTTGTTGTCAGTCATTACTAAAAATGGTGGCTTATTTTGACATTGAATATGATCAATGGAATTGGACATTCCCAAATTCACACCCAAGCTTAGGTTTTGCCTCACATTTGATTTTCATGTTGATAAGGCCCCACTTTTAAGTAAGGTTTTTTAATAAAAATTGTGAGGTAGGTGGATTTGAAATCATCCACAACAAGGATTAACCACATTTAGTTTTTTTAAGGCCATTTGGTGAACTATCGAGTTTTGAAAGGAATAAAATAAAGGAACAAAAGATAAAATATTCTTACTTTCCTTAGGTAAGCAAAAAAGCTTCAACATGAAGTGGACTATCGAATTTTAATAGGACCACTTCATAACTTTCTATAGATACAAACTTGAAGCAAATACAAGGAATAAGACTTTGCATACAACAAGACAAAATACTCACAACATACAAAGGGAAAACAACACATAGAACTTCTACGTATAAAACTATGGTAGGAAAAAGGTAATTTATTCCATAAAATATTCCCCTATATAGTCCTCAAAGGTAATGAACCTCTTGTACTTCTAAAAAAGAAAATTAAAAAAAATGGAATTAACAATTAGCCCAATCCCAAAAAAATTGGTCCTAAATATAACTCAGTTTAAACTAGTAATCAACACTAATTTTGATAACAAGGTCTTCAATAAAGAAAATTTGGTAAATGAATTTTGGTAGGGAAATTTTGGTTTCAATAGAAAATCCAATAAAATTCCAATTTCAATAAAATTTACTTTCAACATCATCCCCCTTTCTAATTGGGACTATATTAGTAATTACAGTCAATATTGTTTACACTACTTTTCCATAAATGTAGCCTATGTTACATTTACAACTTTTTCCTTAACATCTAATCCTACATCTTTTGATGTGGTAAAAGAATTCGGTGTAGTAGCAACATGGAAAACAACTGATTTCAATTGTATCAAAATAAAAACATCACCCTCCACACTGTTTCAAACCATTGGAGCCTTTTATTTGTCTTTGTCTGTTGTATCGAAAAAAGTCGAATCAATCATGTCACCAAAAAATGCTCTAACTCCTAAAAGGCAAAGGTTTGAATTGATACAAAACCTTTTACACCACCAAAAAAATTTATATCACTAAAAATAATTCCAATATTGAAGGCCACCTTTAATTCATTAAGGTGCAATTCTAGTGCAACCATTGAATCCACCTCCATCCACATGCCTTCATTATGCTCCTCATGGCTATGTGTGCCGAATTTGGATTCAGATCTGGATTGAGCTTGTGCTTTGCCAAAATTGAAAGGTGACATAACCAAATGAAACATTACCTTTTGGTAAGTCTCTAAATGTAGCTAGTACAATTCCTCATCTTTTCGATAAAACTCAAATGCCTCTCAGTTGAGCTCAACCACCTATTCTTTGCCAATTCCCATTATTATGTTTGGTTTTTCTTACTCCTTTATTGGTAAATCAAGAGTTTTGCCTTCTTGAAAGCATGTTCCATTTTCAAATTATCGAGTTTTCCATTCGATTGTGGCAAAGATCGATGAGTTCAACCTTCTATCACAACGTTTTCATCTCCATCTCTAAGGCCTCAAGTTCCTTTATAACCATGCCCGGATTTTACCTCATTTCCTTTAAGTCTTGCTATAACAATTGGATTTTTTTGTGGACTGCTTCAACTTTAGTTCTACTACTTTTATGTTTTTTTAGTAAACACTTTGTTTTGGCCCTCCAACCGCTCCACCTTCACCTTTGCCGTTTTGTGTAGCTTGTTGGTCAATCTCAAAGATTGTTCGACAACCTTTTGATTAGTTTATTCCTTTGAAATTTTTTGCTTTAACATAGCTTGTTTTGAATCGATGGAGCCTAAAATCTTACCAATTTTGGCCATTTGTGCAATTTGATTAATTCATTTTGAAAGTTGGAGTTTTTGGTTTCCAACTCCTTAACTCTTTTCGTTATGTTCTCCAAATTCTAAAACTCAACTTGCAAATGTTAGATGGTCAAAGCATCCCACCAATTAGTAGTATGCAGTTGGCCTTTCAAATATGGACAATCTCTTATAGGCTCTTTTGCAACACCTCCTATGTAGAGTTCTTTTTGGTTGTGGCCAATTGAAAAGCCTTTCAAATGTTGCTTATGATTTGGGCAAAGTTTTTAAAATGGAGTAAATGGTCCTCCAAAGATTTCAACAAAAATAGAACCAAAGAAACCATTATTGTTTTGGTTCTGATAGGAGGTGGAAAAAGTTTTCTTTGCACCAAAAAGGAAGTGTTAAGGGGGTGGTAATCTTCTGTTGCCTTTCTTGAATTATGTGGCAGAGTTCCATCAAAACGTTATTTAGGTGGAATATCCAATTCTGGTATGTCCTTTATCAGAATTGTTTCTCCTTGTAGGCGACAATGTAACTAACTAAAGAGGTTTGCAGGAATTTTAGTACCTACAAGCATCAAATTAAATTTTGATGGAGGCCTTGCATCGGAAAGTTGTTCAAGCCGAATCGGACTTGGATTTTATGTTCTTCCCTTCTTGCAAAAACTTGATGTTTTCAATGATTAATCAATGAAAGTGCACTTCCCTAATGATGATATTAGATCCTCATATGAAGCCACCCTAAATTCTAGGATCATAAAACTAATACAAAAGTTGGCAAAATTTTTGATTATTGTGAGGTTTTTGGTTGGGAACTCATCCCACCAACTATTCAAAATCTTCCATTTCCTTGTCTAAATCAATGGGTGCACGCTAAAAACGTGCTTCCAAAACTTTGTTGCCTCTTACAATTGAAGTTTTCGATGTTGTCCAAGCAACACCTTCATCTCCCTCCTCAAAATTCAGTAATATAAATCTCAAATCTATTGGAAACTAGTTCCAAAGCAAGATGTCAATGACTTGGGCAATGCCAAATTCAATGTTAGTTTTACTCACTTTGAACTTTGTTAGTGCTAAAAAATCTTGTAACCTAGTAAAAAGATTGGTATTCCTAGTTTACTTAAATTCCCTACTCAGCCAAGACTGTGAAACTCGTCATTTTTTGGCTATGTAGGTAATCACATGCCCTTCAACTAAATTACTTGAATTAATGCCAATAATTTGGCTATATACATTCCCTTGAGATTGGAACCTTCCATTGTGCTCAATCGACAAGTGCTTTCAGTGAAACAATTTTCTAGTAAATAGCCACCTCCCTCTCCTTTCCTCTTTCCTTGTCCTTGTCCTTGGCTAGCTTAATTAATAGCTTGGTGATACCCAATTCAAGTATGTGGAAAATCTTGGCAACTATCTTTTTAGGTTTGAAAATTTTGAATTATTGCACAACTTTTGTCTTTACTTACTTTTAAACTAAGTTGCCATTTGATCTTGTAGATTGCCAAATCATACATATTAATGGGTTTTTGTGAATTTTTTTATGTAGCCTAAATGGCCATCATGCACACAAAGATTTAACCATATTTAAAAGATATTTTTAAAAATCCATGTTGCATAAAAAAACATCACACATGGCAACCTTACAAGGAAATGTATATTTTCATGCTTCACTTTCCCTTTCCATTGGGTTGTTTTTCTAATTTTCATGGAAGTAAGAATGAAAATGTATCAATCTTTTAAACCACATCTTGCTTCACACATTAGACGATGTGAGTTGGAAGTCATGAAGTTTTATACCTTGAAAATATTTTAAACATTTAATCTTCCACGTACTAAACACAACACATTATACTTAGAATCTAAATTTTTCTTTTTCTTTAATTTACTAAGTTTTAGATTATTGCAAGACTTTTGTCTTTACTTACTTTAAACTAAGTCTCCATTTGATCTTGTACACTACCATATAGTACATATTCATGTGTTTTGGTCAATTTTTTTATGTAGTCAAAATGGCAATCATGCATACGAAAATTTAGCCAAATTTAAACTTCATTTTGTATTTATGGCTACTTATTAGAACCAAATATCCATTTTTTAAAATTGTTCAAAATGGAAAAACAAATTCAAAAAGAAATCATTGGAATTTTGTTTCTAATCACTGCTTAACATTATGTTGTGCAAATATCATATTTTTAAGGAATTTTAAGTTGCTTGATTTGTCAAGCCTTCCACCATGATCCATGAAAATTAGGTTCAATTTCTTATTAAAGAGTTCAGTATGTTACAATAGATGTTTGGCCTCTTCATGGGTGTCATTGATATTTTTTAAATATCACAAATGTCAATTGATTTGGTGAGAGGAAAATTACATTTCATGTGATAGATTCAAAAAAAAAATTCCTGTGAAATGAAGTGATGAAAAATAATAGTGACAATTTAAACTTCAATTCATTGGATGTGTGATTGCACAATTCATTCATGTAATCATGCACTTTAACAACAATTTTTTTCTACTAGTTAAAAAATGTTGGAAAAAAAAAATCATTTTTTTGTATAGGAAGAAATCATATTTTTCAAGTTGAACTTGAAAATTCACTTGAAAAAAAATCATTGCAAATGAATTGATTTGCATTTTTCACAAAACAATTAACAATTCTTACACATCCCACCTCTCAAATTACATCATGTTCCTATATACTAATGTTGTCCAATTTCACATCATATTTTGGATATTAATTTAATTGTGTGACCCATGGATCAAAGGGTTGCATTGGTAGAACATGAACCAAACCTCAAACCAACATCCTACTAGAATTAGACTTTGACTACAAACCAATATTGGATGGGTATTTGGTTGGGCGGGTAAGATCTTTAAGTAAGGGTCTAGTTCCATAAACCTTACCTAGAATTGAGTCCAACATTTTGGAATTGCATATAAACCTAAATTGGAGTTCAACCTAATTACAATATCCACTTTTTAAATAGATCCAAGAACTGACTGAAATATCATCATTGATTGAATCCAACACACATCAACCCACTTGTTTCACATTCAATTTTAGATCTTGTTAGGTTTAGGTTTTGAGCTATTGAACTTTTGAACATTCTTCTTTTTATCCCTATCAAAGTTGTTGTTTTCAATGGATTATGTGTTTTTTAATTTTTTAACAACCTTTGTTTGACATCATTCACCATAAGATCCAAGTACCCCACCAAAGGCATTTTTCTTCTTGTTTCTTATCTATGTTGTTGTTGAGTTTGCTTAGGTTTGTGGTAAATCTCCAAAAAAATTCTTTTAGCGACTTTGACAACTTCTAAGTATGTTGTCACTCTTCTCTTCTTTTGTTTTTCATGCTTCGATCGTTTTTTTCCCTTGCACCATTTTTTTTGTTAAAATGCATTTTCATTATTTCTTCTTATATAATGTTTTGCAATGAATGTCAATGTTAACTAATAAAAATCATCTTCACAAAATTATTTTAAAGGGGAAATAATCAAAGGTTAATTCTGAAATGGAATTGCAAATTTTCAGGGTTATTAATGGGGTGCAATCACACTAACATGTACCATTAGTAGTCGTAACCACTATTTTATTTTTGAACTTTGAATTGTAAATAATAATAATAATAATAAATAGATTTTTAAAATATAAAATGTTATTGTGAATACATTATGTACATGTCATCAAAATTTGGAATCAATCTAATGAGTGAAAAATATGTATAAGGACTTTTAAATCTTTGTAACAATTGTTTCAAAGCTACCTAAAAGCAGCTTAAAACAAATTTTGACACTAAAAACACAATTTGAAAATAAATTTTTATGACATATTTTTGAATTTTTTTAATATACACCTTAACATAATAGTATTAAGGCTACTTTAAATATTTTAAATTTATTTTGAACGACATATTAAACAAATTTTAAAGATATTCTTTTAAAAAAACAATGGTCTAAGGGGGCACATGTGACTATTAATAATGTGGTTGGACCCAATGGGTAAATTTTTTTGTTTAGTTGGCTTACAAGGCCTATTCGTATTTAATTTTTTTGTTATTAATGGTGGGTTTGGACTTATCATTTCTTATTTATTAAAAGATGAAACCACCACTAAAATAATTAGTTCTTAAGGATAGGGTGGTTGACATTAGTTTGCCAATAACTAAGGATTTATTTAAGAGATGGAAAGAAGTTGACCTTGAAAGATAAAATGAAAAAATCTAAAAAATATGAAAGAGACCCATGTGTATATGTGGGCTCACTTGATCATTCTTTGTGTTCATGTATTTTTGCAAATCAAAGTTGTTGCCATGTGTGTTTTCAAAGTTTTTACATCATGCTTGGGTTTACAATTAACCTCTAGAAAAATTATTTTAATAACCTTCCATTTTTTTATATTGTTATTGTGTTTATATTGTAATTAAAAGGACATAAGAACTTTCTATGCTCACACCCCTTCCATTTTTTTGTTGTTGTGTTTGTGTTTGTGTTGTAGTTGAAAGGGAACAATAGTTGTTTTGTCTTCTTTCACACAATAGCATTTGAAAACAATGAGTAATATGGTGAATTTGTGTCTCTTGCTAAAAGTATTATTGAAGGATCACAAGAAGCATAAAATCTCGAGGGAGATTCATCTTGGCCGCTTCTTATTTCAAAACTTTTAGCCAACTAAAGTATATGATATCCTTGACATTGCATTGCAAGTTATTAGGGGTTTTTGGTTGTCAACATGATGGTGCACAAATTTATTTTTGTAATCCTCAAATCATACAATGTATTGTTTGTTAATACAATCCAATTGATATCAATGCTAAAAATGTTTCCCATGGGAAAAATAAGGGCCTTGTGAACTATAACAAAAATAATCGTACATCTTGGAAAAAACATGTATTCCTAAACATGTGAAAGAATGCAAGAGGTGGGAATTGTTCTTGGTGTAGAAAGTTCAAGGTGATGGAATTCAATGAAGAAAAACAAAATAAGGAAGAATATCCTTCCTTCTATGATTTCATCAAGTCTTTTAGCAACCAATAACCTTATAACAAAAGTAACCTTCCACAACATGCCTTTTTTGAAAACTTGGTCTTATACATTTTGAAAGGTAACAATTTGTTGTCTTCTATTGAGAATCCACAACTAAGGTGCATGGTTTTAAAATGAATGGAAAACCTCCCACAAAAGGAGCTTCACATGTTGTGTTTCCATTTCAACATCAATTAATGACAAATATGCTACCAAACATCGTGGAAAAAATTGAAAATATACCTTCACATGTTTCATGCATTACTTGCATAATGTTTTTTAATTTTTGGATGTCTTGTGGTGGACATCAAACCTTTGGCATGGTTGTAAAATCTATTACCAATTTATGAAAGCCCACATGCTACAATGGGAATTTTGGGGTGCTTAACAAAACAAGTGCAAGCACGGCAAACTAGGTATGGGTCTTATTTGATTCTTTTGGTTTATTCAACAAAATCGTTGCTTGTGTCAAGAACGAAAGGTTGAATCTAAATACCTTGACTTTGGCATTGACAAGTGTTGTTACTCGTTCTTTTCAATTATCATCCATCCCATTTGTGAAGATCACGTTTTTGCCATTTCATGTCAAAAACATGTCAATATGCACCACTACATTTCATAGTTTTTTTCAATTGGCTTTTCTAGTCAAAATACCCAAAATGAGAAGCATAAAAAAAAATTCACCTTATCAACATGGACAAATCAATTTGGATTTGCCAGCATGACTAGGTAATCAATTTGGACCTTTTCATTTCAACTAATAAAGTGACTAACAAAGTGACTAACTATTTGACAAATAAGTAGTGGACCATTTGACTAGGTCAAATTTATACATAAATTAAAATTATTTTGGATTATTAATTTTAAAATTAATAGTTAGGTAGGTAAGTAGGTAGTAAATAGGTCAAAGTAGGTCGAAAAAAGGCATTTCAAGAGGTAGGTGCTAGCCTAGCCTAGCCTAGCTTAGCCTACTTAACTACACTTAACTGGGTTTCATTAAACTACTTTAGTCTAACCTACCTACCTCTTAGCCTTTTAAACATGCACATAGGTTGCAAATGTTAGGAATTGAACCACAAACCTTCACAAAATAAACCAAGTCTTTACTAATGGATTACAACCATCAAAAGTGTTTGAATTTTGTCAAGTTTTTAATTTCATGTGTTTATTTCACATCACTAAACATAATAACTAAACCTAAATGACAATTGGTGGCTAAAATTAAGCTAAACATAATGATTAAATCAACTAATTAAACCTAATGGCTAAACTTATTGATTTAATGTAATGGCTAAACATAATGGTTAAATTTTAGCTAAACCTAATAATTAAATTTAGTGGTTAAACATAATGGCTAAACTTAATTAATAAATCTAATGGCTAGATTTCATGGTTAAATTTTGGTTACACCTAATGATTAAATCTAATGATCAAACATAATGATTAAACCTTGGTTAAACATAGGGACTAAACTTAAGTTCAATCTAGTTGTTAAATTTAATGTTTAAACATAATGATTAAAATTTGGTTAAACATAATGGCTAAAATTAAACTAAACTTAATGGTTAAATATAATGGGCAAACTTAAATTAGACCTCGTGACTAAATTTAATGATTAAACATACTGCCCAAATTTAGGTTATACCTAATGGTTATACATAGTGCCAAATCTAATTATGGTTCAACTTAAGCTAAACTTAATGCCAAATCTAATGGCTAAACATAGTGATTAAATTTTAATTAAACCTAATGGAAAAAATTTGGGTAAACGTAGTGGTTAAACATAATGGTCAAACCTAGTGCCAAATCTAATGGTTAAACATAATGGCTAAACTTAGTGGCTAAATTTAAATTAAAATTAATGGCTAAATTTTGAGTAAACCTAATGGTTAAACATAGTGGTCAAACTTAGTGCCAAATCTAATGGTTAAACATAATGGCTAAACCCAGTGGCTAAAGTTAAGTTAAAGTTAATGGTTAAATTTTGGGTAAACCTAATGGTTAAACATAGTGATTAAACATAATGACTAAACCCAATGGTTAAACTTGAATTGGTAAATGGGTGGATAAATAAGTAAATTATATGTAAGTATGTAGATAGGTAAACTTAGGTAAATCATACAAAAGTTAAAAAATATAAGTAGGGGGCAAAAACATGGTAAAATATAAATTTAAAAAATGTGTCTCCATTTTTATCTTGTGTCATGCATATAAGTGCCATAAAATAACATCAAAGTGGATGGAAGTATGATAGAATACCCTTAGTGCCCTTTATTACATTTGTAAGAATCTATTTCCAAAAGATTAAAAACAAATCAATTCTAAAAGTAGGATAAAATATCCCCATTTACAGTATGGTAAATTTGTGATTTGGGAATCCTTAACACATCTAATTTAATGAAACATATTGATACTAGGTAAGGATATAAAAATAATCGTATTTTTGAAGTCTCCACAAAAAATAATTTTATTTTTTATTTGTTAGAACCTACTTATCACATATTTTACAAAAGTCAATAGTGCAAAAAATAGATGAAAAGTAAATTGCAAAATCTACTTGTATTTTTAAAAATCTACTTTTAACTTACTTTTACAATGTGGAATTTGAAAGTTACTACACAATAGTGAAAATTGTCTTGTTTTTAATCAATAAAGTGAAAATATTCCACATACAAATGGTTTCTGATGAATTTTATTGTTATTTTCTTTTTACTTCTCAAGTAAATTACCAAGGAGATTTACTTGACTACTTTACCATGCTTATGTTTTAGGTAGGTAGGTATGTAAATAAATAAATAGTAGGTAGGTGGGTGGGTAATAAATAGGTAAATATTTAACGAAGTAAATAGGTGAGTGAATAGGTATGAGGTAGATACATAAGGTAGTAGACTATGTCCCATTTAACTAAAAATCATTGGTCATCTTCATTAAATGTTCAACTTGATGAGAGCTATTGATCATTTTGATTAAAAATCATTGGCCATCTTGATTAAATGTTCAATTTGATTAAAAACAATAGCCATTTTGACTAAGGTTATACAACTTGACTATATTTATTTGATTAAATAAATCATTATAGTCAAGTTGATCAATCAATAAATACATGTGTCATCAAAGCCCTTAACCTTTAGTCAAAATGTACATGTCCACTATTCAAAATGACAAATTAGTCAACTTGAACCTCTTTAAAAACCATGATTTGTGGTGATGATGGTTGTGATGATTTCAAGCTGTGTGGTAAACTTTTAGAAATGAATTTGAAAAATGTTCAAACATCCTTGTAAAAGACTATAACTTGGATTTTAAATTCTAGGAATGGGAAACAATAATGAGAGGATTGTTGCAAGGCTATCAACAAGGATGTTTAAAACTTTTGTGAAAACACAATTTGCACCACAAGTCATTATGTTCCAAGAGATTCTAGAATATTGAAATGTAATCTTCATTTATTATGGGTGACAACAATTTTTACATTTTTCATCACAAGTTGGAATATGCAAAACTTGGGCTATCGCTCAAGCTATTACAAATACCTTGACATTAATGGTCAAATAATGTGTATTAAACATTGTTAAATGCACGTGCATTTGCTTTCACCTTATGTATTTCAATGAAATTTGAATGGTCAAAATTCAAGCTTTTGATTTGAAGCAACTTTGATTCAAAGTTGCTAGAATTCAAATTGAAGATGAATTCACATGTGATCAATGTATTAACACCATTTCTAACATTTTCTAGCTTTTACATTGATGTTAAGGCACATAATATGTTGGTCATCATGTTAGACCTTTGTTTTGAAAACATTAAAATCATACAAGACTATATGAACAATATAGTTGTTAGTGTTGTTGTTGAATATGATGTTAAAGTTGTGTACTTGTTATTGT
>Ga0116231_10010271_pt1 | contig 15182 bp, 16 predicted proteins | sample S1TSphgellanicum_2_FD_89695 | JGI IMG/M metagenome (GOLD analysis project Ga0116231, IMG submission 89695) | Host-associated microbial communities from peat moss isolated from Minnesota, USA - S1T2_Fd - Sphagnum magellanicum MG | ecosystem: Host-associated > Plants > Peat moss > Unclassified...
GTGTTTTTTGTTTTTTTTTTTAAAAGGGGAGGGGGGGGGGGGGGGGGGGGGGATTTTTGGGCAATTTTGCGAACAATTTCTTCCAGAATTTCACCAAACACACAAAAATCAGATCTCCAATGCATCATCATCATCCTTAATTGCTGGTTACTGGATGAAAATAATTACTGGATGAAAAAATGTTATAATGGCTCTAATTGTGGATGAAAAAAAGGCATTTTCGATTCTCATTAGGGTCGGTTATGTCCAGTAGTATACTATATAACCCCGTGATACTCTCTGACCCTTCACTTTGTGGATGAAAAAAGGTCATCTCGATTCTCGTTAGGGTTTGGTTATGTCCAGTTATAACCAGCACCCTCTCACTGGTTACCTAGTCCATACATTATTCAGAGAGATAAATTAATTAATTAATTAATAAATTAATAATCTGTCTTGAAAATCCTGCAAATTCTATTTCTGTCATTTTGGAAATTCTCACAGAAAAGCTGCAGCAGCCAAAAAAAATAAAAAATAAAAAATAAAATTTAAAATTATTATTAAAAAAAAAACACAATCATTTATAGATCTGACTTCCGATAGGCCTACTAGTCTCTCTGGAGAGTAAATAAATCCAAAGATCCAAACCCAGCAGCCTTTTTTTTTTCCTGGCTAAATTTGGAGAATTAGCTAAAATAAAATGGCTAAATTATTATTTTTTCTAGTCGACAAAATTTTACATTAAAAATTTAAATATATATCGCCAAATTTCTCTATTGGGTTCTAGCATTTAGCCCAAAAATGTGAAGAAATCTTAAACAATTTTTGGCTTTCATATCCTATTTATAGCCAAGTTAGGCTAAACTATATATTATGGATGATTGCCAGTTCAGTTACATCACAAATTCCTCAAGTAGGTCCACTGGCGAGGATCCCCAGCATTAATTAGATTTAAATGGCGACTGTTCTAGGTGGGCTATAATAGCATTTTTACAAAAGTGGTGCTACAAGTGACGACTTAGGAAGTGCCTAGGTCTAGATGTGGCTAATTTAATTATTTTAATTTTAAAAATGGCGAAATTTGCTTTAAAATCACAAAAAAAATTTGTTTCTTTTTGGGTTCATTTTTCTATTAAAAAAATCGCCAAAAAAAAAAACTGCCTGAAATCCAGAAGGTAAAAATCCGAGAGTCGTAAATTCGGAGAATCCAAACCAGTAAGTAAATCGCGGAATCCCGGAAAATGGCAGAATCAGTACCACAATATTCTGCGTCGTGGAATATGCTGCATCATTCCCCCAGCCCTTGTCGCTGGTTCTTCACTTCGAGCTCGCGAGCTCGCGCTCTTCCTCTCGCTCGCTCTTTTCTCTCTCTCGCCCTCGCGACCGATCGCTCGCTCTTTTTTGCTCTCTCTTTCGAGCTATCGCGAGCCCTCTCTCTGTCTTTCGCGCTTTTTGTACTTTTTTTTCTTTTTGGTTTTGGGAATTGGAGGGACGGGGAGGAAGCGGGAGTGGAACTCTACTTCCATATGCAGCAATGAAAGCGTCAGTGAAGGTGCGAGGAGAGGGGAAGAAGCCGTTGATACGAGCGAAGCTCCCAATCACGATATTAGGGTTGCCGTTCGTCTCCGCCATAACTGCGGGGAATGCGGAGGAGCTTGCACTGCATGTAGGTGCGTACCTTGCGCTTGGTCCCTCGCCCTCCTCCTCCTCCTCCTCCTCCTCCTGCTCCTGCAAGCTCTCCTACAGACCCAATGACGAACACCGTGCCTTTACCCTCGTGCTCAAGACAACAGGATCAGGATTAGGGTTAGGGTTTTGTGGTTCTTCGGCCTCCTCGCCCACCACCATAGAAGATGCCGCTTCTCTCTCCATCGCTGCGGAGTTCAACCTGTCGAACTCTGGGAATCCATCCTTTTTTGTTCGTCTTAAACCTAGGTTTGGGGATTTGAGCTTCAGGAAGGAGACTTGCTGCAGCAGCGGCAGCTCTCCCCACTCCACGGGACTGAGCTCCATCCCAGTTCATAAGAAGAAGAGGTTGGAAAATGTTGATCGAGCGAGTCAAGCTTCCGAGGATGATAACAGTAGTATGGTTCTCATATCCGGTGCAGATCTTGAGTCTCATAAGGACCTTGCTCTAGCAGCAGCAGCAGTAGTATTTCCTCCCCCTCAAAGGGAGGAGAACAAGGGGAACGACAACAAGGGAGGAGGAGGAAGATGGCAAAGGAGGATGTCTTGGCTACGGGAGAATGCAAAGAGTTGGAACCTATTTGTGTGCAATGTGTTTCCTTTGGGAAGAAATGTGGTGGGACGCGTGCAATGGGGAGTGAGATTTCCTCCCACCACCAACAACATCTTCCACAGTTTTGGTAACCAAGAATCTTCTGACTCCAGCTTTTCTGTGAGGTCATTTCTGCCAGTGCTTGTGATGGACAAAATCAGTATTGAGAGTGTGAATCCCTTGAGAAGAAGAAGCTTGCTAGCAGCAGAATCAAGACATTGGTATGCCATGGAGGAGGCTTCTTCTTCTTCCTCTAAGTACGGGTTGATGACGGAGGAGGAGCAGGAGGGACTTTCTTCTATAGAACAGAGTTGCCAAGCAGAGCACATTGCTGCCATGTGTTGCTCTCTGCAGCATCAGCTTGACATTCTTCATTCTCAAAACCAAGTGCTGAAGAAAACCATGGACAATATGAGGATTGACATTGTTGCACAAGGTACAAAAAATTCATCTGTGATGAAGAAGAAGAAGAATTTGCCCGCAGGGTTTTTGATGATGCAGGAGGAGGAGGAGAACATGCTGCGGTCACAATTGTTTCATGACCTAAATGTGAAATTCAATGGAAGCAATCGACCACTTGGTGAATTAAAAGCAACAAGCTATCACAAAGACAGCAAGGGCAAGAAGGAAAGACAAGGCATGACAAGTTGAATTGAAACCCTTTAGTGTGCAAGGCCAGATTTTTTGACCAATGGCACTTCTGCTGAATGGATGACAAAACCAGAAGCTCCCTCTGATCATGCTGTGAGAAAGAAGTCAAGAATGCTCTCAGAAATGCCACCAATAGTGCAGGCGCACAAAGCTGATAAACTGAGAAGTTCAATTGAGTGAGGGGATATTTGTACATGAATGAAGGTCTCTCTAGTCATGAGGAGCACTCACTTCTTAGGAGAATCCTAAAGTGGCAAGCTGGTGACTTTAGGAGGCCTTTGATTGGGTGGAGGGTTGATTGAAGAAATTCTGTAATGTACTAGGTATGAGATGCAGAGGGTTTGGGCTGGAAGACACAAGATCTTCCACTCAGTTTTACTGCAGGAGCAGGCAGCACTAGGTGATGTGCAGTTGGAACAAATCTGTCTCTGCTGATTTCATAAGCTCTCTTTATGCAACAATGGGGTGGCTTGAATGCAGAGGCAGTTATCCTGGGTTTTACAGACTTCATGGTTGGGTTTGCAAGCAACTCCTAGTCTGGTCAAAAGCACCATTCGCAGAACAGCCGTTTCTTGGCTCACTTTGGCTGATGCAATTTGGGGACATGGGTTTTTGTGGGGCTGTTTATTCAAGCAATTTTTAGTGCATGAGATTTTGCAGAGAGTTGAGAGGACAAGTTGGGGCTGTTACTGTGTATGATAAACTTGGGGGGAGATTGTAATTGCAGGTATTGCAAGGTTGTTTCTATTTGAGCTTTCTGTTTTCTAATTGTATGGTTTTTCCATGTTCCAAGTCTCACTGGGTTTCTGTGCATGCCTGGTTGCTCTGTATTCTCATGAGAGTTGAGTGGCTGTTGCTTCTGGAAACACAACAGAAACAAGACCCCCACATATTTGAATAATGGCTTGCTTCAAATTCTGGGTGGATTCTAATGTACTTATCTATGTCCATGGTCAGGAGCTGATGAAGTCAGTGTGGAGTTGAAGGCACCTCATTCACTGCCTGTGACAAAGGGCAATGGTCTGACACTTTGTGAGCAACACTCATAAGGTTGTCTTCACAGCTTTTGTTGTCATGTTACCTTATGTGGAGTTTACTCTGCAAAATCTCGTAGATATTTTTTGTTGTCTGTGTTCACATGGATAAACACATTATAGTGCCAATGCTGTAAGACATTGTGCAACTGAAACTTCTTGAGACTTTTTCAGCTGCTTAATCCTGCTATTTTCTTTCCTGCCATTTTAAATGTAGAATATACCAATTTTGCATATTCTTGCGGATGGAAAATGGGATGGCTCCCTATGATCATTTCTGTTGAATGTTGCTTTCAGGGCCAGAGAAAAGATCATGCTTTCCGCTGGCAGCATGTGTGATATTTCTGTATAGTTAAGGATGGAAAAATTTCCTGGTGATTGAGAGGATATCTCTAGTTGATTTGTGTGGCGAGTTTCTGTCTGCCTGTGATCTCTCAACTCGCTCATCACTTGTACAATGTATCCATATCAGGTTTTCTGATACCTTTGTACAGAGCAATTGTAGTTTCAATTGACTGCCACCAGTAATGGATATTATTCACCAGGTATCTACACTGGCAATTCTGGCATTTTCTTCACAGATTTGATGGTCAAGAAGAGCAGTTGAAGTGATTCCAGCAAATTTCAAAATGTGGTCGTGTATTTTATCCAGAGAATCCTCTACATTGGGTGCAAGGTTCCCTGTCATGTACCAGCTGCTGGAAAATTGATTAAGATATTTTGTTCACAACACTCAATTTCAGAAGATACTAATGCAAAGCACTCAATTTCATTTGTTCACAGCTGTGAACCTTGTACTGGAGTATCGGGTTTTTCATTGATATGCACACTATCTCTTAGTGGATGTGCTGTGAAGATGAAGGGGTTTTCACTGTCTCTTCATTCTCCAAGCCTGTTGTGACTGTCAGTAATGGCACAATGGGATGATCCACACCCTGCTAGCACTTTTGATATCAGTCTGGATTCTCCAAGTCTGACTATCAGTGATGATGCAATCCATACCTTTCCATGCAAGGATTCTGGTAAGTCTACTTGTGTTTATGGTCTTGCTTTGGATTCACATAAGATTGAGTAGGGCACTTAGCTGAGGGACCTGGAGATCTTTGAGACTATTGATAACTAGTCTTACACTTCTAGTAACCAGCTAGTGCTTCTAAGAATGTTAACAGACATTCCATACTCCACATTGTTGAACATCTCTCTCTGCACAAAGTCCAGCAGCAGTGAATGTTTAGAGTGGAAATTTTACAACTTGATGATGTTGGAGAGCTCAAGGATGTTGATAGTGGCAACGCCCAAGAGACAGATAATGCCCAATGCACATATCCCCAGCACACATGATTTCTTCACGAAACTCATCTCCTGCTCATGCAACCTTTTCCATTACCCAAACCCCCAAAAAAAAAGTTAATCCTGTGCTTGCATCGTCACAAAGATGAAAATATAAATCCAGTGGAATGAAAGAGAAAACTGCTACAAAGGGCAACTGGAGATTTTGAAGGATGCACAAGAAGGCTGCTGGTTATGTTAACGCACTTGTAGTAAAACACAGCCGGAAGAAGGAGAGAAACAGAGACGGAGCACACACCGCCCACAATAGACTCCACACTTCCCAGCACATGGTATCTGTTCATGAAGTTCAATGCACACCTTTGTCAGCATTAAACACAGCAGATCCTTTGCACATCAATTCATGCAATCATACAGAAGGTACCAATATAGGTACATAGTCTAAGCTAACAAGTTGTCACTCAAAGATCAAAAACGCTCATATGTAAAACCTTGCAGAAATTGATAGATATGAGCATATGAGTGTTTTTGAACATACGCAAGATAGGAGACAATATACGCCAGAGCCAGTATAATTGTACGAGCCAGCAAGTCCACAAAGCCTGTTATGCACCCAACAGCACACATACAGATGAAAATTATCCAAACAACACTGTGATTTGTCTTCATTAGCTTTCCTCAACCCAGTCAAGGGTGGGTGCACACACAGTCAGTCGCCCAGAACACTTGTATTGCGGAAGAAGACCCAAGAGTTCAAAGAGATTGATTTGAGAGTGTACCAGGGTGGCGATGATGTGAGCTGGAAGGGTGAGAAATTATATCCACAATCAACTCTGCAGCAACATATATCAGTGCCTGGACCCAACACCGATTTCCCCTTGTGAGCAACACATCTGAGGAGGCATTTATAGTCTCTTCTCAAAAATGCAATTGAATCTATGTGTTTTTTTTTTTGCTTCAATAGTTTTTGCTAAAGGGGGACTTGCGCCTTCACTCCTCCAACACACAAGAAATAACCATGTGAAGAGTTTATCATTATGGCAAGCATCTGACGATAACAAACAAGAGTAATTCCAGGATCATTCAGGTTGACATAGAGATGGCAAAAGAAGGATGGAGGAACAATACCGGAATGGTAGAGTAGGCACTCAGTGCCACCAGCACAGTGATGAGTTCATTTATAGTTATGGAAAAGCAGCCAAGTCTGAGCAGGACAAAGCCCGTCACACCTGACGCCTTGTTCAAGTTTTCTGTCACCAACACTTGTGTCGCCTGTCCAAAATAGAAGTAGGAAAAGCCCGCCATTGTAGCATACCTGACCCCAAGCTGCCAGTAAGCACCAGGAGCCCTTACATCTTCTGTTACAAGGAGAGGATTACCCAAAGATTACACTTCCATCCTTTTCATCTCCTAGATCAGAGGACAAGGGAAAGAACACAACAATCTGGTTTTACAGAGGGTTTTTCTTTTTGTTCAACCCAATAGACAAGAGACCAGGACCTGTACAGAAGAGAAATCCACAGCAATGAAACATAGAAGTAGACACCCAAGAGCAACGTACAAGAGAAACATGGCAAGGAATGCCAGGTTGAGACAGAATTTGAAATTTTGAGGATTCTTCATGCTTCTCCGGAGTGATGGTAACCCTGCATGGCCTGCAACAATGCCAAGTAGTTGCTTATCACCTCATTCCTTACCCATGGTTGGTTCTTGGATTTACGTTGCAGAAAATTACAAAGATGTCACTCATGAACCATGGGCCCTTGTAGTTAAGGGGGGAGGTATGTCACAAAAATATACAGTCAATATCATAGTTTACAGTTTGAGAGGAACATGCATCTTCCTATGCACTTGACAAGGGATTGTCTCCATTACTAAGGTTGTGGAGAAAAGCATTGCAAAGATAAGGTGGTTGGTGAAGTGAAGGTGCATAGAAAAATCTTTGTGGAGACACAAATCCATGAATTATCACATGATGTCCAGTAGATACACATTGTTCAAGTCTATGAGCTGAAATTACCTGAAAGAGACACAATCAGGATACCCGTGGCAATTGGCAAGTGTGCCCAGTTGACAGCTTTGTGTACAGAACTGGAAGGATCATGCACTGCTTCTCTTGTTGGATCCAATGCAAAAGCTGTCACCACAACTGTTCCATAACAAGTACAAAGTTTAGGCCCCCCTACAACACATCTGCTGCAAAATGGGCTCAGTGCTGCTAGTAATTTATGGCAAAGGGACATGTACCGGCAATGAGAATCAAGGAGGACAGGATGCCAGAGATGCTGATAGAGGTCAACCGGGAGAAAGTCTGAATCCAAATTGCAGGTAGCATTATCAGTGGGCTCCCGATAACAACTGCATCTCTGCTCAGCAAAATTGCACAGAGATATACATTAGCAGAAGACTTCAAGCATGAATATTCAAAGCTACATACACGCACTCCCATGATAGAATTTCACCTAAGAACATCAACCTGAACCCGGTACCAGATGCCACATCAACCCACATAAAGACAGATTGAACAAGAAGCATAGCATACAATGACTGACCGGGAAGATATGCAAGTGCGGTGTAAAAAACACCAAGGCCCAGGTGGAAGAAGCATCTCTATTGACTGCCAGACAATAATCAGGCACATACAGGAAGCTCCAAAGAATTCTGCCACTCCCATCAGCATTACCTACCATTGAATAAACCCACCCATGATGATCATCATCATCACAGAAAGTACTTCCATATTAAGACTCGCTCATAAGATTCTGCAGCCCACACCTACTACAATTGTTGAGATTCTATGCACAATTAATTTCTCTGCACAAGTTTTGAGCAGAGAAAGAAGCTCCCCAACCTCCATATTTCCTAGACAGAATCAAAGAGCACAAAGTGCAGAGAAGAGCTGACAGGACAAGATGGAAACATACCAACCAGTGGCCAGGGTTGCCAAAAGCAGTGAAACCCAGGTTTGGGTATGATGGAACCATACCCACTGGTATCTTATCAAAGGACCAGCAGATCAGCTTGGCTGAATATGCAAACATAATGCTGAGCACCACAAGTACCACCTGACAAAATTCAAAATAAGGGACATGGAAAAAATAAGGTCCTCTCCACCAAGACAAAGGTCAAAGGGGGGGGGGAATGACAACCATTTGTGATGGTCCAGCTATGGAGAGTCTTCAAAACCCAAGCCCTTACAAATCATGATACAATTTTGAAAGAAGATTAGGGTTATCAGATTGAAGGGTTTTGAACACAGAATTCTGACCACGCAGATCCAACCCCCAAGTCGAAAGGCATAACCTAAACTCAGTAATCCAACTCCCACATACAAATTCACCTGCCACATTTCAATGCAAAAAAATTCAGCACTTCTTTCACCAAAGGTGGTAGGAACCAACAATGTGGACCTAACCATAGTGAGAAAATTAGGACAAAAGGAGTTATGTGAGACTCCAAAGCTCTTCGGCAACAACAAAAAAGAAGGGTATAGGAAATTCTGCAAACCATTTTGTCGCAAAAGAGAAGGAAAAAAAAAGACCACCATCTCCTCTCAAATGCTTGAACAAAAAACACCGAATAAACAAGGGGGGAAAAAAAACTTGAGAGATGGATTTGCTGTTACAAAACCACATTCAAAATGGTCTGCATATCAGACTGCAGTGTGCTGCTACTGATGATGATGGACCCATTGTCAAAAGACTCCAGCAAATCCAGTTTGGACTTGCATGATGCTGATGATGATGCACTGGCATCATCAAATCCACACTCCCTCCTCCTCTTTTCCTCCTGCTGCTGCTGCTGCTGCTGCTGCTCCTTCTCCTCCTCATCCTCATCACCCTCATGATCATCAATTGCTGCTGCTGCTTCACAATCTTCCAACAAAGGCTTCAACCCATTCTCACATATATTGGACATCATTTCTAATCACCTAATCTAACAACAAACAAAAAACACACACCACCCACAACTACTAAATACCCATTTCAGCTTCCTCTCTTCTCTTTTCTTCTTCTTCTTCTTCTTCTTGTCTCTCTACATTTCTGCCATATCCAAAACTTGCATGTGGTGGCTTTGGTGAGTTTTAGGGGAAAGGAGACAAATTTGTAAAAGGGGGAGATCATGAGGCCAATGTTCCTTTTTTCCTTCAATCAATTCTGAGAAACAAAAGAAAGCAACGTTCTTTGTCTTTTTGTGAACAAGCTAGGTAGGTAGGTAGCTAAATTTACATTTAGGTAGGTAGGTAGTTACATTTACATCTAGGTAAGAAGGTAATTAAATTTACACTTAGGGAGCTAACCTAAATGCTCATTTGTGTGTGTACCTAATAAGTGGCCTTTTACTCCTTTTGGCAAGTTCGAACCAAACCAATGTTGCATAGGAATACCATCTTATCTATGAAGGAAGGTAGTTTGTTTTGTTTTGTTTTGTAGACAAGATGGATGGATGACTGGACGAATGGACGGATGGATGATGGGACAGATGGATGAAATGATGCTTCACGACGTCCTTTCTGTATGTAATATGAGATCTACCAAACTGGGATGCTTCAGATCATGTTCTTCATGTCTTTGGAAAGCTCTCGACGAGGAAGGGGTGCATAGATAGAAGGAAGGTAGTTTGTTTTGTTTTATTTTGTTTTGTATTGTAATTATGAGATTCACCAAACTGGGATGATTCAGGTTGTGTTCTTGGTGTCTTTGGAAAGCTCTGGACAAGGAGGGGTGCATGGGCTTGGTTCCATGATGTTTGGACTTGTGGTGGAGAAGTTCTTCAGTGATGTCTTCACTGGAAATTAAATTAAATCGTAGCTGAAAATTTTGGAGAAATTGGAATGTGCCTTTGGTGCTATTGGAAAGATCTTGATGAGCACGATTTAATGGAATTTATTTGTTAAGATTTGGATTCAACCTCTGGGAGATATTGATTTTAAAGTGATTTCTGCCACTTAAAATTCAAATAAATTTTGAAAAACCAGGTTTTGGAAGGAAAAATTAGTTGAGGATGTGGTAACACTTGGGCCAACCGCACAGGCCACACTCGTACCTATTGATTTACTCTATTTTTTCCATGCAAAATAATTCTCAAAATGATTTTTTGTGGGAAAAAAAAATGAGAAACTATTATTGATATTTGTCGAAATTGTTTGAGAATCAAAACCTCAACTTGTGAAATTTTGTTTATTGTCCCAACCAGTGTTGGGTGGTTCTTGAGTTTTGACTTGGTTATCAACCCAGGTTTTGATAACCTACCTAGATGACCTAGTTATCATTCAAGTGAGTTACCAATCTTAAAATGTGAAACATGCTTAAGGTTCAAAATTATATAATTTCTACAAACCAATCCACAAAGGTTCATACCCCCAAAAACCAAGCTTTGAACACATAAGTATTTGCTTGTATGAAACACACCAAATATTAACATTCACACAAGGTTGTTCTTGTGCCATCCCAAATTAGTTGTGCGTGTTATGCCAAATTCATGTGCATTTTTGGCAATTGTCATCCATGTCAGTCATTCATGGATAACGTGTTCACTCACTACCTCATCTCACATTCAAACTTCATTGGGAGTTGATTTTGGAAACTAAACAAAGGAAAGTGGAATTAAATAAGGACATTAAATTATTTGTACAAAAAAAACAATTTTAAAAATGTTATCCATTTAAATGATATTAAAATTTGAAAAAATCTGGACTAACATTGAAATATTGATCAAATTAGAAAATACGTCATTCAATGTAATGCATTGATGAATTGGTGAAATTTATAATGTAATGAATTGAATTATTGTCCAAAACCATTTGTCTACATGGGTCCATGTAGTCAAGGAAGAATGAAGTTTGTTATGTTTTGCTTGTGAATATGTGTAATATATGGAAAGACACATCAATTTTCAAAAGAGAATCCTAAATGATGATTGATATGTTATTTGCATTTTTTTTATTTTTTTTAAATCTTTAAACAAACTTGGTAATCTAAGATCTCTTATTATGTGTTGGGTCATTAACCTTGAACCCAGGTACTAACTTGGAACCTAAAGCTTGGTTGATTAACAATAGAAGAAGAGGCCACAAGTGTGACAATTGTTTATGGAACTTATGTCAATTGCTTTGCTTTTAATCAAAGAAGTTGTGTTAATTGAAAGGGCATGAAGTTACATCACTTTGGACAATGATGTTCTTATTTTTAACCATATTGTAAATTGGACAATATGAGATGAACTTTTAAAGGCAAGGTTGGTTGAATTTTATAACAAACAATATGGTTAAACAATTATCATGCCTTAAAAGAAAGACATATTTGACAATTGGATTGAATGTTGCCAATGTTTTTCTTGGTGGCAAAATTTCACCATTTGGGAACAATAAAAATGGGTATGTGAAGGGCCCAAAGGGTTCCCTTGGGGAAAAATGCACAAAGACACCATATGTCAAGGGAAAAAGTTCTCAAATCACCATATTTAACCATTGGTTCCTAACTTCTGACTATAACATATTAGGTTTATTAACATTTTTTATTTATCTTTCTAACCTATAGCCAAATTTGGTGAAGACCTCTTGTGATAGTTGCCATCCTACCCATTTCACAAAATTGGTGAAAAAAAACCCTAACTGTTAAATGTGTGAATACTATACATTTTTTCAACAATCTAATGATATAAAAAATGTGCCATGTTGTTTTCAAAAGAGATTTTTTATTTTATTTGTTAAGCCAAAACATCTAACGTTTTACATTTACAACATAATTATCATTAATCTATGAGGATAACAAGGTTAAGTCCACATCTTGGAACATTGACCTAAATATACAAAAAATGAAAGCCTAGTTTAATCAAATATATCATCATTGCCACATTTCACATAACAAAATTTGCCCCCCATAAAATAAAAAGAATATGTACAACTTCTTATTTAAAAATCATTCCTAACTATTAATTCATGAAAAATATTGGGATATATTATATCACAATTATTGGTGCAATAACGCACAAAAAAATAATCATTATTAATAGGGACGAAAATGAGAAAAAAAAGAAGTGCACATCAAGTGTAAAAAATGAAATAATGAACAACATCAAATCATGAAATCTAACAATTTTAATAATAATTTCATCCATCATTGGTATTTTTAAAATTTTAATCACCCCAATGACATGCATATTTGATAGTTGTTAACTTGAGTGGAATTTTTTTTGGAAACTTAGATTATATCATTAAATTTTCAATCCCACATAATAATATTCAATGGAAATGATAAGTTGACAAAGTTTAACAAATGTTAATTTTTTGACAATTGGGTACGGATGAGAATATGTGATGTCGAATTTGTTTGTCCATTTGTTTTGTTTATTTATTTTTATGTTTAAAAAAATCTTAGTAGATCCCTCTCCATGCTTTGTAGTTTGAAATACAATTGATTTGTTAAAAAACTACTCATCCTTTTACACAAGGATGATTAAGATTTAAATAATCTACTTTGTTCATTTGCTTAAAGACTACATGTAATAAGTGAATTTTCATGGTTTCCTTGGATCAATAATTGATAATTATAGTGATGGTAATAACATTGAAGTTAGTATAGGGTAAATGAATTTAAGGTCCACTATTAGTTTCACCCTTTACCAAAATAGATTTTAGTTTAAAATTTGCTTTAAATGGAATGGAAAGGTGGTTTTCTTGAGATTGGTTTATTTTCAACACCATAGTCACAAATTATGAAAGTGATGATCATATTTTCTATACCTTGTGCATCAATTTTGCATCTTGTTTCTCTTCAATTGAATTTGAATTGATTTGCATTGAATTTAAATTCAAGTTGCATGCAATGTCATTCTATATTTCCATTCAAATGGAGTTTAATTTTCACATAATCATCTCATTTTTTTCATAATTTCATTATCATTAATGTGGCCTATGCCATTGGCCCAAGTGTGTGAACCCATATTATGAAATAAGGAAATTCAACATGTGAACATTGTTTTGCAATGTATGTATCGATTTTTTGAACAGCCAAATACGAAAGGAAATCATGCTTGAATTTGAATGGTAAGCCTTCAAGTGTTATCACATCCTCTACTGATTTTTCCTTCCAAAACCTTCTTTTTTGGAATTTATTTAAATTTTTAAATCACTTAAAAATCAATATCTCCCACTATGTAAATCCAAATCTTACCAAATAAATTCCATTAAATCCTACTCATCAAAATCTTTCCAACAACACCAAAGACACATTCCAATTCCTCTGAAATTTTCAGCTATGATTTAATTTAATTTTCATCGAAAAAAATTATTCAATATTCAACAACTTTTGCACCACAAGTCCAAACGCCATCGAACCAAGCCCATGCATCTCTCCTTGTCAAGAGCTTTCCAAAGACACTAAAAACACAATTTCAAGCATCCCAATTTGATGGATCTCATAACTACAAAATAAGACAAAACAAACTACCTTCCCTCATAGATAGATTGATAGTGTGCAACAATGCAAAGCTTTATGATGAATAGTTTGATTTGTTGATTTTCATTGCATGTGCCATTACTAAATGTTAATTTGCCATTTTAATTTAATGTATGCCACAATAAGCACCACATATTATACATTGTAATGGACATTGTCACAAAGTTATGGCATGCTCTTGTGTCATGAATCATAGTTTTTTGGGTGAAAAAAATCACATTTTCTTATAGTGTAATGTGAAAACAAAATAGAGAATAGAGATAGTGAATTCGATTGAATATAACACAAGACAAAAGAAAGGCTATCGACTAAATAAAACTAATATAAAAGGGATGCAAATTTTAACAATGGAGTGTATCACTTGGATGAAACATTTTGTTCATGGATGAAATGTGATCACCTTTATGAACTTAATTTGTTTAGTGAATTTCATCCATGAATAAAGCCTCCCTTGCCAATTAGTTTTGTCCATATATAATTAAGTTTATTCGTTTATGGACTAATTCCACACATGGTGAATTTCATTCATTAGCATAATTTTATGAATGAAAAACAATTCATTCAAACTTAAAATTTTCATCCATGGTGAATGGATGAAATTGATCACATGAAGAATTTTATCATATGCATGAAATCGATACTATATTTTTTCACCACATTGATACGCTTATTTTTATGGATGAATTATGACCATACGTGGATGAAATTACATATTGACTTAAACATATTTTTGTGATTGAAGGATCATTCATTTGAAATAGATAACATGATCAATGGAGTTGACCTCATGGATGATGACATGATGGATGAAGGTGACCATCATCCATATAAGTTGAATTTCATGGTTGATAACATTTGTCTAATCAAATTCATCACAATCAAGTTTTAATCCATGTGTTTGATAAATTTCATCCATGTCAAATTTGTCCCAATTCATCATTTCCATCCGTATGGTTTGAAGTCTAAACATCATCCATGTGGAAGGTTTTAATTTTGCTTCATAAATGACACCAATTCCATATATATGGATCTTAATGTCATCCATGAAGAATTTGATCCACATGGATGACATGTGTGATGTGTCAATTTTAAAAAAATAAAAGAATACTATATATATCTTACTTATATAAAATAATTGGGTTCTACTTTTTGATTCGGTTATTCTTGATTAGCTAGACCCCCCCCCTTTCCTTTGAGAGTCGTTAATGGAAGTATGTGGGCCCTACATCCCAGTCACGAATAGCCCACGAAATTAATAGTGTCTTTGCCAACCTTTAGTGGGAGGGTTCATTTGCCAACTCATGCACTGCACTATTATGTGCAAAAAGATTGGCCCATTGTTCCCAAAAAAATGAAACTCTAGAGGCTCCTCAAAATAAAAGGTTTTGTTTTGATTTATATAGTTCCTCCCCTTGGGCCCACCTATATAGGTGAAAGGAGAACAACATTTGCCAAAGCACATGGGCTAGAAGTGAGGTGCTTATACGGAGA
>Ga0116231_10010272_pt1 | contig 15182 bp, 7 predicted proteins | sample S1TSphgellanicum_2_FD_89695 | JGI IMG/M metagenome (GOLD analysis project Ga0116231, IMG submission 89695) | Host-associated microbial communities from peat moss isolated from Minnesota, USA - S1T2_Fd - Sphagnum magellanicum MG | ecosystem: Host-associated > Plants > Peat moss > Unclassified...
ACATGTTGACGTTGTTGCTTTGACAGAAACACATCACTTAAACACATGAACATCTGCTTGACCTATTTCAACATGTTGACGTTGTTGCTTTGACAGAAACACATCACTTCCCGGGTGATACATTCTCGATCTTACCGGGGTTTTGCTGTTTTGATGTTGCCAGGCATGTGACTCCACAGGGTGTCGTTCGAAAGCACAGTGGAGGCATTGCGGTACTAGTCAGGGAAACATGGGCAAATAGTACTACTGTTTGGAAGACTGCAAGGGATGGGACTAGGATTTGGCTGCGTTTGGGCAATGTTTTCCAAAGGCCTTTGTTCATGTGCATAGTATATGCTACTCCACAAAGCTCGCCATATGCGGATAGCAGCCTGTTTGAACACATATGCCAAGAGGTTGGAGAAGCCATGAGCTTAGGCAGTGTGCTTCTTGTTGGGGATTTCAATGCAAGGACAGGCACAAACACTGATTTCATTGATTGCAATCAACTAACAAATGTGTTGCTGGTGCCACAAGCCATTGAGGACACCCTACCCAACGATATGCTCGAGCGCCAGAACCGCAACACCATCACGGCTGGCTGGCATTGTGAGTTCTTAGATCTCTGCAAAACTATTGGGTTGTTCATCCTCAATGGCCGCACACCAGGAGACATATCAGGAGAGTACACATGCCTATCCAATAAAGGTTTTAGCACTGTGGACTATTTTCTTACGACAGCTGACCAATTAGAGGGTGTTAAACGCTTAGAAGTTAACTGCGATGAAAAGTACTCAGGTCACAAAGATGCGCACTCTAATCATAGACCATTAGTACTTATAATCACACAGCAATGGCAACCCCCTCCTATTCAACAAAAGGCAATCAAACACCTACCACATTTCAAATATGACACTGCCAAAGCAGCCGAGTTTATCAAGAGTGTACAACATAACATCGATGTTTGGGCAAGCCCAAATGTACTTGATGCATCTGACGTACAAACAATAGTTAATCTGTTATAACAGTCCATCACATAATTTGCAAAAGAAATGTTTGGAAATAGACAAGTGGCCTTAGGAAAAGCAATAAAACACAGCCAGAAACCCTGGTTTGACACAGAATGTCGCTAGACCAAAAGTCAATTTGCTAAATTGTCACATGCGCACCCAGATAGGCAGGTCAGACTTAAGTAAATGAAATAGTTATACAAAAGGAAAAAATGTGTTAATGATGTGCTTAAGGTTAAACAGTTATGTGGTTTAGCGAAGGCGGATCCTGCAGCATTCTAGAAGCGAAATCAAGGGCACTAAGGGTGTCAATGGCATCACTAGCGAAGCGCTCAGGGATAGCTTTTAGCAACTACTCCAAACTCCGGCGGCATCAACCATAGCAGGAGCTGTGACAGGTGCCACTATTCAAGCCCAGGTGGTTTCCTTTCCACCCAATGGTATTGATTGCAAACAGTTGAATGTTGACATTACACTAGTTGAAGTACAGCAAATGTTCAAAAAGCTAAAACGACATAAAGCTGCAAGCATTGATGGCATCAAACCAGAGTTCCTTTTGGATGCAACTGCTGCCCTGCAGCAACCACTATTTATTGCTTTTAACAAAATTTTGCATGAGGGCTAATGTGAATCACTCTATGTTGGGATCATACATGCACTGTATAAAGGGGGTGACTGTAGTCAATTTTGACAATTACAGGGGGATCACAGTAGGACCAATCTTAGCCAAGGTGTTTGCAATGATTCTTGAGTCCCGCATCAGTCAATGGGCGGAGACCAATGATTTACGCGCAAAGGGACAGGCTGGTTTTAGAAAGGATTTTAGGACAATAGATAACTTGTTTATTCTTCACACTTTGACCAAACAAGCCAGATTTCAGAAAAAGAAGCTATACACTTGTTTTGTGGACTTCAAAAAAACCTTTTATACAGTACCAAGGGACCTGTTGTGGCAGGTGCTCGAAGGACTTGGCATCAATGGGCGGATACTAGAGTGTTTGCGCTCCATGTACCATCAAGACCAGGCTTGCCTGCACCATCCAAAGGAAGGGCTCATGCCCACTTTCTTCTGCCGCATCGGAGTGAAACAAGGATGCCCCTTTAGCCTGCTCCTGTTTGGCCTCTTCATAGATGGCCTAGAAAAACGGTTGAATGCTTTGGAGGGTGACACACCACCAATGTTGGGACAGCTAGTTGTTCGTTTGCTTTTGTATGCAGATGACTTAGCTCTCATGTCACACATTCATGCTGGATTGCAGAAGCAACTGGATGTCTTGCAAGCTTTTTGCTGTGAGCATAAGTTGACTGTGAATGTCAAGAAAACCAAGGTTGTTGTGTTTGAAGCACGCAAGTCTTTGTGTCAAACTTTTCAGTATGAGGGCGAAGCTATAAAGCAACTAAACTTTTTCAAGTATCTAGGTGTTGAGCTACACGGCACAAAAGGTAAGCAAGCGCCAATACAACGGTTAACAATGTCAGGGAAAAAGGCAGTTTTTGCATTGTGGCGCAGATGTGCAGAGCTGCACATCTTTGACCCAACATTACAATGCCAACTATTTGATGCACTAGTCAAACCAGTGCTTAGCTATGGGTGTGAAGTATGGTTAGACCACATGGCACGCGAACAGTTAGAAGTGGTTCATTGGGCTTTTCTGAAGTCGTCCACTACTAGAATTTTTTTCTTTTGCAACTTGTCTTATGTAATTAAAAAATCTCACATGCAACTATTTTGGAGTTGCATGCAACATGTGCAGTTGCATGCGACATTTTTTAGTTACATAAGACAAGTTGCAAAAGATAAAATTTCTAGTAGTGGTCGCTGGGGGTCAGCACCACGACATCCAGTTACGTTGTGTTGGTAGAGTTTGGCAGGTTTCCCTTAGAAATATTTTGGTGGCAACAGACCATGCGTTTTTTTTCACGTGTCAGTTTTGAGGTAGACTCAGATTACATGCTCAGGCTAGCTTATGATGTACAGCTGCAGTTGCTTGCAGCCAGGCGAAAAGTCTTGTTCGGGAACCAGAGTGCTGTGGGTAGAAAGAACCGATTACCTGCTTGCTGGCTAGCACAAGTAGATGAACGATTATCGACGTACAATTTGTGCATCAATAACGATCAGCTACCACCATGTGCTCGCCTCATGCAGTTAGCTGAAAGGTAATACATTGTACACCATCAAGTGGCTGTAGATGACTCCAGCATGGTGAGAGCCTATCTGGGGTTGAATAGCTCAGCACAGTATGGGTACAAAGAATACCTCTCCAAGGTAGACAATGCACAGCTTAGGAGAAGTTTGGCACGTTTTCGTTGTGCGAATCACAAGCTACAGATTGAGCTAGGAAGGTAAATCAAGCCAATGAAGGTGCCGATGCAGTAGCGTTACTGCAAATTATGCAACTTGGGTGCGGTTGAGGATGAGGACCACTTCTTGTTGGTTTGCCCTACCTATCAAAGTGTTCGAGAGAGGTTTAGAGGTTCATTGCGACTAACTTCCATCACACCTTTGGCTGAATTGCTGAGCTATCAACAACAAGGCATCCTTGCTAGATTCTTAGTGCAATGTCAAACGGTTAGATTTGAATTGCTTCATCAAACTTAACGTTAATTGGGTTCTGGCTCGGGCGCTGTTTGGCCCACTTAATGATGCTAAATTGTAAGTAAGTAAGTAAGTAAGTAAGTAAGTAGTTCATTAAAACACCAAATTCATGGTTATTTCATATAACAAAAATTTGCAATTCAGAATACAATGTAGAGAAATCTAAAAACAGAATTACAACTCATTTCATCATATTTAAATATTACAAAAAAATCACACAACAATATGAACATAAAAATCATCACGGAAGTTTGTGCTTTTCTATATTACTGAAATTAAATCAAAATCAACAGAATTCCATGTTTTGTTGAAAATGAAAACAAAACATCAAATAAAATATGTGGTCTATAAAAAACAAAATTTATGGTTTTCTACTACAAAATACCTATAATTATCTTTACTCCCTCAAAATTGTGTCCTAGAATAATCCTTTTCTTCCCCAAATCTTCCATCTTTGGGTAGTCCCAAGTCGCATCATCATGAAAAAAACCCAACAACAATTCAAAATTTAAAACTACAATGTTCCATGAGTAGTCCCTATCCTAAATGCCATGTTCATCCAAATCATGTAATCATCCTACCCCCTTAACATATATTTTTTATGAGTCATGAATGTACTTTGAATTCTTTAAAGTCTAGAGTTTAGTGAATTAGTGATTGGTTATCTGCATTGCAATGTTCATCACATTTTGTAGATTGTCCATGCACTTTTCTTTGTGAGTTGTGAATGTAGAGTTTGGAGTTTGGTGAATCAATGATCTGTGAATTTTCTTTGTGAATTTTCTTTAATTTAATTGGACTCTTAATTATGGCAACTAGTTATGCCCATTGCAACTAATTTTGTAAACTACTTATGCACATTATGAATTTGTTTTGAAGGTTTCTATTGTATGTTGTGCGAATTCAATGGCTTCAGTAGGGAATGTGAAACGTCAAATAAACAATGTCCTACCTTTTTTCTTCAAGTCTAATCACAATCATGATGATACATTTCTTTTAATTTGGTGATCTTGCGTAAGTTTCAATTAATGTCATCTTCTAAAACAACTTTGAGTGGAAGCAAGTTTGAATCAAATTTGGAATTAAGGCACAACATTATTACAATCTAATTAATGTGTTCAAGTGGTTTATTGACTTCCATTTTATTTGCTACACCTAACATGTTCGAGATCTATGTTTTGCTAAATGAAAACCATTGCCAAGGAAACCTAAAAAAACTACAATGCCTTTCACAAGTGTAGAAAATTTGGGCTACACAATTTTCATGGGAAAAATGTTCAAGTGTGATCATGGAGAAATTAATTGTGTGAAATGCATTAGGTATCTGGTTGTGAAGGGAAAGGATATCATTTTGTGTCCTAAATTTCACACACTTGAAAAGCATGTGGGAATGACAAAAACAATCCAAAATAAGCCACATTCAAAGGCAAGAAGGAAGGGGAGTTTGATGTGAACAAGGAATGTAGCCAGGCAAGAATGAGGGAACATATTCTCAACAAAATCGTATTTCCATTGCTAAACAAGTGATTCAAGGAGGCTTGAAAAGGGAAAGAGGGAAAAAAAACAATAATTTGCCATGATTTTACATATGTTATAGTAGGGCCAACTTATGTTTGAGTTTGAGGTGATGTGTTAAACTGTGGAATTTGATAGCCTAGTTACCATCAAGGGTAATAAAAGAATAAGAACAAATATGAAAACACATGAGAGTTAGACTTGTTTTTTGTTTACTTACTGTCTTGTAGCAACTACCATCATGTAATAGCTACCATCTTACATTAGCTACCATCATGTAATAGACTTGAAAGAAGACCCACAACCACATGCATACCTTCAATAGTTGCTACCTATCGTCTACAACACATGTAGACCCTTTATAATTGTTGCTTACCATTTATAGTGCTTGCAAACCCCTTTGTGGTTGTTGCTTACCATCTACACTACCTATAGACCCTTTGTGGCTATTGCCTTTGTTTGCAGCAACATTACCTTCCCTACAAAACCCAAATCCCATGTTTACCTCCTTGTTGCTGCCTTTTAATGGCATTTATTATCTTGTGGTAGAAGGTACTTCCTACTATAGAAACAAATAACAAAGAAAGAATATCCTATTGTTCTTGTAAAAGAAACAAAAAACTACTACATAAAACATAACAAAACATTATGAAATTTTAATGTGTGTTACCTTCCCCCAACATCTAACATCTTCCAAGTATAACAAAACAAAAGTAATATGATATGCTTTCAACCATTTTCCATTGCAAGAATTAAAATATAAGATACTTCCATACTTTCCACCTTTATTTCCAATGTCACAAACACGCTACTTTCCAAGAAAAGATCTCCTAAAAACTCTAATATCAAATACCATCTCTAATGCAATATCTAATACAATATCTTCCTTCTCCCCCCTCAAGAAATATGTAAGGAACCCAAGAAGGATATTGACCACATGGAGTCCTAATCTTTCTAAATTTCCTTATCTTCCTAGATATCCTTATCCCAATCCTTTCCACACATCCTAATTAAGGGAAATCCATCCATACCTTCTCCACTTGGACTAATTAACTTATATGGCTTCACCCCTCAGTAAATAGAAAATGGTAAGTAGGAGGATATTTATCACTAGTAATTATTGGATGCCTTTCTAAGTGAACTATACTAGGATATTATTTTGAATAACTAATATTACTTTTATTAGAATTCCTCCTAGAATTAGCTTCTAATTATTCTATCCCATGAAGGTAATTCACTATACGATGGTACTACCATTAGAAAACATTTTCACTCTAAAGTTATCCTGAAATTGTTTTACCATTTGATGGTAATTACCATCCAATGATGGTATTACCATCTCCTAACACCCATGGTGTTTAATTGACACAAGACATTTTTTAACATGATGAAACCATTGTTTTCTTTTATCAATGTTCCCATGAACCTTACAAATCAATGTTCAGTGATTTTGCCCAATTGGGTAATGGCTGAATGCTTACACAAACATGTGCTTAAAAAAATGTGGGGTGAATGCAAGGTTGAGTGGTTCACTTTTGGATCAAAATGACCAATTGTTCTTAAGTACCTTTCATTCAAATGCATATGGTGATTAATATATCCTTAAATCTATTAATCAAGGGACTCGAATCTAAACCAACGATTTTATTATGAAGATAATTATGTAATTATTTATTGAGAAAAAAATCATTTGCAAGAAGTAATGGACTTTTGAAGTTGAAAAATATAAATTGGTCGTTTGATTGGAACATCACAAAATGGAAAAACTTAAATTGATTCACATTCTAAATTTGTTATCAGGACTCAATATATGATGTATTATGAGATGATAAACTCAAATGAAGAATTTTTTTTTTTGGAAAACCTTAACCATTTAATAATTAGGGACTTTTGAATGGTCAAAATTGGACATATTTTCATAAGTCCTTATAAGTTGCAAGTTTTGTTTGTTTTTCATTTTCTTTGTCCCAAAAACATATTTTTTTGAAAGTTTTACTTGGGGCAATATTCATATGGACTTTGTTGTCTTTTTAGGACTTCCAAATTGAAAAATAACATTGGATTCTATTAATGTAAATGTTGATGTAGATTTGTGAGGACTTTTATATCGCAACCTTAGCTTTAGGCTCGCGACCAAGGTAAAGGTTTGCAAGGTTACGAGCTGAAAGGAAGCCCGGGGTCACATCTCATGTTTCCGTGAGTGTGGGAAAGTGTGAGAGAGTGAACCCTCACACTCCCAAGGCAACTCCCACTTGGGAAGTTGGAGTCCCGAAGGACACCCGAATCTTTAGGGAGCAATTTCAGGGGTCAAAACCCATTGGCTTGAAAAGTTATTTATATTATTGGAAAGATATTGAAATGTAGATGTCTAAAATGGGCTCGCATCACCCATTTGGACATTTGAAACACAAGTTAGGGCGAAAAGAAAGGCCGGGAGTCAAATTGGCAGTTTGACTCCCGACCATTAAAAGTCGGGAATCAACCCGATTTCCTTGCGTGTAGGTGGCATGCGACATACCGTTGAAAAGATTTCAATGAGGGCTATAACTTTGCTTCAGATGTCATCTCCACCGGAGGTTTTCACACAAAGTTATGGGGCCCCAAAATCATAAGAGACCCAACTTTGGCAATTTTGGGACTCCCACTTGGGAGTCCTGGGACAAAAAGCCATTTGGATGTGGGCCTCGTGGAGAGGCACAAAGTATACTATAAGGGGGAAGGTGGTGGCTTCCCCCAAGTCCGGGTTGTGGTGAGTTTTGTGAGTCCGAGTTTGCTCGTGGTTCATCTTAGCACTAAAAGTGCTTCAATTATGCACTAACCAACTTGTTGTTTGGTTTGTACAGATCCGAATGAGTGATTAAGTGCTTGTCATTCTTCTTAGTCCCATCCCGGAGCTCCGGCATGCCCCTTTACCCCCCGAAGTGCTGCGAGCCAGGGAGCGTGCCCCGACTCTTTGCTCTTCCGCTATTTTCACTTCAAATTCACATTTGGAGTTTATCAAGGAGCTAGGGGGCACGTCATTTTAGGTGATTGAAAATTTATTAGTCAAATATTACAATAAGGAATTTTTAAAAACAAGAACGATATCTATTTGAACATTTTTTATGAATTTCCTAGGGACTTGTAAAGAGTTATAAATCGTCGAAAAATGAGCAATCGCAATTTGCATTCACTCTGTGAGAGATTGTTGTAAATTTGAAGTATTTTTCTTTTTCATGTGATGAAGTCACCATGATTGATAACCAATCGTGGGTTTCAATTCATTGTTACATTGTTTAATATTGGTGTCACTTGCTTGTATTGATTTTTTTAGTGTAGGTCGTTGAAGGAGGGGATTATTATAATTTGACTAAAGTTATTATGGTTTTTTTTTAAACACGTAGTTGTTTCTGATATAAATGTTGTTGCAAAATTGTTGTCATTTGGCATTGATGGTGTAAATCTTTTCCAAGGGGTGAAAAATGGTGTTACACACAAAATACAAGATAAATATGCCCCCCATTTAGAAGGCATTCATTGCATGGCACATCACACCAATTGAGCAATGTGAACTTTGTCTCAAATCCTTGTTGTGAATTGCATAGAAGATTTGTTTCAATTATTATTATTATTCTTATTATTCATAACCTGAAAAGGCATCTTGAATTTTTGATGCATGTAGATTTGATAAAGGTGAAAGGGAGCAAGATTTTGCAGAATGTAAGAACATGTTGGATTAACATGTTGAATCCAACAAAATAGGTTATGTCCATGTACATGCCATTAGTTGCAAAGATGCTTGAAAAAAATCCATTTCTCTTTGCTATTGAAGTGAATTTCAAGCTTTTTTTGTGATGTGGATTTGCTCATTTTTATTTTTTGTTTCATGCCCATGCTCAAAATTATTTGTGCACTAATCAAATTTGCATAGAAACAAGATGTTTATGTTTAAGATTATGTTATAAACACCGAAATTTGCCAAGGATAGTTGTATTATCAATATTCGAATCCTCCCACAAAGTATACATATGATGTTTTCAAATATCATAAAGTTCCAAGATTTGGTTGACTATAATCACAACATAATGCATATGAAATTGAAAACAAGTTCATTGGACCTCAACACTTCGGATGTTGAAATATATTTATGTTTTGATTTTGTGGGTTTCACTTTTTGTTCTACATGCTTAGATGCCCATGGCCAAAAATCTAAGTGCTTCTTGATATTTTCAAAAACCATGTGGATGATGTAAAAACATCTTGCTCAAGTTTTTTGTTTCAACCCATGATTTGTTTTGATTGTTGAATGTACATTTGAATTTTGTAAAATTTCCAGTTGTTATTTGGTTTTTGACTATGAAAAAATTGTGTCCATTGCAACTTGTCCGATGCAATTATAAAGTGTCTGATAGAATTGGATTACAATTGGATAGACTAGTTATAATGGACATGATTTTCTCATAGTTTTTGTTCTTTGCAAGATGTTATTATTGTAGATTTACAATATATTATTGATGCTGCCATGTTATTCAACCACCAATAGTAGCTTAAACAACCATTTTTTCTTTTTGCACATGTCTGTAAGTAGTTTTTTTTTCTATTGCTTTGAAGGTCTACCGCTTGGATTATGGATATGAAAGTTTGCTTGCATAAAATCAAGAAGTGCAGTCTTAACATGGGAATTCTAATTTTTCCAATAATTGTTGTTGATCATCTTGGATGCTTAGTTGGACCCTCCCCCATGGGCATAAACATGGTAAAGTATGCCAACCAAAGACACTTGTTTTTTTGGAAAATATCCATAAAGTATATTTTAATGTATTGAATCCATGAATATTATTTAAGTTGGTGATCAACAATTATAAGTTCTTTGACTTCATTACATAATATTAAAGAAACAAATGTTTTATCATGCATTTAAGTACATTTTTTTGAAATGCAAGTAAAAAAAGTACATGTCACAATTCTACAAAATTGAGTTACAAGTACATGAAAGTATAACATTAATTAGAATTATTATATTTTCGAGTTGATGAAGACCTAGTGTGTATGGATATGATTTCAACTTTTCATTATCCAATCATAATCTATCAAAGTTTTAATGTAAAAGTATATTGGAAAATTTGATAAACCAACCAATTTGGAACATACTTTTCATTCATTTTTCTTATATAAAAATTCCTCAAATTTTATGTACAAGTTATAATAAATTCAATGAAGTGTTCTATGATTTCATTATGTAATTTAAATAGGTTTTTAATATCTTTTTTAATGTTAATGTTAAAAAGAGATTGTTTTTGAAATTAAATTTTTTTAGGATTACTTTTTTTGGCATACTTTACCATGTTTGGACCCCACCTATTATTGGCTTCTTGTGGGAATTTACAACATACATTCATCATTAGTGAATTCCAATGAATTGCCATGTTTTCATCTATTTTGGAGTTTGCCATATGAAAGCAATTAAGAAACTAGTGATTTTTTGAATGGCAATTGTTCACTTACTGTTTTGTAATCAACTATCTTTTGAGTGGTTTTATTTGCAATTGTAACATAATCATTGATTTAGGAATGAGCTTCAAGGTTTCTAGCATTTCATATCATGGATACTATGGGAATTTGTTATCCATAGTATTGGCTTCAAAGTGATGTAAAGGAGAATATCAATCATTATCTAGAGTTGATCAAATTGCATTACTACACTGAGTGATGTTTGGAACATGTCAAACTTTTATTTTCAAATACATCCTTGGAAATGGCCAAGATTTGTCCATCCATTTTATCCACAAATGGTTTAGAAATTTAGTTTAGTATATTCAAGATTACCATGAAGTCCAATGTTAATGTTGCAATGGAGGTTCCATTTCATGTCAATCCTTTGATGCGACTTTGGTGGACATTGGAAGCTTTCCACATCTTAAGGCATTCATCCCCAAAATTTTCAAATTGGTATAAATTGCAATGGTTTAAGTGTCAGGGTCAATAGAAGATGAATGGACATTTTCCACTATTTTTTTCATGAAATCCAAGTTGAGGATCCACTTCAATGAACATCTCCACACTATTGTTGGGATGTATTCCTAGACTTTTTACACTTTGAACACCTAGGATACAATGCATGTTATGATGATTGGAAGGAGTAAAAACCTAGGTGAGATTTGAATTAAATTTTAATGCAAATGGATTAGGGTCTTGTTTTGACGATGACAACTTTTGGCCAAAGTTGAATGATTTTTTTACTAAAGAAGTTGCAACATTATGTTTGATTTAGAAGTTCAAGAATGTTGCCTTTATGTCTAAGTTTGAAGGTTTGTATCCTTAAGGTCTACCATTTAGTTTGTTTATTTGCAAATGACTCTATGTGAATATGTATGAGCCTTTATTTGTTTGAATTTGTCCGAGTTTGTCTCTATATTTGAACTTTAAGTCTATTTGAATCTTTGTCTAACTATGTCTTTGTTTGAATCTATTTGAATTTAGTTTATTTGAAAATTTGAAGGCCTATATGTTTGGATAATTTTCTTTGAATTTTGAAGGTTTGTATGTTTGTATGAACGTTGAAAGTTTGTCTATCTAAGTTTGTTTGAAATTTTTTCTAACTCTTTGAATCTTGGTCTGAGTTTTAGTTTTAGTTTGACTCTTGAGGTTTCATATGTATTATTAATTGTCCAACCTTTCAGTTTGAACTTGTGTGTCATATGTATGTCCATTGTGTGTGTACACTATATTTGTGTGTGTGTGTGTGTGTGTTTGGGTAATGTGTCTTAACTCTTGAATCTTATGTCTTAAGTTTTTCAAGTTCTCTTGTTGTGAAACAATTGCCCAACAATGGAAAATGCTTTTTATTCATGCATTCTAAAAGATTTCATCACATAGCTAGCTCCATATTACATAATGTATTGTCATAGATCTATGTAATAAATAGGATTCATAGCCATATTTTAGATTATCATTTGTACATATTGCTTAACTTTGTTGGTGTAAATTTCCACATGTTGCCAACTTGTAATGAAATTTTTTAATTACACATAACTAAGTTTTTATTTATTGAATTTCTTAAAGCTAGAAGTTCCACAATTCAATATTTGCATCATTACCAAATATGCACTACAATTGTATTTTGAAGAACCACTTGTTCAAAATTTCTAAATCCTTAAAAAGAAAATTGACTGACATCGTTGGCAATGACTTATGTTTTAAAATAGACATCCATTTAGAGAATCCAATGTTACACCCTTTTGACCTTTATATTTTTTCCTAAGAAAATGTCACAATTGGATTTTGATGGCTTTTGCAAAGGCATCCCCTTTGGATCCTTTGATGGTTTGAAGTTTTTTTGTTTCAGTCAAAGTTTCAAACAAACTATCATTTGTTTCACTTTGTTACAAAAACATGGCTTGCAAAATTTTTATGATTTTAAACATGTTCTTCAAGATTATTGGGTTTGCCATGGCTTGGGAATTAACCCCTTATTTGGCAAGATTTTTGACTTTTTCAGCCAATTATCTTTTAACGACCTTTAAATCCATTTGTTAATGTTCTAAGTATTCCTTCATAGAATAAATAGCTTCCAAGGGCTTATGTTTGATTTTTTAATAAAGTTTTTAAGGCACATCTTCATCCCCCGCCTCTTCACTTGGGCCATTTGGTCCACTTTCACTACATGAATCCAAGCTTGAACTTGAGTCAAAAGATGAGGGCACAAGCTCATCAACCTTGCTTTTACCCTTGGCTTTTTTCAAAAGCTTCTTTTCATTTAGACTTGATTTGATGGGGGTACATTATGTTCCCTTTCTTGAATCACCATCTTCCTTTTCATCCATAATTAGGGGAATGACTTTCGGAATGAAGGGATTAGTCCATTCTTGGTGGGTTGTTTTGCTGCTTTATCCACCTTTATTTCCACTTTGGTTCTATAGTTTCAAGGTTTTGGCTTTTTTTTGCATCATTGATGATGTCCATTATCCCGGCTGCAAAAGACCAAGTCTTGTTATGATACCATATAAAACAGCCCTTTTGACTTGACCTTCACACTCCTACATTCTTGAGTTTTTTAACATTTCCTTGTTCCTCAGTCCTAACTAGATTTGTGCATACCATGACACACAAGGTTAACACAATTCTTCCTGAACTTAGTTCAGACTCAACTCATTTATTAAGCCTAGACTTGCTTTCACACAAAGCCATTCCTGGGATAATTCAAAGTCATTTGGGTTCCCAAGAGACAACACCAAGTTGTCCATGTGACAACATTTATGTTGCCTTGAAGGGAAATGTGACATGGTTAGTGACATGGCCTTCTGTAAAGGCCATGACCTTCTGCATGAGTTCAACTCATGTGGGTCAAGCCTTGCATTGGGACCGTTGTGATATGGCTCTTAGTATTGTGGGTGGCTAAACCAATTTGATGGATTAGGGTTTGATTCCCCTATTTGGCTTGTGGTCAAACTGAAGGGTTTTGAAATTGAAACTTGGGGCAATTTAAGTTTGTTACAAGACAAAACATAATTTGTTTTTGGGCAACATAGTGTTATTTAAAGGCAACACTTGGCGTTGCCTTGTATTTCATTTCATGACAACCTAAGTGGTTAATGGGGTCCTAACCAAAGTGTTTTCATGATCACTTTTCTAACCACACTACTATCTACCCTCATAGTCACAGACTAATGGATTATTTTGTAAGATGCTACTTAACATAGGGTTAATTAGATTAGGCCTATGTATCTAATTACCCATGGGCTACTACCTACTTGAGGATTACCTGCTTATCTAATGAAATCACATAATGAACAAGAAACACATTTTGTTTTAGTGCTACCTATCCACCCATAGGTCGCTGACATACCTACCCAAAACCTAATACCTACCTAACCATGGGCTATTTAAAGACTACCTAAGGACTTCCTAAGTTAAGGGATACTTAGGGGCTAAATATGGGGTTATTATAATGTAAATAACTGGTTACATAACTTTGAAACTTAAAATTTTGATAAGTATGTTTAGCATCTTGTGGTTTATTTTAACAAATTTAATGGCATCAAAGATACCCTTAAAGATAAGATGTGTAAGCACACTTAGACGGGTTAGCCGATTATTATAATGGAATAGGTGTACAATGAACTTAATAATATGGCCATAATATTGGAAAAAGACTATTATGAATGGGAAAACCTGATGTGACTATCTCCAACGTAACTAGCTCTACAAGGTGGCTATTGAAAGTTTACTTTTTTATGATTAATTTCCTCCATAGAAATAGAAGCCACATATTACACGTTGAAATTTGATGAAAACTGGCAAAAAGCAAACACTGCTCTGCAGCAATAACTCTTTATATAAGGACTTATGACACAATGTATTGTTTTTAATTACGTAAAGCACTTACTTAAAATTTTAAAATTACGTAGGGTACATTGTATATGATAATAATGCCTCCAATTGCAGAGGCACATTTTGTTTTATATTATCATTACATAATAGGGTTATCCGTAAAGCAGGAAAAACACAGAAACCCTGAGTTTGATCATACACACGGTGAGATTAAAAAAAACCTGCAAAAAAGTACATTAGCATTCAATGGAGGATGAAATTCAGAAAACCATGAATTTTGGTGGTAAACTGAGTTTCATCGTGTCTTTCCTTTTCCCCAAGCGCCTCCATTGCTGCTACATATATTTCACCGCTACTAACTGTACAACTACTATAATTAATCTCAAACCTTGTGCATTAAATGCTGAGTTTCAGCATTTCATACTGAGATTTAATAAAATGTCTTTACTTTTCGGATACCACTGAAAGAGGGCATAGTGAGTGAAGGGAGGCCCAAAGACAGGGTGAAGACATGGTTAATTTTTATCGATAACTCTAATCTACCTATCTTACGATTCAAATTTTAAACATGGTTTCAAGTCAGATAATGCATGGATGAGGACATTCCTGATATTTGGGCCTGCCTTGCTTTCCGCCTTGTCACAGCCCTTATTTCAGGGACTGCCCCCCCCCCCCCCCCCCACCCACGCCCCCCCCCCCCCCCGCCCCCCCCCCCCCACCCCCCACTAACATTCTTACTTTCCTAAACAGACAACAGAAGAGACCATAAACAA
>Ga0116231_10010273_pt1 | contig 15179 bp, 2 predicted proteins | sample S1TSphgellanicum_2_FD_89695 | JGI IMG/M metagenome (GOLD analysis project Ga0116231, IMG submission 89695) | Host-associated microbial communities from peat moss isolated from Minnesota, USA - S1T2_Fd - Sphagnum magellanicum MG | ecosystem: Host-associated > Plants > Peat moss > Unclassified...
AGGGGGGGGGGGGGGGGGGGGGGGGTGGGGGGGGGGGGGGGGGGGTTGGGGGGGGGGGGGGGCAATGCGACTTTTACAAAGATTTTTTGAGATTTTTCTTTTTCAATTTGTCGTATCTTTAACGATTTTTTTTTGGGTTGAAATCACCACGTTTAGATTATAGGTTCTTGTAAGTCTTCAAATTTATTTTTTTTACTTTTTCAAATTGTAACCACTACATCAAAAATGTCATTTTATGACTAATCTTATATGACTACAAGAGAATAAGTGACTAAAAATGTCATAAATAACGAGTTTGAATCAACTACGAATTGTATATTTGATTAATATATTCAATAAAAATTAGTCATAAAATGGTATTTTTAGTGTAGTCAACCAAGTTTGGCTAAGTATTTTTGTGGAGGATTGCCAATCCACTAAACTCATGAAATTGAAAAGAAAAACTTTCGAACTAACCATTTGTAAACAATTAGACAAAAAATTGTCTAAACCTTTGCCTAAACCTAAACCTTGTAAAATTCTCTTCTAAGATACTAGAAACATCACATGTGTCACCCTCCTTGATAGCATAATCAAGGCAAGCATTAAACAAGAGCAATGAATAAAACGTGGTGTTCTAAATGTTGTTGAAAGACAAGTGCCCAATAGAATAGCTATTTTTAATAAAATTTGATTGTACTCAAGTTATGTGAAAGTCTTTAAATATATTTATGTTTGAGGGTGCATTCCTTATGTACTTGCATAAAATCTTACACCCCCATGACTTTGAAAAATGATTATATGAGTTGTAAAGATTACAATTTAATGAAATTGTTTTCAAAATGTTTATATATTTATGAATTTTCATCAGAATGAATTTTGTGCAATTTTAATATGTTTCATTGGTCATAAAGTGTATAGTAAGGAGTGGACAATTCAATGTGGACTAAGTGTTAAAATTTTGAACATCTTTTATTTTATGTAAAACTAAATTATTAATTATAAAAAATTGTGGATGACCATATATTGATGATTATGAGGGCATAATATGGTTTAAATTTTGAATATATGTTTTATTTTAATTATCCACGATAGTCTTCTTTAATGTCTAACTGTGTTTTTGATCATTAAAACTACATAATTTGAAGAACTTCCTCAAAGATAAAAAAAATTAGTATAAGCAAAGACAAGGTTGCATTTTCATCAATATTGAATGTGTTATATAAGATTACTTTTTTTGTGTGTGAATATGTTTTGCTCCATTTGGAATGATGTTAAAAAAAGGTATGTTTGATAAACTCAATTTATAATGTATCATTAAAGGTTTGAAACATATACTATTTTAAAAATATTGACATGTCTACTTTTGTTGAAATCTAAACATTTGATTTACTTGAAATTTTATAATTAAAAAATATATTTAATTACATATTGTTTGAAAATTCATGGAAGCACATGTGAATTAAACTTTTGAAGTTGGCGTTATCATATTATAATGGGTCCTATACAAAACATGGAGGCCATGTTTCAAACTTGAAAAAGTATAGTCGTTAAAAATGACCTACACCTTGGGATGGATGGTTCTTTTTATTATGAATGCACCCTTCAAACAAGATGGTGGGAATTGTGAGACAACATTGTCTTTTTCATAATTAAAAAAAATTATTGCAAAAATGTATACATATTTAACATATGATACATTATTGTGTGTTAAATGAAAGTAACATTTGTTGTTTTTGATTGAATAGGGCAAATTGTTAGAAATTGTGAATGCAATATAAGAAGTCTATGATAATCTAGTTGATAACCTTTTGATGCACTTGATTATTTGGGACATTTGTTAATATACTTCTTTTCTCTAGTTTGAAATATGATTTTGGAATTTGATGTTGAATGTGCTCATAAATTCTTAAAGTTGATGAAAATCAAATCCATTTGAAGTTGTAAGCCTATCAATGTTGAAATCACCTATAAAAAATGTGGCACATGAAGAATTAGTGTTACAATGATGAATTTTATGTAATGTATGAAAATGATTTTATAAGAATGATAGAAAGTGATCAAGGCTAACTACATGATTGTATTCATGTATTTATATTGTGGTGGTATATTTCCTTGAATTTTCGTTTCAAAAATATTCATGAACATGTTGGTTGGTCTATTGCATTTGATGATATGGTTCTAATACATTATCAATTTAATATTGATACTTTGACACCTTAGCTCTAAAAATTATGAAATAAAACTCTATTAAATTTGACTTGTCAAGGGCTTTCCAATAACACCAAGAAAGCTCCCAAATTCCAATATAATTTTCAGTTTTGATGTTAATTAATCTTCATTGAGAAAATGGCTCAATAATCAATGGCATCCACATTGTAGTTCCAAAAAATTTCAAACCAAGTCAGTGCACCCCTATTCATCAAGATCTTTTTGAAAATACCAAGAGCATGAGATGAAGCTTTGTGGTTTGGGAGATTTCAATGTGAGAAACAAAACAAAACAAAATAAACCACCTTGCTTCATACATAAATCCCAATATGTTTTTTTTTTCCAATTTTGTGATGTTGTGACACTAATGATCATTCACAAGGAGATTTAGCCACATTTTGTTATAGATTGGATATGAAAACAAAATTTTATTAAAATCCTAAATTATATCATGGCTACTTGTTTGAACAATGTGTAGAAAATTATTTGTTTAAAAACATTTTGCCATAAAAAAATAGATGTGACACATCCTTTTATCCTTTCATTCCCAATTTGAGAAGACACATGAATATTCCATTGAACACACATATTGACAACATAAAGTATGGACTTTTGATTATTTTGCAAAGGAATGGTTTTCATTATCCACTAATGAAAAGATTAGGTCATGAGTGTAGAAACATGTTAAAATAAATTTCACCTAATATTTTTGGATAATTTGAATTTATTTTATTTTGAAAAAAAATATGACATGCCTTATTAAATAACATAAACTACATTTCCAAAATTTTAAAAATGCAGTCAATCATATATGTTGGATTATTTAGACATCTTTTTTTGATATTTTTTTGTTGGTATTATCATTATGTGATAGATGGGATTAAAAGGGAAAATACTTACTTTTTTTTCCTCCTTTTCACAAAACATAAGGAAATATATTTTTCTTAAATGCTCCTAATTGTGGACCAAGGGCACTAATATTCAAAGACAACATGGAGGAAGATAATCCAATTCATCTATCTCACATCCAAATATGACGAGCCTTCCAAGGTCATTATAAAATCAAAGGTATGCATTTAAGTCTTTAAATCAAAATAATGAAAAATTAATCAAATTTTTTTTATAGGCCTTTACAAATACCTTATTGCAATCTTTTTATGTTCCTTTTCAAATGGGTGTTTATATGGTAAAATCACAAAAATTACCAAAAATAAGGATTACTTTAAACTTGTGGATGGTGGAACCTTATCCTCCTTTCTTTCCTTCTTTCTCCTTGTCTTTCTTTCCATCTTTCTCCTTGTCTTTCTTTCCATCTTTCTTTTCCTACCAAGCTCCCCCAAGCTTTGTTTTTCCCTTCAACATTGGGTATTTTCTTTTGATGGCAAAACATTGTTACATTAAAGCACTACTACTAATGTTGTTGTGAATGACAAGGCGTTGTTACACCAAACGTGAACTGCTAATGCTATTGCAAATGATAGGGCATTGTTATATTGAAGGTGTAGCGAATGTGGATGGCAAGGTGTGGCTATTAGAAGGCGTAGTTTGAAACAATAAGGCACTACTATAGTGAAGGTACAACAACCAACAAGTTGTTAATCTTTCCTAATATAAGTATTTTAAACTAGTTGTAGAAATCCAAATCACATGGCCCCATGTGTTTCCAATTCCTTAGCAATAAGGCAAACGGGTTGAAAGTTTATTAAAGTTACTAAGACCGATACATTTCATTTGTTGTTCCATGTTATTTTATTCGATAAATTATTATACCTTGGGCCCAAACTCATGCACATGTTTATTAAATGTTATAACTTGTTATCCACATCTTGTTAAGGACATGTTGTATTTTGGTACTTTTTACATTCTTGAAACTTGAGGATAATGATTGGTTTTCTTCACAGTATCTCAAACAACATTGTTGTCCCTTCGAGAGGATGTTCATGTGTGGTCATAGATCTACTTAAATTTTTTTCAAGGTTGGGGTGCCACTATCTAACATGTGATAACATGTTGCTAGTTGAATATGTCTAATTTTAAACCTTAAACCTTTCACAAATTTTTTTTTTTTTGAAAATTTTATTTTATTTTTTGCATTGTTTTTAAAAATGCGATAAAACCTTGTGACACATCATTTTGCATACATTGTTTGTCAAAAATCACATATTGGAGATTATTTGCACACACATTGTTGGAAATTGATTATGTGATTGGAAAGTAGTTATAAATATTCATTATTATGCTTATGGTGAAGAACATAAAAATGTTTGTTTTGCAGAGGACTAGGGTTTAAGCATGATTAGGGTACCACATTTGAACCATAAAGATTCACTCCAAGGACTCCCAAATTCACCTTTTTCTTCGTTTTCTCATTACTTGTTTTACATTTCACCCTTTTTTTTCATGTCAAATGAAATAATTTTGTTGCAAATTTTATATAGGCTTTTAAAGTTTTTTTTTTCCATTTATGAAAGTGAGAATAATAAATTTTATCCAATGAGGGCCATGTTCCATCAATAGCCCAAAATTTTCAAAAATTTGATTTTTAAAAACTTTTTACATTACAATAGGGCATTTGGTTCTTGTCACATTCATACATTTTATACACATTAACACATAAGGTGTTTGTGGTAAAAATCTTGGGCCAAAAAAAATGGTTTAGACATTCCTTACGAGTCCTTGAACTTTTTTTTCTCATGAAACAAAGTCTTGGATTTGTTTCAAGGACTTGGTAGGAATCCATAAACTTATTCAAATTTGACATTTTACAGATATATTATTACCTTTTTAATGTATTTATCTATGAATAAAATCAAACTTTCAATATGAATGTGTCATTAAATTTCAACAACATGTTTAAATGAGGGGATCCAATGAATATAAAATGAAACAATCCTTTTGGGTACCTTAAGCATGTTTTGACCCACTAATAGTAGGGCAAAAGATGCCCCTTTTTTAACTTAATTTTTGTCATGCAATAGCAAAGGGCTTGAAAGGGAAATCAAAAGAAGTTCAGTTGGTTTAAAGAAAAAAAGACACATGAAGGGCATGTCTTTTTGGTGTTAACTCTACTACATGTGACTATGTTTCCTTTCATGTTGACTTCATCAATGTAAGCAAATGGTTTCCCCCTCAAGCCTATCCTAAGTTATATTTTCACCCTGGAGGTATTATTTATCTCTTGGACTAAATAACTTTTCTTACAAAAGTGTTTCAAGATAATCTTGACATACATACTACTATCATAAAAAGTTTCTTCGAAGGGCAAAAAGGTTTGGCTACCATACGTGGTTATGCCAAAGCTACCAAGGTATTAAGATATGTGCTTTGTAAAACTATAAATTGATTACATTAATATTAAGGCAAAGTTTCAACACATGTTTGTTGAATTATTAATCAATTCTGAATATTTCATGTGAAAATTTTGAATATTTGGAAATATTTTATATTTTCCTTTGCAAAATTTTATTCTTTGAAATTTTTAAATTTTCAAAAAAATTACAAGTAATATAATTAGTGTTGAAACTCGCAAGGTACCATGACAAGTTACCTTTTTATTGGAAAAAGTTGTTTTGACCATAAATCCATTGGCACTTAAGAAAAAAATTGCCTCAACATTTTAATTGAACTAAAGAACAATGGGTTGGAGTAAGCCAATACCCACTAGTACACCATGAAAAATGGATTGTAAGCAATTAGGAAACAAATTTCTATTGGGTTCTAGTCCCCTAACTAATCATGGTGGTTAACTCACTTGGTTATTTTATTACCTACCAACCAAATAGTTAATAAAACCCATCCTTACCCACTATGTATAAATAAATAAATTATTTAGTACTCACCTATTCCTACTTGTTTATCAAACTATAAAACCTACCTTTTACAAAACAAGTTACCAAAGTGAAACCAAATATTGATTGAATTGAGGTTCATATAGAACCAAGTCATAACTAACAACAAGTGGATTGTCTATTAGTAGGTGTTGGTTCACTTTGGCCAAAATGATGTACTCTCCATTTGTTCCCACATTTTGATGAATGTGCACAAGGTGTTATTATAAGTCCTATGAGTTCATGATCCTTTTTGTGATCTTCATGGGACATTTTTTATTTTATCATAAAGTACGTGTGTTGCACTTTAGGAAGGAGTAAATGAATGTTCATTTTTTTGGGCATGATTTCATCATTCCAAGGACCAAAATCACAACTAAGGATTCCAAGCTTTAATTATATTGGTCCTAGTTTTCGTTTTTGACAATAATGTCAACAAGATTTTATAACCTTTCTTTTTCTAAGTATATCATTTGTAATGTTTGGTGCACTATTTGATTATGATGAACTTGGATGGATCCATAGTTGTAGTTGTCCTTTTGACGGGGGTTTTACCAAAAAGCAAGGCCCAATTTCCATGTGGCCATTGCCCCACCCATCCACTAGTTTTGTAACATGCAACTTTGAGTGACATTGAAGAATTAGCATTGCATCATTTAATGATAATGTGTCATTTTAGGTTTGACTTGGAAATGAACTTGAAGGACTTGAAAGGACTATAAGGTCCAAAAAAACTTGTAAGGACATGTAAGGATTCAAAAGGACTTAAAATCCTTTCAAGGTAGATTCATTGTGGGCCAAAGCCATCTAGCCTAGCAATTGCATTCCATTTTCTAAGTCTAACAATATTCTTTCATGAGATTGTCCATGCATATCTTATGTACATAATTTTCTTTTGAATTGAAAAATATGCATCAATTTTTCAAACAAACATGTAACTAAAACTCAACATAAACAAAAAAATTCAATTTATGCATTCACACCAAAAAATAAATTTGAAAGTTAAAAATTAACTAACAAATTGAATTATCAAAAGGACATCACAAACTTAACATCTCATGACTTAGGAATGGAAATTGTGCAAAATTTGTTCATTCATAATTCATACATTTCATGCATTAATATTGTGCATTGAAAACACATTTGATACACAAATTTATTGAAAGATGCGAAATCCATGTGACATTTGTTCATTCATAGTTTCGTACTTCATTTGTCAACACATTTATCGTGTGTCAAAAGTGTTTTCAATGCATAATATTTGTGTGTAAAATGTACGATTTTATGAATGAATAAACTTCGCATGATTTTCATTATTAATTTGTCGCACTTCAATATTGTGATGGAATGATAACATAGTAACAATCAACAAATTGCACTAACACTAACATTAGTAGTCATAATTTCTTACCCTTTTAAAGGCATATTTTTTGTTAGCATGATAATAAATGCAAAATAATTGTTTGCAATTTAATAAAAAGAGCAAATCATTTACACAATATATTACATATGAATGAACCAATGCCACCACCATCCAACCCATCCATGTTTGTAAATTTGTGCAATTGTTTGATGAATGACATGTTTTTCAATAATTTCCATATGTGTCGTGGAAAAAAAATTGAAATGTTTCAACTAATAACACCAATATCATGAGACAACTTCATTGGATGTCGGTGATGAAAGAAGTCAATTGTGATACCAAAGATAAATGATTTTACTTTTGATTTTAAAAGTTGACCATATAACTTTCATGATGTTTCTTTTTCAAATTGTGAAAAGTGTCAAATTCAACAACTTGCCATTTGGGACAAACCTCACCAATACAACTAATTTCATGAATGAGAACTTATTGAAAATCAAGGCATAGCTCTTGTTTCCATAAGTTTTGTCAATCCGAGTAAACAATCATTATATAATTCTTTTTTATTATCAACATTCTTCAAAACAAAATAAGTATTGAACATATATTATCACAATTTTTTTACAAGATGGAAACACAAACTAATCTTTACCATCTCAAACTATACATCTTGAATTAGGTGAATTGTTCATCAAAGTTCAATTTGGACATAATAGTGAAAAAATAAAAAGCATGTAACTCTTTGACCCCTATCCATGTGTGATTGTAATCTAGAGAATCTTTTATAACCATGAGCAATTCAAAGGAAGGAACATACAATACTTTAAATAACAACCAAGGATGTCATCTTGTCCAATAAACTTATGTGATTTATTATTGTTTCAATGTCTTTCATTGACTTGTTTATTGTTGATGCCATTAAATGAAGTCCTTTTATTTCAGGAATGCCCCCACCTTAAGGCCTTACCCTGCACTCATCCACTTAGGTGTTTTTCAAGACCTTATTGGTCTTTTTCCACATACAAAATTTGTTAAAAGTTCATTTTGTTGCAAGGAATCCTATCCATACCAACCATGTATTTGCAAATTACGTCCAAATCAACCATTTTTGCAACTATCATGGGTGCAAGCAAGATATTTTGTACATATTTGTTACCTTGTTTTCTACTTGAAAAAAAGAAAAAAAGAAAACCCTCTTAACCTTCCTTTAACATTTCAAAACAAATGAAACATTTAATTTTCTTCATGGGCATTTTTAATCTCCCTCTAGCTTCTCAAAACAATTTGTGTCATATCATTTGGAGTTTTAAAAATACCTAAAAGTATCCCTAATAATAATGTCATTTTTTAGAAGGTTGGGGATGATTTTAGTTATGAACCCTAAACTCCATTAACCAAAATATATATATTAGAATGTTCACCACATCAATATTAAGGTGCTTGAAAAAAAAACCAAATATTTACAAAAACATTTCACCTACTTTCAAGTATTTGAACTTTATTCTTTAGACTACCACAAATTTTGGGTCCAATTCAAGTACTTGCAAGTACTTAAAAAAAACATGGTTATAAGAATTAGGCTTTTGATGTTCATGCAAACAAGAATTAAGAAATAATGTATTGAAAAAAAAACATTTTGTTAATCCTTTTATTCCTTGAGACTTTTGTATTTTGTTGTTTCACTACTTTTTGTGTATATTCTACCATGCCTTCATCTTCATATTAAATTGTCCTTTATGACACTATGGTAAAAATGACTTGCAATCACATATTTGATTACAAAATGGTTTTAAATTGTAGATGTGACTATGACTTGCAATTTTTATTGATTTGGATGAAAAGGAAGATGAAAAATGTGTTGATATCATGCACAACTAATAGATCAAAATTTAATTGTTGTTGCAATTGGTAATGTAATTCATACATGATTAAACAACATGTGGCGTCTAGTTGAACTTGAATTACAATTATATATCATTTAAGTGTAAATGTACATATGCTAATGGCTAGTTAATGTATATAATATGTCATGATAATTTAACCTAAATAAGCTAGGTAGTCCCCTAGGTACCTTAAGTAGTTTAAGTAGCCCATAGGTAGGCCTTAGGTACCTTAGGTAACATAAGCAACCCTTAGGTAGGCACTTAATTAATCTAAACAACCTTAATTAGTTTAAGCAACCCCTAGGGGGCCTTTAAGTAAACCCTTAAGTACTTAGTTAGTATAGGCATCCCTTGTAGCTAAGGTAGCTTAAACAACCCATTAGTAGCTTTTAGGGCAAAAGCACAATGCATTGTACCAAAATTGATGTCACAAATATTATTTTTTCAAGAAATGAAATTTAATAGGATGCTACATGATAATTGAATTGAATATTTTATGGTTTGGACTCAAATATGTATGGTAGTTTATATATGTAGTGAAATTCACAAAACATTTTTGCAATTAGAATTGGTTGCATAGTGTTTTTGGGTTTTTTAAACAATAGATGTGTCATGTAACAAATTATAAGGATTTTTTTCACTAAAAAAAGTTATTTCGTAAATTTCCATCACATGAGTTGATCAAACATATTATATTTGACATGTGAAAACCAAAATTCAAGAAAAATATTTTATTTTATTTTCATGTGCTCTCTAAAATTTTAAAAGTCCGTAATGGACATAAAAATGAAAAATTGGAAAAAATTATCTAGGAACAATATGTTTGTATTATGAATATGAATAATGATGTGAAACCAATAATCACATTCAATAACGTTGAAGGCATGATGAACATCTAATGATTTTCCTATTCAGACATAACTATGATTGGAAACATAAATAAATAAATGAAATGTAGAAAAAAATCCACATTGATTTAAACCATTCTAGTAGACTTATACATGAAGGAAATAAGTTATAGACCAAGGTGATTGAAGCATTTAAAAAAAAGTTATGAACTTTCAAAAATGAGTATAACAAAAATGTTAAAATTGTGAGAGGGTTAATAAAGGGATTGAAAAAATTGTGTATTTTTGTGTGGACTTTGCATGTGCCACTTTTGGTCCATCACACCATGCTTTCACCCTTTAGGTGACCTAGGTAGCTTAGGCAACCCTTGAGTACCTTAAGTAGCCTAGGCAATTTTTGAGTAATCATTAAATAATTTAGGTGACCCCTAGGTAAGCCCCTAGGTACCTTTAATAGCCTAGTAACCCTAAGGTAAGCCCATAAGTAGTTTAGGCAACCCCTTAGTAGCCCATAGATAGCCTAAGTAGTCTTTAGGTACCTTAAGTAACCTAAAAAACCTTTAGGTGGTCACTAAATAACCTGGGCAACCTTTGGTAGCCTTGTAGGTAGTTTAAGCAACCTTTAACTACGTACCTTAGGTACTTTAAGCAACTTTCAAGTAGCCCATACAACTTTTAAATAAGTTAGTTAGTATTTTAAATAAGTTAAACAACCCTTAAGTAGGCCTTTATGTACCCTACTAGTTAGTTTAGTTAATCATTAAGTAGGCCTTTAGGTATTCAAAATAGTTTAAATAACCCCTAGGTAGGCCATAAGGTTTTTTAGTTAATTTAAACAACCCTTAGGTAGGCTCCTATGTAACCTAAGTAGGTTGGGCAACCCTTTGATAGTCCTTAGGTAACCCCAAGATAATCTAGATAACCTATGCAACCTCTAAGTAGCTTAGGTAACTTGGGCAACCCTTAGGCAACCTCTAGGTAGCCTACATAAGGTAGGATGAATAGAAAACTTAAGAAAGTTTTAAAAATGTTTATTAAAATGTGCTTTCTTTATTTTACATAAAAAAAGTTGGTGCAACGGTGAGCCCTTTGTGTCTCAATGTGAAAGTGAAGGGTTCAAATTTTAATTATTGCAACTTATATATTTAGTTTAAGCTAGATGGTTTAAGTACCTATTCTAGGAAGAGGTGTCTAGTTTAAATCACCTAGACTTTGCCACAATGCATGTTTTTAGCTTAGGTAGCCTAGGTTAAATAGGCTAGGTAGGCTAGGCACCCTAGCTTAGCCCAACCTAAGTAGGTTGCTCCGACATTTCTTCAACTTGGAGCTTGCCATAGTCAACATTTCAATGGTCGATTTTTTTTTTCAAATTTTCACATTTTAATCATAAAACTAGTCACAAATGATTGCACCATGTGAACATCTGTTGGTACACATTTTAGTCATAAAAATTAATCATAAACGATAGTGCCACATAGGCTAGATGTTAGTTGGATGAAAATTGAATGTAAATCACACCTCAATGCAATTGACATTTCAACTTGGTGCAAAGTAATGTCTTTTGGGATTAAAGTTTTATATGACTTGTTCAATGCAATTAGAGAAATTTGTTATCACAAGTGTCATTTAAAACTGAAAAATAATTTAAAAAACCAATCATTAATATACACATTTTTTATAATATTTATTAGTGAATGAAATTTTTCATTATTAATGTTTTTCCCTTGTAAAGACCTACATTTATTTTTCAAATGTAATTAATGGACTCATTATAGAGCATAATTTGGAGTATGTTATGTTCCCTTCACTCTTTGTTTATGTCTAGAGCCTTTTTTCAAAAAAATTGTTTTATATGAATTAACAATTTTTTTAAAGGAATTTTCTCTTAACAACTCGCAGATGAATTAAAAATGAGTTCTATAAATAATGTAAAAAGAGATTCCAACATGGAATGCCCATAAGGTGTCTCATACACTATTATGGTACACTAGGAAATTTCCATTTCTCCATGTCCTCTATTGAACCATGAAGGCCCACCTTAAACTAGGGCCCAAGAACTTGCCCAAGTCTAGGGAGCATTCCTACAAGCCCAAAGATCAAAATTGAGTCTATTGGATTCACACTACTGTCAAAGCCCAAGAACCCAAGAATGACATGGTTGACTACATGGCATTATTTTGACACCATATTCTCGTGCCAGCTCATGATAATTGCATAGTCACCTGGGCTGGAATCGGTGAATAACTGCAAGTTAACCTCCAGTTAGCCCCTGGTTTTCTAGTCTCTCTTTTTTCATTTTTTTCTTTCAAAAATCTAGTGCACTCACTTGCAATTTGCTCCAGTTTTTAATGGTTTTCTCGGCCATGATCTCTGTTTCAAGAACAAGGGGTGTGTCACACTGTGGCCTTGCCATTTACATTTAAAAGTATCTTAAGGCAAAAAGAAGAATTATATACGGAAACACTCAAAATATTTGACCATGCAAAAATATAATCTTCAAAAAATCCTCTAAAAGAAATAAGAAAACCTTCAAGATATTACAACTCTATTGGTAATTAATCTCAAGATTCAACACAAGGCAAAATATCATTTTTGAAAAATCCTCATATAAAAATTAAACCTATTACCCTAGGGGGCCAAAATCCCTTAAACTACAATACTCTATAAATGAATCTAAACACAATATCCTTGCCTTGGTAGTAGGCAAGGCCAACAAACAAGATGATGTAGCATTGATTTGTTGGATCAATAATCCTTTTGTGATATTTGTTGCATTTGGCTAACATAAGCTTACTATGTTGTAGCAATTTGAATTCCTCTTTCTAGTAATAATCCCGCGAGACCTCTACATGTTGTCTTTATAGAACGCTCCACTATTGATGTTCATGCATGCCACAATTTGATCCAAATTTGGTTTTATTTCTTCTTGTGTGTTTCAATTGTACCTTCCATTACTAATACGGGCTAATTCCAGGCCTGCTACTTGAACCCTGTTCAATTTCCTTTCAGAAACTTGTTTGTAGCTGGATGGTATTCCTGGATGATGAGAGATCTAATCTGCAGCTAAGGTATTCTGGAATCTGAAGCATTCTTTGGTCTTGTTCAATCGCAGGTTTCATACAATTTAGCTTGTACAACACCACTGTAGCTGCCCCCCAAGACTTACTTCCACTGACCTGCAATTGAATGTTTTACTCAATCTGCAGAAAAAGATTGCCAATCTTCCAACTAATTTGAGATTCTTGGGGGTGATAGCACCAGATTTCTGAATCATGCAGCTTCAAAATATTGCACTTCCATATAATAGTGCAGCAACTCTATAGCTGTGGAAGAGGATTCTCAAGCTGATACAATGGAGGTTCAGTTCTTGTACTAGTGGGTTCTCCTGAGGGAGGGCCATGGAAGGTCGTTCCCAAACCTCAGGAGAACCCACAAGTACGGGAACCTCCATGTAAGAAACGACTCTTACATGTTTATGAGGGACGTGTAAGAATAGGAGGATCTCCCCCTGGCATAACAAACTAGATCAAACTAAGCTTCTTCTCCTGCGGGAGATCCCAGGCAACCGGCAAAACCCAATCCCTGATCTAGGTCGATCTGGGAGAAGATCGACTGATCATAATTGAGCATGGACGTTGATCATGTGCATTGGTTGCTGACCTCTGTGATACAGCAACAGCTTGCATGTCTGATGTTATCTCTCGAGCATCTAGATCCATGTTTTTATAGTTTTTCAATTTTCTGCTGTTGTCCACCAAAAGTGGTGATCAGCCACGAGGCTGAGGATTTAGCCAAATCTGGTTACAAGACAAATAAAAAAGTAGAATATCTGGGAATTCTATTACATGTTGGCAAACCACTAGAATCTATTTGCTAAATGTGGTGATTTCAAAAGAAGAAATCTGCCCAAATCCTCCATAAATCTTGGCCATTTCATAACTTTCTTCCTCCAAATTTGAGGAATTCTTTGGGAAAAATTTCAAAAAGTACTCTCGACCATGTTGCCAAGGACCTTTTTTGAATAGCAAAATGGCAAGTTTCACCACCCAAAAAATCTCTGATCTAGATCCAGAAAGATCATCTTTAGAGCACATCCTTCAAAGAAGAGGTAAACAGGAGGGTATAGGTCAGGTTTCCTCTATAAGAATACCAAATAAGTACAATGACACTGGACATGTAGTATATAGGGGAAGACCTGCTCCCAAGGGCCTACGCTGAAGGTTGTAGCTTTGAGGGTGTAGGCCCAAAAATTAGCCAAGGTCTTCCCCAGTGTAAAGTGGGGAAAGGATTTTTCTTTGAATGGTGGTCTGCATGTGATGATCGGCACAAGGTTCCTTCAACTGAAGAACTAATTTTCCCTGAGGAGATGTTCTTCTTTCACATGTACGGGAAAAAAAAAACCTTGGAGTGCTTGACGGATGCCATCTACAGCCAAGACCCTCCCTAATAATTAGAGCAGAAGTTATGCATGCCAACAGGCCTCTAACTAGCTAATGTTTTCTTAAACAGATTTCTCTCATCACTTAAGCATTAGGCGGGTGGGTGGGCATGCATGGGGCTTCAACATCCTGGGTTTTGCGTGAAGGTAACTGAGGTTCATCTGCCCATACATCTGTGATGGACTCTGGTATTCTGAGAATCGTCAATCAGGCAGGTAGTATCAATAAATTCTACAGCTAGCATTTTGATGGTGGGTACCAATTACCAACTGCTAACTAGTCCATTCTTTGCTATCTGGAATAATGTTCAAAATACTTGGGGGGGGGGAAATTATTCAAGAACACGTACAAGGGGGATCTCATAAATTGTTCTGGACTTGAGTAATTCCAATGCAAATCCAACCTTCACAGATGTTAGTCTAGTGTTTATTTAACTGGCGAATTAATTGAAAATTGAAAATTGCATTGTTTTTGGGGGTTTCAATCGCGAGAAAAGAAAGGAATGATTGATGACAGATGGCTATAGTTAGTTCCAATAAGTAGTCAGACATACATAAGCATGATTAAAATTTTGTGATTAACATATGTTTTAGAGTCAGGATTGAAAAAATCTTCCTTGAGGTGATTGC
>Ga0116231_10010277_pt1 | contig 15173 bp, 10 predicted proteins | sample S1TSphgellanicum_2_FD_89695 | JGI IMG/M metagenome (GOLD analysis project Ga0116231, IMG submission 89695) | Host-associated microbial communities from peat moss isolated from Minnesota, USA - S1T2_Fd - Sphagnum magellanicum MG | ecosystem: Host-associated > Plants > Peat moss > Unclassified...
TACCCCCCCCCCCCCCCCCAAATGAAGGACCTAAACTTGCTCCCACATGAATGGTGGGATTTGATTAGAGCTAGTGGACACATATTTGCACCCATCACCCATCAAATTTTCACATCATCACATGAATGGAATTGGAGTCCATATTCATTTGTCCATAACAAAGTGCGGAATTAATTAACATCGAATTGAACGAAAGACCTAATGTAAATATACACCAGTAGCAAGCTCCTACAATAATAACCTAGAAACAACCCCACATTTATTAGATGAAACCCTAATAATACATTATCAAAATGATATTTCCATGAGCTTCTAGACAAATCCTCAAATGGCAAAAACATTTGTTACTTTTTTTATTTATGAATTTAACTAAAAATTAACAAATGTCATATTGCTTCAAAATAATTTTATGTGTCATAAACATGAAACTATGTTGGGATATCCTCATACAACAAGACTTCCTCAAGCAAATTGGAGACATCCAAGACATAGACTCCTTCAAACACACATGGAAGATATTTGACATTTGTGCCATTATGATCCTAGGCTATGAACACACTCTCCTTGTCCATTACATTCTCAGTTTTAACATATATGTCAATAATATCTCCTTGTATAATAAGTCCTCTCGTAATTGAAAAATATTCACATGATATTGGCTTTCTTAACTTGGGAAATATATGACCTCTGCCCCCTCATAAACCCAAGTCATGATGGTAGGGTCGTCCCAATCGATAACCTATTTGATTATCTCTTCTTCAACTTGATTGCTCAAGATATTTTGTTTTGCAAAAAATTTGGAATCACAAAAATAACAATAAGAAGTGCATGGAGTCCCCCCCCGCCATTTCTTTAAAATGTCGCACACCAATTGTCCAAAACAACCGAAGACATCCACATTGAAAAGAAAGGGAGGAAAAAATAAAATTTAAACCTCCTTATATAGGTTAAAGTAGGGGTACCCCAAAACTAAAGGCACCCAAAAAATTTAACGACCAAAAAAATTCGGTTACCATTCAATGGCGTTCCCATGTACCAAACACACATGGCTATCACAAAGGTCGTTAGATGGTGACCAAAAGTTTTTTGGTCACCAATTAGATGTGTGGATAGTCGGCAACCAAAAAAATTCAATTGCCATTCCTCAAGTTTGAAGACAACCAAAAATTAACAATTGTTTATTAGCTAAATGTCCATTTGGTGACCAAAAGCAACCAAACCTATTTCAATCACCTTTGGTCACCAACAACATAATGGTCCAATGGCAACCAAACCACTTTTCAATCACCATCTGACGACCCTACATCTACAATGCCTAAGTCCAAATACTTTAAGGTGTATCACTAAGGACAAAAAGGACCTAGTCTTTAATGGAGTCTTTTTTTGTCCTATATTTTCATCCCCATCAATATTAATGAGTCAAAAAGTGTCAAATATTTTATAAGTACCATATTTTAAACCATTACAACTCCAAATTCCATCAATTTCATCCATTTTGTGTTTTTACATGGTCAAATAGGACTATGTAAAGGAGTACAAAAAGGGTGACAATGTGACATTATTTTGGTACTCCTTAAAGAATTTGGACTTGCCTACAGGTTGTCAGATGGCAACCAAAAAATTTCAATCGCCAATAAATCTAAGCTATTGGACTGGGCCTAACACCATATCATGCATACGATGGCAATCGAAAACAATGGAAACATGCCTAGGCCTAGTCCTAGGGCTTTGGGATGTGTGGGTTCACTATAAGACCCATACTTTTGTCATTTCTTGTATTTTCTTCCTTATGTGCGAAGGTGCCACATTGATAAGAAGTGGCCACTTTCTAAACATGAAACCCACAAGGGTAAGTCTACAATGTAATGAACCATTGCAAGTGTAACCACTCCTAAATAACACACTTGTCAATTTTTAACTTCATTTAAAATAAAATGTTTTTTATATAATCTACATAGTGTGATGTAATATACATTCAAGAAATGACATATAAAAACATGAGTAAATTATATCAACATTTGAAGGTGAAAAATGACTAATTCAATACTTGTAACCAATCCTAAGGTCCTAAGTAAGTCAAATAAAAATATCAAAATTAATCTAGATTTGTTTGAAAAAATTTCATATTCATGTAGATTGAATAATTATTAGACTTTACATGGTTTTGGATCATCATTGGAATTGATATATAAATAAATTATAAAACTTAAAATCTATAATTATCTTTCCAATAATTCTTGGATAAATATAAAAATAAGTTTTAAAACTTGAAGAAACTAAATTTTATTATAAAAACATATTGTACAAGTCAAATATGCAATTAAACCATAAATTTTGTGCAATGGTTGCATGCCATCTCAATTTCCAATTTCAAGTCCTTGTCCTTTTGAAAGGAACAAAGGAGTTGGGTGTGGCTCATTATACTATGGACTTGCCCATAGGAAAATAATTACACCTAATATATAATTTGCCTAGATGAACACATGAAGGCACACATGTTGGAGGTTTCCATAGGCATGATAGGGAACCATTTTTTTTCCAAAAACCAAGTGCCTTTAACTATGGCACAAATGGTTTATGCGAAGGTGGTGCTTGGGGTTCAGGTCAATTGGAGGACTATTCTAAGGAACTGAACCAGCAATGTGTTTCCATTGGCTCCTCCAAAAAGCCTAAACCTTAAACCCCCTTCCTCTTTTCAACCAGTACCACTAATACCAATTGTTCCCAAAATAACAAAATCGAATATTTATTGTACTCAAGATCTAGATCTTGTGATGAACGACCAAATTGTTCAACACCCTTGGGAACAAAATCCCCCTCAATCACCGTTGAGCACGAACAACCTCATGGATGCAACACAGTTGGATGCTCTATTTCAAATGGCATTTTTCTTCCCATTTAACATGATAGATGATTAGGGGCAGTTGGCACATGATGCTAACATATTGTCTTCCACAAGACAAGTTGACATTGCAGTACATGCTCTAGAGGTGTTGCAAGGGGAAATGGGCATAATATAAACACAACTTCAAGGAATGACATCAAAGCACATGGTATAACCCAAAAACCAACAAATCTGAATACAATCTAAATCCAAAACAATGTTTGGTACAACATGATGGGGGAAGAGATCAAGTGGGGGTTCACCATAAGCGACTTCAAGTGGAAGACCAAACCAACTTGACATTAGAGGAGACTAACGAAAGGTCGCATTTGAAAGATGATGCTACCTTTACATTATTAATTGTAATATCTCCTCACATGGTTGTAATGTTTAGTGAGATAGATAATATTTTTGGGTAGGATGTAATTTTGAATGGGGAACCCATCAGGCTAGGAAATCATACTGGTCAACAACATTATATTAATATTAGGAAAAGTAATAGTAGAAGAGATAATAGATCGTAACAATAAAGTGAAGTGAAATTTGACACTAAATGCAATATATGTACATTGTAAAGTAGCCTCAATATTGTACAAAATTGATATTTATATAAAAATATGGGCAAAAAAATTGTTTCCCTTAAAAGTTTTTCACAATTAATGTAAACCTATTTGAACCTAATTACATATTGAACCTCATTGATGACAATGTGATTAGAATGAATGGAAAATATATAATTACAATTCCAATGATAATGAATTCTCATTAGAGATGGTTTAGGTAGGATGATAATAAGTTCCCTTAGTATTTCGTCCTACCATGTCCTTTCCATAATATGTTAAAATGAATTATTCTAACTCAAAATTTGTTATATAACTATTAAAATGATATATGTTATATAACGACCTTTTATATGGTTGGAACGTTTTGGATTTCTTTTTTAAAAAATTCTTGTTGCATGCATCTTTTGAAATCTCTTTAATTTTTTCTATTCAAAGCTTATTATGGTTTCTTTTTTTAACAACACTCATGGCCTTTCTTTTCATTTTTACCCATATAATGTAAAACTTGGCCACTATACAACCCTAAACCCTAAACCTTTTAGTCGCCACGAAGGCATGGTGATCAAAATTTTGATCGCCATAGAAGCATGGCAATTACATTTTTTTTCAATCACCACTTGCATGTGGCGACTAAAAGGCTTTCAATCGCCACAATCACATGGCGACTAAATTCAATCACCATCTAACAATGGATATGTATTTTGGTCATCACAAATGGATATATTAGCAAATTCAATTGTCATTTAGGAAAAAACATCTTTGGGTGGACCATTAGGAACCACTTCAAGGAATGGTTAAGGAACCAAAAACACACAAATCATTTTCCTAGGCCCTTTACTTTAAATGTTTTCACAATTATAATTTTTTTTTTCTCATGTTTATCAATTGCATGCACTAATATATGACTTGAAGTTTATTTTGGAATAAAAAAATTGATAACCTTAACTTTGGAAATTCATAACTAAATTATACTTACTCAATTATTTGTTTAATACAAACCTAAAAATATAATGACTTCCAAATTACCTTAAGAAAATTGACATTCCCAAGAAAATTTTCAATTCATGTTTCAAATTTGTGTTTCTAACCAAAAAGTTCAAGGAAAGGTGGCCACACATTACATTCTTGAAACTTTTTATAAATGCAATGATTAGGAACATCAAAATACAAAATATTCTTAATATTATTAAAATTTCAAAATCTATGGAACCTAATAAATTTACTCATTTAAAAAATTATGAAAAAATTTGTTTAAATGTTATGATTTTTCAAAGTTTGATGGGTCTATGAAAATCAAGGTGTGATGTTCCTAGTGGTCTAGCCAAGGATGCTTTTGCCCATCCAAGAATTGTCAAATGGTGACCAAATTTGTTTTAGTCGTTTGATGGTGACCAAATTTGGGAGAGCTTTTTTCAGGGTATATGAGTTTTAGAATGTAATCCATGATTCATTTTTGAACACCTTGTTCTCATTTGGGTTTTGTGTGTTTGGTTGGCCTTTTACAATCATTACATGGAACCTTAGGTGAGTTGAAGTGATCAAATCCTTGGTGAAGAACTATCTTTTCGCATTTTGCAAATATTTTGGACCACATTGAACCTTGACTTTTCAAGATTCTAATTGTTTTTAACAATTAATGCTTGGAAAGACTTTTAGTTTTTTGTCATCCAAAATTTGAAAGATGTTGTCGAATGGACAATCGGGCAGACAACCATCAGGCAAACCACCATCGAACGGACAACCATCAAGTACTCAATCTAATCAAAACCCTTGAAATAAGTTATTCCATACATCATCTTGGACTTACCCATGTAGACCTTTGAGTGGCCCACCCTCAACCATGCACAAATGAGGGGCTGCAAAAATGTCCGGTGGGGAGAACACTTCATCAACACAAACTCAAAACATCAAAAGCTTGAAAACAATGATCGTAAATGAATCACCACACAACGATTCTAGAAAATTGGCATGATATGTTTTATGGAGCACACAATGGCATATCTCAACAATGCTTTTGTGAATAAGTAAAGAATTGGCCTAGAGAAATATAAGCAAATCACGGAGTATAAGATTTTGGTTGAACTAAACAGATCCTCGCAATACATTGAACTTTGGATTTCCAAGGGGTTTTCAAAATGCTTTGAATGCCAAATTTCATATTCACCCAAAAACTTGTTGCAAAGGTTTAATGTCCTTTATCCACAAAGGACAAGGTGTTATGGACCATGGAGGTGGTAAACTTGTGGGAGAAAATTTTCATGGTGGGCCAAATTCTTGAAAAATTGGTCAAAGTAAAATACAAGGCTTACACCATGGATGGAAGAAGGTGCTCAAAACCTTTTAGTTCAAATTGGAAGCCATGGTGTGTTATGGATTCCAAGCCTAACAAATGTGCTTTCATTGTTGAGTGGAAACAATAAGGGTGGTTATGGTGTGGTGTGCAAGGTGCAAATCAAAAGATTTGATCACATCCCAAGCACGACTTACTTGGCAAGGACATCAAAAAAGGATGACAAGCAAGAAGCACATAAGCAACGATTAATGGAAGCATTAGCATGCTCATGCGAACATCCAAGTGTCATCAAATTCCTTGCCATTTACATAGAGACCATGAAGGCATACACATTATCGTGGAATGGGGGAACTCTTCAAAAAATGTTGGATTATAACATGAAGTACTCCCCCATTATTGATAATTGTACCTTATTGCGGCAAGGTGGGTCGGATATGCAAGGGCAAATGCGACTTATTACCTTTAAGTAAAATTGTGTTGGCATGGGTGAAGTTGGCATGGGCATTCGTAAACATTATGAATGTTGTACATCATTGTGCAATTTTGCACAACGACTTGTCCAAGGACAACATTATATTGCATTTTCCAGTAGACAAACCAAATGTTATGTTCATAAGCATGTGTGATTGGGGTGAAGTCGGGCGCTTGCAAGAGGTGACACCGTCATTATATGGCTTTGCAAAGGAGCAAGATGCCAACACCAAAAAAATGCATTGGTGGGTTTCCTCGAAATTGTTTTTTGTTTATAATGAATCAAGAACTACAAATTCCCTTCGACAATTAGCCAAGCAACACACCACAAATTTGAAGTCTGAAGCATATTCGATGTGCAAGCTAACAAATGTCATGTGGGGTGATGATTGGGATGTAAAATATTTTGTGGACAATTCAACCAACATGTCATTTGGGAAACTGATCCATGACATGTATGACCTAAATCCAAAGGCATGAAAAACTATTCAACACATTGTGCACACATTGATGGGGCCTCCATACAATTGGACTACATCTAAAGAGTTTTATCAAATGCAACCATAAATAGTTTTTAATTATTAAATATGGAATATGGTGTGATTTGCATGATCTTTCAAAAATGACATGTTTTGTACTTGTGACTTTTATAAAACCCAATTTTGTAAGCAAATCATGTTGTCATGTGTAATCAAATTTGAAATTTGTGAATCCATCCTCTCTACACATTTGAAATTTGTGTCTGGATCTATGCTCTATAATGATGATTGTTTTCTTGTAAACATAAGATGAAATGATCAAATACAATTTTACACAAATATCGCTCATCTATTTTTTAATTTTTTGAATTATGGATTATTGGACTTATCATTGATAATTTGTTTTGATAAATGCTCCTATAATTGATAGATGTTAATAATAATAAAAAAATCAATACAAATTCATTTAAAGCAATATTTCTTAATGCAAACTTTACAAGGCATTCATTTTATATACTTTTGTTTTGGTTTTCAATTTTTTTTGGCATTGCTTACCAAGGCAATTGAAGATATTGTGTTTAGATTCATTATAGAATATAATAGTTTTATGGATTTTGGCCCCCATGTAGTACATCTATTTTTATGCAAAGATTTTTGAAAGATGATATTTTGGCTTGTGTTGAAACTTGGGATTAATGATAGAGTTTGTGATATCTTGAAAGAATTTGGTTTCTTTTACAAGATTTTTTTTTCTAAAGATTACATTCTTGCATGGTGAAATATTGGAATTTCCATAATTATTCTTTTTCTTTAAGATATTATTTCTTGTAAATGGCAAGGCCACGGTGACACACCAAAAAGATGGCAATTGAAAATTTTCAATCATCATAAGATTGGTAACCAAAATTCCTTTTTAGTCACTAATTGTAACAAGGGTGACCTAAGTATGACCCAAGATTTTCCTACATCCATCCTGACAAACGTGATGAACACATTAGGATGGATATCGACATGACACCCAATGCAAAATGGGTACATCACATCAATTTTGACAACCCTAATTAAATGAAGAAGTTCACAATAAATCTTTGAAAATTTTAGGTTTAGGGCTTGTTCAAAGGACCATTCCATGATTTTTTATCTTCTTAGCATGTATATAGGGGACAAGCACACATATAATTTGTGGTGGAGGGGGAAGTTATAGGATGTGTGTGGCACACGAATTTGGTGAAATTGTTTGGTTATTATGCTAAAGGTGTTCAAAGGTGAGAAACAAGACTTCCATAATCTTCTTGGTTGTAGTCAAAGTCAGGGTACCCAAAAAGGACTATCACATTGCCAAGGACTACAATTCACAAAATTCAAATATGGACTATTTTTTTTTCATATCATATCTTACATTCAAAATTACCAATGAGTTTTATAAGATGTAATAAACATAAAAATAGTTAAAATTTAAAATTTAATGCATAATTTGATGTCCTTAAGATTCTTGAAATATATATTTTAGTCTTGGTCATGACAAATGTAAAATGATATAGGAATCAATAGGATTAGTATATTTATGTCAAATTACACCAAATCTGAACCATATATAAAAATTGTTGTTACATATCAAATGACATGAAAATTATATCATATACATTATTTATATTTTCTAATGACAACATGTAACCCTATCACCATGTAATATGTTAAAGCTAAAAGCATAAGGACTAGTATATGAACATTATTTAATGCTTTGTCAAACACATATGAGACATCTAAATGTAAACTAGTGCTAGGTGCAAAAAATGTGTACAAAACATTGAAATGTTTTCAAGGACATTTAACACCAACTTGCATGGGTCACATAGTCAATATTGGCTTTTACTATTTTCTTTGTAAAAAAATCTTGGATTCTTGGTTCCTTTTGGAATGCCTTGATTGTGACTATGCCCTCCTTCCATTTCCATAGTTCAATCTTCTACCTTGATTATAGGTCAAATATGTTTGAAACTCATCATGCCACTAGATTCTAGTGCGTTACTTCTAAGTACTTTACTTCTTATTAAAAAATAGTTATGGGATTTTTTTCAATCATATTGATTCATGTTGAAAAAGGATGTAACATGTTGGATGATCATTGTTGGGTTGGTTTGATCGATTTGCTTGGCAAGATATAGAAACATTTGAGTATGTGTAGGAAGGTTATTTGGAACAATGGCTAGAGCAACCTTTCACATCGACCAATCCTATATTTAGCACAAACTTTAGAACCTTGTATGCTCCTCACCTCCATTTCATGGAGTTTAAAGACTAGTTTCTACAATTGTTTACTTTTGGGCCTACTTTGTTATGCAAATGGTTTCAAATCAATTAATTTAGAAGTTGAAAGATAAAACCTACATCATTTTGAATTTGTTTCAATTTTTAAATGATTCAAAAACATGCTTGAACATTACTTGATGAAAACGAACAAGGTCATGCAACTTGATTCATTTTTCTAATTTTCTATTTGGGTATGGTCTCTAATAGATTCTAAATTATTAAGATTCGTAGTTCATGACACAATCTTTTACCTTTTTACATTGTTGGTTATTCTTGCATGAAATTCTTCACTATTTGAAGTGTAGAACAACATTCACAAGTTCATTCCTCCCACGTGTCAACATTCAACAACTTCTTTTAAGATTGAGTAAGGTGAAATGCAAATCATCAACAAAAGCTCCCCAATAAGACTCCTTCCCATTAAAACAATTTAACGACTTGGTTAAAAAATAATGAAAGAATTAAAATGAATGGGCAAAATAAATAAATGTGTCACTTGAACTCAAACGAAAATAATGGTAGACATGGTAACAAAAAATTTTAAATCTAGAAGAATGTAACTCAATGGCTTTATTGATCAATAATTCCTAACATGTAGCTAGCCTTTGATGAAGCCCATGGATATTTCAAACTTTATAAAAACTATAAAAACTTTAAGCAAGGTTAAATATTGGCCATGTACTTATTACACACTAATTCCATCATTGCATTGTTTGATTCCATAGAAACAATAATTGAGCAAAGATATGTCACTGCTAAACATGTTACTCCTACAAATGCATAAACAAAAATTTTAAATTGTTGTAATAGGGGAATGAAGTTCATGTTTTCATCAAAATGTTGTGCATTTTAAAATAACAAGAGTTATTCCTAAAATTTACATGGTTCAAATGGTTGTTTCAATTTTCGTTGTCCAATCTATATACTACCACACATAGGTAAATTGATTGTAAATTGCAACAACAATAGGTGAACGATGATCTTTAACATTGTCCTTCAATTCTTCACAAGATTTAAGTTACAAATTCAATTTGCTAGTGCTCCATTCTTCTAAACACTTGTAGCAACACAAGCAACAAACCCAACTTTTACAAATGCAAAAATAATAACCCAACATGCTTGTAACTACACAAATAAATCACAAAGAAGCCAAATAAAATGTGTTGAAGCTTTTATGCTTACATTGAATGTGGGGAATCACTGAGAGCAAATGAAATGATTAAAGATTAATATGGTTACACTTGTAGAAGTTGTAATAGATAAAAGAAATGGCAACATGATGTCAAATAGCTTGCTCAAGATGTGATAGATGAAAAAAACAATGATGACGTTTTTAAAAAGGTGACATGGATGAGGAAAGATTTTCACTACCATGGCAACTTATCATTTTGGCTCATCAATATAGTCATTAGATGTAAGGTACTACATTTTGAAACAAGCAAATGATGTAGATGACTTAAAATATGATTAGACTATATTAATTCCATGTAAATTTAAATAGATGAAACTAAACCCATTTTTTGAAGACCACCTTGTTTTAAATTTTTCTTTTAAATAATAGAAAATTGAAAGTCTATGCATATGAAAAACCAATTTCAAAATGTGATTGGAGGTTCCATTAAATTAATTGAAAAACCTTAATTGAAACCAAAACCAGGGGCTTTTTAAAAGTTCAAACAAGACAAGGGTGGTTGTCTTGGAAGGCCTTAACCAAATATCAACTAGGTTTTTTGAATTAATTTAATGGAACCTCTAATCAAATTTCAAGAAATTTTTTGAATCTTCATGTACACAAACCTTTAGTGTTTTATTCTTTGAAAAAAGAATTTAAAAAAAAAATGGTTTCAAGAAAATAAATCTAGTATCATCTATCTATATACTACCTTACCCTAAGGTCAATTTCATCATTAAATAATCCTCAAAATAGCAAAATGAAATTTTGTGAAAATATGAAGTTGACATGTTGAAAATCATTTTAATTATCATAGAATACACTTTGAATAATTTCACTACTCATATCACAATATTATAGTAGATGACAAAAATAATAATAATTTCAAATTTTAAAAACGAATTCATTTTTTGAAAATAAATAATTATTCGTTTTGTCAATGTGGAAACTAACTTAGGCTATGATACATAAAATCCATGTCTAAGGTCTTTACCAAGTGTAAAGATTTGTTTTGATGATATCCTAATGATACCCTCCAAATATCACAAGGAAAAAAATAGAGGTGTTTCAAAAATGAAATGTTTGCCAACTCACTAAAAATAATTTTCCATTTTATTTTTAACACTTCAATGGGCATTCCATTTTTTGAAACACTCCCAAACAATAGATGAAACAACACATTGAATAACATGCTCTCGAATTACACAAAAAAAATTGGAGCAAGTCTTTATGTTTTTGTAATGTTTTTATATTTAATTTTGTATTTTATCACAATTATGGGGATTAGTGTTGTTTGTTTTTTGGATGAATTTTCGCAACTTGGTGAATGTTTTCCTGAAAAGGTCAAAAGAACACAAAAAAATCATCATTTTGAAATCTTTTCACCATTTTTTGAAAAAATCAAAATCAAAATCAAAATCATCATATCTTAACTTTAGGCACTAGCTAGGTCATCAATTTTTGAAAAATACTCTCATGTCTGCCTATAAACTATCACCATTTAATATGGATTAAAGTGAGGTGCTATTGGGAACACCTTTGGGAACCTAAGGAAAATATTGGAAACTTAATGGGAATTCATTGGGAATTTGAAAAGAACATGTTGGGAACAAAAGAAAAATGGAAAATCCCCCCCCCCCAAAACGTTTTTTAAAAAAAAAACACTTTGAGTGCATGTTGAGCCTTCCCATTGGTTGCATGAAATTTTTATTTCCAAAATTGTTCATCACTATTTTTAACCTAGGCTAATAATATCCCCATTATAAATTGGAGATACTTATTTTATTTTGTTAGATCCTTTTGAGCATCCTTAGCACTAGGGCACTTTAGACGAGGGTCCAAGGTCCAACAAAATGGAACATTCCTATTGGTTGAAAGCCATAAATTGGACCCAAGGCCTTTAGATGAGTATCCAAGACCAATTGAAGCCAAATGAAAGTGGCATCTACATGGCACCATTTTGAAAGGAAATTTGATTGATTTAGACCAAAAAATAGAAGTAAAAGGAAAGCTCATGGTTTGGAGAACCAAGATGTGAGCTAAGGTCCAAGGTTGTCTCTTTGATTTTTTTCACTATTTTTCATTGTTTTTCACCATTGTCATTGTTTTTCAAAGTTTTTTTTTTCCACTTGTTCTTGAAGTTGAAATTGTGCAAAAATGGAAAACATTTCATGGATGCAAGAGAACTTGTTGAATGCACAACCACCATTCCATTTTCAAGCACATCTAATGTTGGCATGGCTAGTTTTCTAAATCCACACAAGGTTGTTGCTTGAAAGAGTGCATTTCCAGTTCTTGAAAATGCTCAAAATGATGGTGTTTCAGAAGTGAAGACAAAAAGTTTTGGTCATGCAAGGTTGAAACACTCATTTTCACAAGTGTAAGGAGATTTGGATTTATAAGAAATTTTTTAACTAGTTTCCCTTCCCAAAAATAGAGCAACAAAAAAAAAAGTGGCTATAATTATAATGAAAAAGGAAGATGACGAAGGTGAAAAGGTTGAGTAGGCTAGAAAAAATTGGGTGAATGGTGAAGTTTTACATCTAATTGCACTACAAGGAGAGATGGAGCTTGAGTTTACCATAAATGCGAAGAAACAAGGTAAATCTCAATTTATTAAAACCCTAAAAAAATAAATTTAGATCTGATTTTTGCTTTATTTTCATAAATGAAACTTAAATGTAATGATAGCATTTCTGAAAGCAAAATAAGCAAAAAAACAAACAAAAAAATCAAATTCAAATTCGGCCAATTGGGCCTTTTAAAGGTCACCACTTTAACCACAATGAAGTTTGAACCCACATTTCCTTGGGGGGAAAAGAAAGGAGCTAACCACAAAGTAAACTTTATTTCAAGTGTTTTGATGTGGTTTGCATTTGCATTGTTCATGTAATCAATTTTGATTTTTTTTGTTTCAAAGATTGTTTTTAACCCATAAATCAAGGTTTTTTATCCCAATTTTTTTTCTTTTTCAAGGGTGGATGTATGGGTCAAAATGCACACCCGAATGTCGGTTACAATCCTTGGTTTTTCAAAGATTTTAATTTCTTGCAAATAGAAATTCAATGCAATTTATAAGCAATACAAAGATGACAAAATTGCAAATGGGATATTAGGTAATGATCGTCATGAATGTCCTTTCTATGATGCATTAAATAGTTGGCAACACCAAAATGGAAATGTAATGAAGCATGTAAGTGCTTCTGCAAATGAAATTGATGAAATTGTGGGTAGTTCGTAATTTCAAACAAATTTTGATAGTGGTTTTAAGGATGATGTTAGTAAAGAACCTTTAAATAGACCAATCACTCCATATGAGGTTACAAAACAAAACAAAAGGCAGAAGATCAATGTCCTTGAACATTTTTCAACCATGGCTGAAAATAACACAACAATGTTACAACAGTTTGCAAAAACTAATATTTTACTCAAAAATATGGATGTCAAAATTGGACATCTCATAGATAAGCTATAGGTCACATAACATATAATTATTTTTTTCATTCAGCACAATTTGACCTGAAATTTGATGTATCTGAAAATGCAAGATTGCCATTTTTTCTCAAATTAACTTCAAAAAAGTTTTTTGCTTAAAGCTCATGAATTGCCATAGCTTCCAACAACATTTTCTTGATCCTTTATTCTTTTGTTTTTTTACTAAGATTGTTTTCAATGGTTATCACATTTTCATCTTCACCTTGATGTTTTATGTCCTCCATGTCAATCCTATCATCATCCATTATCCTTGGATTTTGTAACCTCTTCATTTGTTTGATTGCTTCTTTAGCCACTTTGAACAAATCAACTCTTTTGATGTTGCCAAATGTTGAATTTGCTTCTACTTGTGTTTTTTTTTGAGCCTCCAAAGCCCAATCCATATCAAAGCCATCTAAATTGGCAATGCACATGTTATGTAAACATATGCAAGCCGTCACCAAGCTCGACATGTGGCACAATGGACTATCTATTATCTTGAGTAAAATTATAAACCTTCCTTTCAACATTCCAAAAACTCTTTCAACTGACATCCTTGTACTTAGTTGGATAAAATTCCAATGTGCGTTGTATATTGGCAACCCATCTTTTGAATAGAAAATAGAACCATGGTCACATTCTATAAGCAACATCTCCTATCAACTTGTAAGGTGAAAACTTGTCTTTCATCACTCAATTTCCTAACTTTGTTTTTTGGAAAAGAGCCCAATCATGAATAGTACCTACCCACCCATAGTCATAATCCTAGAAACTACACTTTGCATTTATAACACCTTGAATCAATTTGGAGTAGAAACATTTTCGATAATAATATAATTGGGATCTACATTAGGTGTAATAATTGGAACATGACTACCATCTATGGCACCTTGTATATAAGGAATTCCATGCAAGTATTCAAAACCAATGGTAATTTCTTTGATTTTGTTTCTAATCAATTTATGTATCATTAATGGTTTAAAGTGCTTTCTAATTGCTACACAAAATACAATCACTATAATGGAAGTCATACTTTTTGCAATGCCATAAATCTCTCCACACATTTGTAAAGAATTTCCACTACCCAATCTTGTAAGAACCATCGCTACTTTAGCTTCCATAGGGATGCTCTCTCTCATGTTTGTATTTTTTTTGTTCAAAACTTGGACCTACAACCCTAATCAAAGCATGAAATGTGTCAAAGTTTAACCTTGTATGTTATCGAAACATCTTCTCCAAAAAAACTCCCAAAAAGTTGATTCTTCATATATCCAACTACCCTCTCGTACCTCCATATGCTTCAAACTCTTGATGGCATGTCCACAAACTCTAAAAAAAACAGCATCGCATTCATCATACTCCAATGTTGTGTAATAGCTACTCATTGCAATGAAACCACTTGTGCAATGACTCCATGGATGGCCATAGTAAAAACTAAGACCATCAATATCTTGTGCCTTGTGATCCATTGTGTTTTGTAGTAGAAAGCATGGAAAAACAAAAAAAAAAAAAAAAGAAAAAAAAAAAA
>Ga0116231_10010278_pt1 | contig 15172 bp, 14 predicted proteins | sample S1TSphgellanicum_2_FD_89695 | JGI IMG/M metagenome (GOLD analysis project Ga0116231, IMG submission 89695) | Host-associated microbial communities from peat moss isolated from Minnesota, USA - S1T2_Fd - Sphagnum magellanicum MG | ecosystem: Host-associated > Plants > Peat moss > Unclassified...
CCCAGATCCCAAAAAATAGACTGTGCACATATGTCTTATTTTGTGCGTCAACACTGCCCTTATTTTGTGCACTTTGTGCGTCTAAAAATAAAACGCACAAATTTATGAGGCCTGTTCATGACCCATCTAGATTTGGCTCTTTTATGATTGTAGTACTATATCTTTTGTATTTTGCTTCATCCAATAAAAAGACATGGCACAAAAGTTTATTCTCCACGTGTCTAATTGTTTCCTGTCACTATGGGGAATGTTTTTGTGAATGTACTCTTTGCTAAATCACAAAGGAGACTCCCAGATTCATAGTTACCCACAATTCACCTCTCCTACCTATTGTGCTTCATATTAATTAGTTTTTAAGGAGCCATATTGATTGGCCCACCAACATTTTTTTTGGAACATTGGGCATGCCCAAATAAAAGCATTTCTTTTGACCCCGAGTTGTAAAATAGAAACAAATGTGCTCCCTTAGACTTCACCTGTTCAGTTTATATACATGGGAGTTGAACTATGGGCAAACCATATGGTGTTATTGGTAGCATCTTGGGGAACATATTTGGGAACACTTTAGGAACTTGAAAGGAACAAACAAAAAATCCATTTCCCACCTCCCCCTCCCTGTCATAAAGAAAAAATTGGACGGTTAATGAGTGCATGTTAAGCCTTCCCATTTGTTGCATGAAATTTCTCCTTCCAGAACTATTCATCATTATTTTTTACCTGGGCTAATACCCCCTTCCAAGAGCTGGGGCACCTATCTCTATTTAACCCCCTAGGAACACCTTACTTGTTCATTACAAAGTTAGAAACTATGACACATGGTTTTTTTTAGGAATTTTTGTCAACTCCCAAAGTGGCTATCACCCATATGAAGATGTAGAACAAGTGGTAATCGTCCCTAAAAATATTTCGCCAAATCTAAATATAAGCCAGATATGAAGTTTAAAAATTTAATCATCCTTATATATGTTTGGCTCCACACTGAAAACTAATCTTATAAATCTGGAGACTTTTATGGATTTTTTTCCTAGCTTTTGCCGATTAAAAACCTCAAAAATCACTTTATTTTCAATTTTTAAAATTTTTTATTTCGCTTTTTGGCATAATTTTGCTTGTAGAAAAAAGGTTGTTATACCCTTTGTTGATGTAGAAGTGAAACAAAGGTTCTTTGATATGGATTACCAACTTGATTTACTGTTTCTTTGTGAAGCGACTTCTTATGAAGAGATTAATTTAGGATAACGGATGTTAGCTATAATTAAGTTTTGAAAGGCCTCCACAAATGGGAAACTTCTTGAATTAATGAAGTTGCTATCATTTGCAAAAAACCTTAGTAGCATGTTAAATAGTGTGCAGCTTGTTCTACACCATCCACAAAATTACCATCCCTTGAAACATTATTTTTCTTTTGTTTTGTGTAATTTCATTCTCATTGTTGACAATGCTAAGGCTACCTCCCACCAAATAGGGGAGCCCTTATTCTTGAAATGGTTCATTGAAAATCATAGGGGTCTGGACTTTGGACTCATAGCCCTTGATTTATTTATTTTTTGGATATTTGTAAATTTAGATGTCATTTAAATGTTTTCCAATATTTTTTCCATGTGACCATATTCACCCATGGCCTCAAGGAATATTCCCCCTCTTAGCAAGGGTATTACCCTAGATAATAAATATATGTCCCCACATTCAGTACCCCAACTTGTGCAAAAAATGGTGGGCCAAATTATTTATAGATATAATTTTCAGGTAGCAAAAGGAGACAACCCAACAAATTTTACACTATGGCCACCCAAAAAAAAGGAAAACAATGGGAATATTTTTTAGTGTAAAATTGAGAGAAAAACTCCAAACAGGGGGGAAAATCATCAAAGTTTCAAAACCACGAAATTTGAAAACAAAACATTGATTAATTTAATTTTATTTTTTTTAAACCTTCAAGAAATTTTGGAACATTTCGACATGACAATTATGGAAAGGAAAAAAAACAACACCCAATATAGTCCTCTTTTCTAAGATTGATGATGAAGACATTTGAAACATTATGGGTGATAATATTTTTCAACATGCATTGCTCAAAATGTAAATAGGTACTTATGGAAGTTGCACCTATCAAGGGTTTTTTTAAGGGATTTATTTTTTGAGCCAAGGCTGCTACCAGCCATAGGAAAATGTAAAAAAAGTGGTAATTAATTCCAGGAAGTTCTAGCCAAATTTGGCTATACATCATAGATAAAGTAAGAAATTTACATGATCTTTTTATATTTTTTGCTTAAAAACTGAGTATAAAAATCTGACAATTTTTACTACATTTGCTAGCTTTTGGTAATCGAAACCTCCAAAATCACTTCAGTTTTCGAATTTGTAAAGGTTCTTTTGAAATTTTGCCAGAAAAAAAAACATTAGGGCCCCTACACCTTAGTGTGTATGGCTCTAAATGGCATCCAAAACAATGCAATAGTTGCTTCTATCCTTTTTGAACCATTTCACTGTCCTTGCACATCTAATTAAATTACACAACATCAATTTTCACCTAAGGTTTAAATACAGTATCATGTTTATGCATGAAGGGTGATTTCAAGAAAACCAAAAAGGCAAGAGGAGATTGCAAGAACAGGACTCTTAAGCCAATAAATTTCCAAATCTATTCATGCAAAAACATGCTTTATAAATCTCTTGATTTTCTTTTGTCATTAAGTGACATTTAAGGAGTCTATTAGTAGAGTGGCGATTCCAATTTCTTAAACACTATAACTTTCAAAGGGTAGGCTAGGCCCTTTGAGCCCAAAATCGATTAGTGGATTTGAGGCTGAATGCTTACAAACATTGAGAGGGTCTTTCAATCTCCAAGCGGTTGACCAAAGATTTTTTTTCAGACATTAGTGAACAGATTGTAGTTCGATGTTGAGTGGTGACAAATATTGTGAGAGTTTCCAATGTGTTCAAAAACATTCGGGCAAAACTAGCAAGGTTGAATAAGAGGCAACAATGGAACCAACAAACACAAGATTCTTCTCCTCTTCCTTATTTTTCTTCTCCTACATAAACGAACATGAATTAGTTTCCTATTTGTGTGCTTTCATCTCATTCACTTTGGAGCAATTTTTCAAGCATTTTTGGTTTTTGATTTTGTAATTGTAAGCTTTACAACAAACGTGATTGTACTTTAATTAGTTGGGCTTGGAATAGAGTGAATGGCACCATCGGTTAGAGGCACGAAAGTCTAGACTCAAGGGCAAAGTGGGTGCTCTTTGTTTGGAGCTGAAGGAAGTGCACAAGCTTTTAATTGCTCAGTGGGCCCCCATCAAAGAAATTGACCCCTGTGCCAGTATACTAAAGATTCAATTGGGGGCTAACTTTTCCCCAAGACTAATTGATTACAGTATGACTCAAGAGCTTGAGCCTCCTTTAGAGTCAATGGTTACTTCTCTGGAGCTTGTGCTGGTAAGAGCTTGTGCTGGTAACACCTCTGAAGCATCCACCCTTGCAGGAAATTCCTACAAATACCTTAGTAAAAGGAGGGCTTTTGAAGAAAGTAGGACAAAAGTTGGTGGTGGCTATGGTTGACGGACAACAACTCGCGGTGGAGATTGGATCTCCATAACGGGACAATTGGACCCAAGCAGGTCCGGGAAATGACACTCAAAGGTTGCTTGACGATGACACCCAAATGCTATGAGGTGGGTCATGTGGTTAATAGTTTGTTGGCACATATAAAAAACAAGTAATTCTAAAGGTTTTTCCTATCCAAATTGTTGGTCTACGCTGGAAATGCTATGTTTTCTTCAGTGTCTACTATGGTTCTCATTCCTGGTAGTTATGTATGAACAACTTCAGGTACATTGGTTCTGTGCAAGATCTTACCCCTTGAAAAAGCAATGGTAGATTTTGAGATTGCCACATGTCTTTTACTTGGTGATTATGAACTATTTTGGGCGATTTTTGTAATCAATACTCGCAATTTACTAACTAATTGTAAAAGTGTTAGGTTCAACTAGTGATGTTGTCAGTACATTGGTATGTTATAATTGAAACTTACCAAACCATGGCAGATCTGCTTGACATCCTCAAGTGACTTCATTATTTTGTTTGCATTATTACATAGTTTGACATGGATTGTGATTGTGGATGTCACCAATATGTTGTAGACTAATTACCTTATGATTAATGAACAAGGTAAACTTTTTATTAATGGTAGCATTTTCACTTTCATGTTTTGAGGATCTTGCCATCCATATGACACACAAAGGATTTCACCTTGTCAAAGTTGCCAAGGTTGCAAGTGGATAAAGTGAGGTGACCCTTTGATAGAAACTAAATAATGGACAAAAGCAAAGGAGATGATTTGACCATGATCTTGTGGGATTTTCTTTGCAATGATATGGATATAATGGCAATCCAGATTCTTTTATGTATTTTGGTTTTTTACCGCAAGTCTAGGATTCATCATTGCCTCTTAGGTGTAAACCTACTATAATGATTGAGTTTTATTGTTGCAACCATAGTTACTAAAACTCTGGACTCATATTTTACATAATAACTTGCCTGAAGTTTTGGGTGCATTATTGTATACACTTATCTATGTGTATTGTTAGGAGCCAATGAAGTCAAGATTAATTAGCCATTGTAACTTCTCACTGTTATAAACGATGAAGGAGATGATGGTCTAACACTTTCTAGCTGACTCTAATAAGGCTATGATTGCACTAATTATCATGTTATATGTGCAATTTCACAGATTTAGCTATTTTTCAAATCATACCATTTGTAATGTATAAGCATTGACCTACAAGTTCATGACTACCACAAGGTGTTTTGTTGAATGTTTCTTTCCTCACCATCTAAATTGGATGGATTTGGAGTTGAGTTCTTTCCTAGTTATGCTAGGTATCCAAGGGGCTACCATACATTGGGTGTCTAGAGCACAAGTAGCTTGGTAGGTACTATTTTTGCCTTCCATAACCTATAATGTTCCATCATGTATTTGGAACATGCAAAGGCATTTTCTTGCTAGAATTGGGTTGGTACCAGACTGATGGACCAAATAATTTTGTTAGAGTTCCCTATCTATGCAATAGTCTTCTATTTTGCAACTTAAACATTACTTGTAGAAGGAAAGAACTAAAAGGAAATAAGTTTATTCATGATTGAATCTTCTAGTTGATTATTGAAATGTTAGAGAAATTCAAGATGTTTCAATAATGGATTGCCTGAAAAGTTGTTTGAAGATTTTCAAATATTTCATCTTCACACAAAGTATTCATGGATTGAATTATCCTATGTAATAGGTCTTGGGTTAGTGTGTTTAAACTCCTTACCACCTGGGGTGAAATATGGATTTGGAATGGCAAGTGTAGCAATGTTCTATGACCAAATATGCATAGTTGGGGAAGGTTGCAACTAGAGTGAGATACATAATTGGGATGTGTCATTGTGTGGACTTTATGGTTAAAGAAGAATTGTCCTTGGTCACTCCAAATTGTTGTGTCGATAATGATGATTTTTCACACCTCGGGATGGCTCTATCTACCTTATGACACATTTGAAGATGTATGTTTTTTGACAGAACATTAGAACAACAATACATCTCCAACACTTGAAATTTCAACTATGATCAAACAAAGAAATTAATGTCAATGATGATCCAATGTGGCCCACCAAAGAAACCTATATGCATTGGAGAACCCATTTCCATTGGGTTATTGCTTTTGTGTTTGGGAGTAAGTTTGGCAAAAGTTCTTTGATGATGATAGCATTTGGAATCCTCTAATTGACATTTTTAAACATTTTTCTAAGATCATGCATTGGAAGAGCAATGTTGTATGGTCTGGTGTCTTGTGCAAACCTAATGAATCAACTTTGTATGGATATGAACATTGTCACAGATTTATTTTCCATTATGCAATATCAACATTATTGACTCCCAATGTGTTGTGGCAAGATGGTTGCAAATCAAGTTTATTGGCTATGATTTTGTGAACCCATTGCTTTGCATCAAACAATATAAAGTCCTAAAATTATATCTTCCCAACCAATACCTCTTCTGTCCTTATCTCTACCTCTCTCCATTATATCTTTCCACCCACTAACTCTTTTTGTTTATTTATATATGTTTGTCTTCCTTTCCTTCTGCCCCTCCCCCTTGTCAACTGCGACATTGACATTATTCCAAAACATATAAACATTCGAGTAGTTGAAGATAGTATGGAGATGGGTGACATGAGGGGGTGATTGAATAATGGGTTACCAATTATGAAGGCATGGAACTAGGCGTGGTTAGGTCATAGAACCAATTAGATGTAGAAGACATTCAACAATGTTAAGGTCACCATTCCTATGTAGTCCTTGTCCTATGAGGAATCTTCTGAGGCAACAACTTTTATAACCTTGCCTAGGACCTTCAGCAGTTGTAGACAACTTTGAAGATGCTACAAAGGAGACCATATGGAGTTGGAAAAAATAGAGATGGAGGAAGAGGAGGAAGAACCTTGGCCTAACCCAGACCTCCCTTATAGTCTGGGGCTTGATATTGAGGATTAGATTGAATAGTGTGTTCATTGGCAATGGCCAAGACTATAAATGGCAAGGTCCATTGTAGTAAGTGATCAACTTGTTTTTGGAACACACCAACCATCTTCAACTACTTGTTCAATCTCTCCATCTCTCTCTACATATCCTTTTGCATGTATGTGCATTACCTATCACATGAAATTCTGCAATCTAATTGAAAACCTCAATGAATGGTGGGTCCACATAGATCTAATTTTGCATTTTCATGACTACCTTCCTTAAGTCTTTTCAATTTTGTTATGTCATTCCACTAACTAATTGCAGCATATTTGTTTGATAGTAGCACACACACTATAGTAGGATCTTTTGGATGTAATTTCAACTACTCCTCAACTTCAAGTTTAGCTAATTCAACATTGTTATGTATTATGTGCAAGTGAAAAGAACACCCCAAGTCAAATAATCAAGCTCAATTAGCATGGCTACATGAATGACTCACATGCTTCTTCAATGCATTTTGTGTAGCAAAGAAGGTGAATCATGTAGCCAAGTTGTAGACTATGATTTCAAATTTGAATTTTGTGCTAGTTTCCACCTTTTATTTAGGCTACTGCCCCTTTGTTACATTTGCTTCATTTGCTTCATTGGTGTTTAGTTCATTAAACCTTTGTTGGAATTTGGTTCTTATGTCATATGATATGATAACATTATGTTGATCGGGTTGTGTTGCTGGGCACCTAATGAGGATGATTTCCAAATAGAAGTGATGCATGGTCTAAAAATGGGTCGAATTCCATATTTCAAAATCATAAGGTCAAATTGGTTATGGAGGATACAAATATGATCATTTGTGTTAGACAAGGTGTGGGTCTATGCAATCACATACTGAACTTAGGCATGGGTTGGACCATTCCATAGGGATTCCAAAGTTCTGTGTTTGTGAATCAAACATGTTTGGAAATGTTGAAATGACATCACTACAACATTACAAGACTTGTTGTGTGACAATACATTGGATGGAGGTGGGTTTAAGATTACCTACTACTTTGAATTTGCTCCAATCCTTTAGGAGGTGCTAGACCACATACAAAAAATAAATCTCCATCTAAAATTTAGCATATGTGATATACGTGTGTATAGGAATGTATATCAATGTCATCAACCTATCACATTCTACAGAAAAGTTGGAATTTACCATGTGATTGCTTATTGATGAATGATCCTATTGTATGGCAGAAATACACAAATTTAACCAGTGGAGTGTGGCTATCAAGTACAAGGCGGGTGAGAACTTTTGATCAAGCACTCACTTGGAAAGTAATGGATGATGATAACTAAACATAATGTACTGCATTCCTCTTCATGAGTTGGTCCTTATTGAGGTCTTGTTTCCTGCAAGTCCATGGAACACCCTAAAACATGTGCATAAGCTATATGCAAGCATTGGGATCCAATCTTCAACATACATATTGAAAGATCATGAATTGTATTGTTTGATCTGCAATGGTCTTTATGTTCGAAGGCATTTGCTACATATTAAAATATCCATGATATGGGTTTCATATAGACTTGGCATCCTGAAAGATGTCCCCAAACCTGCATCAAATGATCCCAAGTGCATGGGCTTGATTTTGGACAAACTTTGGTATGTTAAAGCATGGGTGCTTATGCTTTAAAGGTATTTTCACGTTGTGTGTGGGATGCTTGAACCCACTTAAACTATTGTTGTTTTGGTTTTGTTGGAATTGACAACACTTCAAAATATAATGGTGGAGTTTTTTTTCAATCACATATATGTATGTAGAACATTGTCACTCGCATCCTAGTAGCTTACTACTTCCATGGTTTGAGTTTCGACTAGAATTGATTGCCAAACTACCTAAACAAAAGGTGCCAATGCACTTGTGAGCCAATGGAAGCTTAGTTCTGAACAACCTACCAAATATACCAAGAAATAATAGAAGTTGTTAGATATGTGTATGATAACTCTCACATCATCATCCTGTTGGAAGATCATGATACAATAACAATGGTAGAAATGCAAAAAATTAGTTAGAGGCATGATAACCAACAAGAAATTCTAAAACAAATTGCACACCATAGGAGCTAAAGTTACCACTCCCAACTCCCAATTTCCATAGCAAACTGCAACATGTAGTTTTGTTGATTATCATTTGAGGCAAGAAAGTCAATCAATCGCAAAATATAGTGGGGCTTCATTTGCTCAAAAGTGTAATGAATTATCTAGAAAATAAGACGACACATTGACATTGTAGGGAAATTGTGATTAAATGAGAAGTTGTACCTTTATTGGAAGTGTTGCAACTACTAATTGCATAAACAAGGATGATGGAGCCAACGCCCCCCAAGGCAAGCTCATGCCACATTGGTATACCACATGCTCAAATCATTGTAGCATGTTGGTGTTCATGGTAACTATCTTGCAACGTAGTGTATTCTAGATAGTGACGATGGCGAAGATAACAAAACAAAATGAAGGCGACAATGGCAATGTTTTGACAACATTGGAATTGAATGATGCTGCTAACAAAGTTTTGTCTAATAATCCCTATCAAGTAGCACGCGATCATCGTGTTACTGAGCTACAGAAGGAGCTAGTTAAAGTAGGGCTTGCCGAAGTAATCAAAACATTGTAAGTTGTACAACCCTTCTCCTGCTACATGTTATTTTCATAACTTGGTTTCTACATCCTCTATTGTCTTCATAAGTATGCAAATGTTTACCTGGATAGTTTAAATTGCAGAGTGATACAGTAGTGTGCAAGTAACACAAAGTGCCTAACAACAATTGTTTGTTAGGGTTTTTTGCTTTTACACATTTGGTAGGGTTTGTGGTTTTTACGTAATGTGTGGCATGTGTCCAAATAAAATAATTATTTAGAGTGTAGCTATAGTTGTGGGTGTAAGTTCTTAGTACCGGGGGCATATTGTAGGAGGGGAAATTCAAATGTGATGTGCACCAAGAAGAAGTCGAATAAGTCCACCCATTTATGTGAAGACGGAATTATAAAAGCAAAAACACGAAGGAGAAGTGTGCACACCATTAGGAGACCATGCAGTAGGATGGCTAAAAAAGAGGAGTCATTAGCATTGGCATCCACAGAAAGTGAAAAAGACACCTCTAACTCTGAGTAATTTTCAGAGACCCCTGCTGCAGAAGAAGATGAGGACGAAGATATTGATGTCAATAGAAAGGTTGTTACACCACGAGCTGCAACATCCACTATGAGGGAGGTGAATAAACCAATCTTCATTTACATGTATTCTTGTTGATGTTAATGTAAGAAAACCCATGCCTTTGTTTTCCTTTGCATGAGAAATGAGTTGAAACAAGTTAATGATGGAACTTTCTTACCTCTTTTGCCCATGTGTATTATGTCTCAAGCTATTGAACCTATAATCTTTGTTGCTACAATTTTTCGGTTTGGTTAAGGCTTCCTATGGTCTATGAAAGGCTTCCTTGCACCAACCTTGCTAGTTGTTGAAATTTTTAGGTATTGTTGATTGTTTATGATTGTACCAGTTGGTGTGAAGATTCAAAAGATGGTTATATTAGTTAAATGGTTTGTTAAATCTAATTGATTTAATTTGTATGCAAACAAATTGCTTGCTATGGGTTTTGTAGGAATTCTTATTTTTAATACAATAGATGTGTCATAATGTCATTGTGACAACATTGCTTGTGGTCTTCTAATGTGTGAATTGATAATTGTTTGCCTTGGTTGCTTTTGCAAAAGTGGTGTTGTAATGGTTTTGATCCAGTTCATATCATTATTGGATCATTGAAACCTTTTAAATAATTCAAGAGTTTTGTTCTTAATCCACTAATATGATACAAGCATTATGTTTAGAAGAATGTGATGTTGTTTTTTGATTTCTTTTATGGCATGAGATTGCATAAGGAGCTTTTACATGAGTTTGTATTCCAAATCTTTTCAACTTCATGAGTATGGGATGTTTGTAATTTCAACAGGATTGCATCATTAACAACATAACATAAGCAATGTTGTCATTCTTTCATTTGATTAGTGAGTTTGAACCTCGTTGCAAATGTACCCATGATAAGTTGATGGTAGGTGTCGCAACCCTACTTTGAGAAAGTGTGAAGATGAGACTCACACTCCTGAAATTGGGACTTGGGAGTCCCCCGGGACTTTCGAGTCCCCCAGGACTTTCAAAACTTCAAAGTTCGATTGCAAGGGTCAAAACACCTTGCATTGGGGTGTTCTTTATATCATTGGAAATTTATCAAAGTTTAGATGTCAAAAATGGGCTTGCATGGGCCATTTGGACATTTGCAGCACAAGTTATAGCAAAAAGAAGGGCCGGGAATCAAATTGGCAGTTTGACTCCTGACCACTAAAAGTTGAGAATCGACCCAATCCCAATGCATGTAGGTGGAGTGCAATACACCTCGGAAAGCTCTCGAGGAGATCTACAAGTTTGCTTTAGACCTCATCCCAATCAGAGGTCTGAGTAAAGAATTATGACCTCGCAAAGTCCTAGGAGTCCAAACCGGGACAATTTCGGGACTCCTCCTTGGGAGTCCCGGGACAAAAAGCCATTCGGATGTGGGTGCCGCGAAGAGGCATAGAGTATACTATATGGAGGAAGGTGGTGGTTTCCCTCGAATCCAGGCCGTGGTGAATCTTGTGAGTCCAAAGTTGCCCGTGGCTTGTCTTAACATTAAAGGTGTTCCATAAAGTGATCTAACCAACTTGTTGGTTAGTTTGATGCAGGTTCGAGTAAGTAAGTAAAGCTTGTCACTCTTCCTAGTCCCATCCCGAAGCTTCAACACACCCCTTTACCCCTTTTAGTGTTGAGAGCTAAGAGTGTGCCCTAAGTTCTTTACAATTCTGTTGTTTAAGTAACTTAGACCCATCTTGGGTCTAACTAAGAACTTGGGAGTGCGTCAATAGGGTACTTTGGGAATGACACTAATAGACTTATTACCATGTTTTTCTACTTGTGTTAAGTTTGGTCTTTTGCATAAACTGATACAATGTTTACTTACCATAAAATTTTCTCTACCATGTCATTGATATATTGGTAGCAACAAGTTACACACTAAAGGATAAATAAGATAATGATGGAGCTTTTTACAAGACATCTTATTCATTCTTAATCCTCTAGTTATAGAATGGATCACCATCTTCATTATATTAGATGGTTTCCTTTTTTAGAGCTTTTGGTGAAACAACTTCCTACGCTCCCTCTCCACCTTGCTTGACCTTTCCACAATTAAATATTCATATGTTTATGTAACAACAACCCATTAATTGTGTTGAATACTTAATGTGGGCTCTTCACATAAGTTGCAATTTGTGAAAGTGCAATAGCTTTTTGTGCATAAGATTTTGCAAATATATTTGCCTTTTGTACATCAAGTTCAACATCATTTAAATGTTGAGTTGTTTTGACATCTGTAGCAACAGACTCCTCAACATCATTTGGGGGGACTGTGTAGTTGCATATATTTCTTCTACAAATCCATTTTTTTTAATAGAATATTGACTTGCTCTGTTCCAAGCTTCATTCTAGCCAATTCAATTACCTTCGTCCACTTTTGCTATACCTAGATCATCTTCTTGTGCTATTGTCTTCTTCTCATGGCCTCCAATGTGTTCTTAGTCAGTTATGTTGAAAGGATCAGTAGGGAGATCTTTTACATTACCAATTGTTTCCTTTAATCTCTGATCATTAAAAGGTTAATGTTGCAATTATGATTAGTTTGTGAATGGTAGTAATTCTTATTGTAACAAAACATGAATGAGGTTGAAATTTTTATATGATAATAATTCGTATGATGGTTATAATGGCAGTAGTTTTACCACATCTTACATTATAGAGTTCCAATATATTCCAATTAACCAATTGAATTCATCTTGTTTATTCTCAAATCTTTTTGCAAAGGAATCAAATGTGGAAACATGGCAGTAACTAAAAATGTTTTTCTTGATAATCATATCCTTTGGCAAAAATAAACAATGTCATGAGTGACTATTCATTTTGTTTCTATAAGTTAGAAAGTAACATGTTGCAGAGTTTTGTACAAAATTGTTCAACTTGATTTGAATTGAATATGTATACTTGTCTATGCATCATGTGTTGTTGAAATCAATGGGAGTAGTGATCGGTAGTCACTAGCATTCATTATGCCTTGATGGTAGGCAAGTTTGTTTTTTTGGTCCATCTCGGTTCTTCAAAGATGTGTTATAGATAATATTGCCAGAAAGGATATTGCATGGTGTTCCAGCCTAATAGGACAACTATTGTTTGTTAGTATATACGTTCTTCTCAGAACAACCATGGCCATTTGCCACAAGCCTTGTGCTCGTCCTCCAATCACTTGACATCTTCACTTGGTGCATTACTATTATACGTAAAAACATACAAATTGACAGTAGATTGTGTTGTTCCTACTTCCATTTGTTCATGTAACATCAATAGATTAATAGTGGGTCCCAAACACTTTCTATAAGGGGCTCTTTCCAATTTCAGTGTGGGTATTTGTGTTCATTAAGCTAACAAATAGTTCCTCAACCAATTTTGGACCTATCTTAGTATTTTGTATACTATCAAGTAACATATAGCCTAGTCATGGTGTTTGATTGTTGAAGCAAAAGAAGGTGTTTCCTTAGGTGGCACACTTATTATTATTATTTGAAGTTGTATGCACATACATCTAATCCTTTTTGTTGTCAAGGGGCATAAAACCTAAAGGGACAACTTATGGATGAACATTTCCACATTTGGTTAGGTCATCAATGCCCAATTGAAATAAAACTATTTGGCTTCAATGTTGTATCAAAAGTTGCAAATAAATCCTTGACAACAAAGCCTTTGATGCAAATTTCATGCATAAGGGTGGGTGGTATGTCAGTAACCAAATTCCTTATGAATCTACGTTGGTTAATGTTTTGAATTGGACCTATATACACTTGTAGGAATTGAGAAAGTCAATGAATTTTTTTGGGTATTCATTCATAGCTATATGCATCTCAACAAGAGTAATAGGATCTAGGTGAACGGGCACTAGGATTCAAAAAATATGCAACATGAACAATATTGTTGGGACAATCCATGAACAAAAACTAATTAGAACAACATTTGGTTGAAAGCATCATGAGGTGGCAGCTTGGTGGAAGTGCAATTCCATGAACAATTATTGAACGTGTTTGACCATGGGTGGGGTTTAGATATGTATAACCCATGTGAGCAAACTATGCAAATTGACAACATATGGCCAAATTGACAAACATGCACAATGTCAACCACATGTGTAGTTTAATTTTCACCTTGTAATCAACTAAGAGGATCTTTGTTCTAGCAAGACCTGCATTCAAACCATGTAAAACATTTGGCCATGTTCATCCTAAATCATTAAAAAAATTATGTAATGTCCCCAATTATGTATCACTAAAAAAACCCATCCAACAACTATGTCCACACACCTTTAAGGGGGGATTGTTGACAATCTCCATTTGAGAGAATTGATTGCATTTTATATTTGTAGTGGAAGTAGTTTGTGAACTTGAATGCAAGGGAAGTACCCATGGGTGGCCACTATGGCTCCACCATGTGGCAACCTATGCATGTGAACCTATCATTTACAATAACCCATGGGAGTGGTTTCCTTTGCTAGAAACTTTCTTGTCTTTCCAAATTTACCCAAATTTATATGTAAACCAACATAAAAATTATGATAATATAAACACACCTTATGAATTATGTTGTTGGTTGAATGATTGCTATGAATCACATTAGTGAATTGCCACACAAGGAGGAACACAACATTCCTTGAATCCTTTTGGCCTATGAATGCCCTCTACTTACACCTAGAAATTTAAGTGACCTTGAACACTTGATATGGGCATGGTGCCTATGGATAAACTTAACAATTTGTTTCCTAATCTGAATTGGTTATAAGGCAAGTATGGATAACAAGTAGGTTTGGTAACAAATGCACCAAATGTCATATATAATAACATATGCATAGAATTGGTCACACATATGGATTACCATGGGTTGTTTTGGATGCTAGACAAAGGAAAAACAAGGTTTGTTTTAATTGACATTATAACCCAAAATGCTTGAACCAATTTTATTAAGTGGTTAACATTTTAGATTAACTTATAAGTTGACTGAACATGAATGTATAACAAGAATTCAATTTATTTATACATAGCACACTACTACAAAAGTGCAATGAACAAGTTTCAACTTACAAATTGTCAATCACAAGATTTATTTCCTTTGTTGCTTCGAGTTTGAATATGTCCAACCCGAGTAGTCCTTGCATTAGAAACTTGTTTATTAATGGGGTTTTTAGGGTTGGGTCCTTTCTTCAAAATGGTGATCTTAGTTTTTTAATCTTTAGTTAGCCTTTTGAAAAAGATGTCTACTTGCAACCAATAAAACTTTTTTTTTTTCTTAGGTTGGTTCAAAAACATCCTCATTACACTCTAGTTTGTCCTCCTCACCTTCTTCAACCTGCTCCTCTTCATATTCGGTTCTGACTGTTTAAGTTCATTGTCTCCATCAACATCTTTTTTGTTGGTTTCATTTTCAAATTCTTCAAAAGGTTTTAGCAAAGGTTTCTTTGCATTGAACTTAAATTTGGCATAACTACAACAAACTTAAAA
>Ga0116231_10010279_pt1 | contig 15169 bp, 19 predicted proteins | sample S1TSphgellanicum_2_FD_89695 | JGI IMG/M metagenome (GOLD analysis project Ga0116231, IMG submission 89695) | Host-associated microbial communities from peat moss isolated from Minnesota, USA - S1T2_Fd - Sphagnum magellanicum MG | ecosystem: Host-associated > Plants > Peat moss > Unclassified...
GGCGGGCCGTCGGGCCTCAACCTGAAGGATGCGTTTACCCGCATCACCAACGAGAGCGACGCCGGCAAGTGGAAGCTGGTGTTCTTCTGGCCGAAGGATTTCACCTTCATCTGCCCGACGGAGATCGTCGCTTTCGGCAAGCTCGCCTCCGACTTCGCTGACCGTGATACGGTCGTCTATGGCGTCTCGACCGACAGCGAGTTCGTGCATCTGAACTGGCGCCTGCACCATGACGAGCTGCGCGGCCTGACCATCCCCATGCTGGCGGACGTGAAGCGCGAGCTGAGCACGGCGCTGGGCATTCTGGACAAGGCCGAGGGTGTTGCGCTGCGCGCGACGTTCCTGGTCGATCCGCAGGGCATCATCCAGTTCGCCACCGTGAACGGGCTGAACGTCGGCCGCAATCCGCAGGAAGTGCTGCGCGTGCTCGATGCGCTGCAGAGCGACGAGCTGTGCCCGTGCAACTGGAACCAGGGCGACGAGTTCCTCCGCCCCGCCGCGTAGGATGGGTTTTAACCCATCGACCCACGCCGCGACGCCCGAAGAGGTGGGTTAAAACCCACCCGACGAAGAAGCCGGGTGATGGCATCGCCCGGCTTCAGTTTTGACTGGAGACTGACGTGATCGAAACGCTGAAAAACGCGATCCCTGAGTACGCGAAGGATCTGCGGCTGAACCTCACCACGCTGGCCGCCGACGTCACGCTGACGGCGCAGCAGAGGGCCGGCACCTTCATCGCCTCGGCGCTCGCCAGCCGCAATGCCGAGGTGACGCGGGCGGTGGTGGCTGAATTCGGCCCTGCCCTCTCGCCCGAGGCGCTGGCGGCGGCCAAGGCGGCGGCGGCCATCATGGCCATGAACAATGTCTATTACCGTTTTACCCACCTGGTCGGCGGCGACTACCCGAATTTGCCGGCGCGGCTGCGCATGAATGTGATCGGCAAGCCCGGTGTGGAGAAAGTGGATTTCGAACTCTGGTCGCTGGCCGTCTCGGCGGTGAACGGCTGCGGCATGTGCATGGAAGCGCATGAGAAAGTGGTGCGCCATGGCGGGCTGACGCAGGAGCAGGTGCAGACCGCCGTGCGCATCGCCTCCGTGGTCCACGCCGTGGCGGCCATTCTGGACGGCGAGGCGGCGCTGGCGGAGTAAGACAGAAAGTCTTCTTTTTTGAAAAAAAGAAGCAAAAAACTTTTGCAAATTTGGCTTCCGCCTGTCCGTAGAGGCTCGGCCCAGGATGCAAAAGTTTTTTGGTTCTTTTTTTCAAAAAAGAACTGCTTGCCTTATAAACCCCGCCATGAAACGCATCCTCTCCGGTATCCAGCCGTCCGGCATTCCCACCCTCGGCAACTATCTGGGCGCCATCCGCAACTGGGTGGCGCTGCAGGATTCTTACCAATGCCTGTTCTGTGCGGTGGATCTGCACGCCATCACCGTGTGGCAGGACCCGGCAAAACTGCGCGCCCAGACGATGGAAATGGCGGCCACTTTGCTTGCCTGCGGCATCGACCCGGCAAAATCGGTGCTGTTCGTGCAGAGTGCCGTCTCCGCCCACGCCCGCCTCGCCTGGATTTTTAACTGCATCGCCCGGCTCGGCTGGCTGAACCGGATGACGCAGTTCAAGGACAAGGCGGGGTCGGACCGGGAGGCGGCCTCGGTCGGGCTTTACGTCTATCCCAACCTGATGGCGGCCGACATCTGCACCTATCACGCCACCCACGTGCCGGTGGGCGACGACCAGCGCCAGCATCTGGAGCTGGCGAATGATATCGCGCAAAAATTCAACCATGATTACGGGGTTGAATTTTTCCCGCGCATTGAGCCGCTGATCCTGGGGCCCGCGGCCCGTGTCATGAGTTTGCGGGACGGCAGCCGCAAAATGTCCAAGTCCGATCCGTCCGACCAGAGCCGCATCAATTTGATCGATGACGCGGACGCGATTGCGTTAAAAATCAGGCGGGCGAAGACGGACCCGGAGCCGCTGCCTGGCGAACCGGCAGGCCTGGCCGGCCGCCCCGAAGCCGCTAATCTGGTCGGCATCTACGCCGCTTTGTCCGACATGACGCCGGCGGAGGTGCTGGCGCAATTCGGCGGCGCCGGGTTCGGCACGTTCAAGGCCGCGCTGGCCGATCTCACAATCGCCAAACTGGCGCCGATCGCCTCGGAGACCACCCGCCTGCTCGCCGCGCCCGACCATCTGCTGGCCGTGCTGCGCAAGGGTGCGGCGCGCGCCGACGCGATTGCCGCCCCGATCGTGCGCGAGGCGGAGCGGATCGTGGGGTTTGTCAGTTAGGTCGCCGGTCTTCGGTCGTTTGCGTTGTAGAATCGGGGGACCTGCCAGCGGCGGCGGTTTACACGCTCATCTATCAGCGGAGTCGCTTAGTTCAGCACTGGAAGATCAACCACCAAGACACGGAGAACACGGAGAAGCACCAAGGTGGCGCACAGACGGAGAGGAGCCAGCGGCGAGAGTTTGATGAGTCCGGCCTTGGAGTATCTTGGTGTTCTCCGTGTCTTGGCGGTTTTTTTTGGATCCTTCAACAGGCGCGACGGTTGATGCGCGCGAAGCGAGTACCTACGACAGACGGGACTCTGGAAATGCCTTAACGTCAAGTGCTTGTGCGCTCTCCATGCGATCAGAAATCGAATGAGGCCTGTTCAGGCTGCTCGTCACGCGCTATCTGCCCATAAGCTGCGGACAAATAACGGCCGACTTCGGCGAAATGTTGCGCCAGAGTGGTGTTGTCCACGTAGGCCATGTAATTCGTGGGCCGCCCATATAGCTCGACAGGCGCCGCGAGACCGGCCAGAAACGCCTTCCGGAAGGTGGGGGACAGGGTCATATCCATCTCTCCGAAATTCACCTGGGAAGCCAGTTGCACGCTTGCAATCCAGGCGCAAGAAAAATCGCCCGTCATCGCATGAGCAAACTTCCGACGACCGACGACCGGATACCAACGACCGACCGCTGGCGTTTGCCGCGGATGTCTTGGTAGATTGATCCCCCGATTCGCCCGCAAGGCGATGCGTAGGAATTGACCGACATGAAGCTACGCGCCGACCGCGTGACACTGCTCCGCGCGCTCGCCCACATTCAGAGCGTCGCCGAAAAGCGCAACACCATCCCGATCCTGGCCAATGTGCTGATCGCGGTGCGCGAAGGCCGCCTGTCCTTCACCGCAACCGACATGGAGATCGCCATCGTCGAGGAGGTGGCGGCCAGCACCCAGCGCAATGGTGCGACCACCGCGCCGGCCGCCACCCTCTATGATATCGTGCGCAAGTTGCCGGACGGTGCCGAGGTCGAGCTCGACCACCCTGGCGGGGACGCGCAACTCGCCCTGCGCGCGGGGCGCTTCTCCACCAGCCTGATGGCGCTGCCGGTGGATGATTTTCCCTCCATGACCGCGGGCCAGTTGCCGCACCGCTTCCATCTGCCGGCGCTGACGCTGCGCGGCCTGATCGACCGCACCCGCTTCGCCATCAGCACCGAGGAGACGCGCTACTATCTCAATGGCATCTACCTCCACGCCGTGGCGCTGGACGGCGCGCGCGTGCTGCGGGCGGTCGCCACCGACGGCCACCGGCTGGCGCGCGTGGAAGAGCCACTGCCCGAAGGGGCGGAGACGATGCCCGGCGTGATCATCCCCCGTAAAACCGTGGGTGAATTGCGCAAACTGCTGGACGAGGAGAGCGGCAGCATCGAAATCGGCCTCTCCGATACGCGCATCCAGTTCAAGGTCGGCACCGTCACGCTCACCAGCAAGCTGATCGACGGCACTTTTCCGGAATACGACCGCGTGATCCCGCGCGACAACGACAAGGTTTTGCGGGTTGGCAAGGCGGATTTCGCCGCTGCCGTCGCCCGCGTCGCGGCAATCAGCAGCGAGCGGTCGCGGCCTGTCAAAATGGCGCTGGAGAAGAATTTGCTCACCCTGTCGGCGGCGAGCCCCGACCAGGGCACGGCGGTGGAGGAGCTCGATGGCGACCGGGTGAACTACGAGTCCACGCCGCTCGAAATCGGTTTTCAGGCGCGCTACCTGAACGATATCACCGACCAGATTGCCGACAACGTCGAATTCCGCTTTGCCGATGGCCAGGCACCGACGATCGTGCGCGATTCGGGGGATGATTCGGCGCTGTATGTGCTGATGCCCATGCGGGTGTAGGCCCGAGCAAACCCTGAAATGATGGGCTCGTTTTATTAATCATTCCTGCCACAGTCGGTAGAACATTTTGACTGCGTCCTTCAGGGAGAGCGAGTGCCAGCAGTCCGCTTCTTCGCGACGATCCCTGCGGGTGACCCAGACGGGTTCTACCCGCTTTTGAGTGACCGGCGCGAAGCGGCTGGGTTGCTGAACCCCCTGTTGAGGCAATTACCCTCGGCCACGATTGACCCTGGTTTTTCAGGTGTCCGTCTGCGTGGGCTGACGCAGGCAGCGCCGGATTTCCGCCTGTCTGGCTATCGCGCTCAGGGCGAAGAGACCGCCGCCGCGATCGAGAACAGCTATGTCATCCGGGGCGAGATGGATGAGCGCGATATCGCACGCGCCAGCGAAGGGCTTGAAGGCAATGTACGTCTTTGGGCCGATCCGCAGATCAAGGTGCGGAAGTGCTGTTTCGGCGACCTGCCGGTCGGGAAGGCTGACGACGTCAGAAGCCTGCTCGGCGTATCCGCGCTCGGCACAGCCGGCTTCGACGGCCTCGGCGTAGCATTGGCGGTCGTGGACGACGGCATCGACCTTGACTATCTCGCCCGCCGCGGTGTGCACGCAACACTCGATGCGGGCCGAAGTATCACCAAGCCAGGACAAGCTGGTCCGGGCCAGGCACATGCCTCCCATGGGACGATGTGCGCTTATGATGCACTTCTCGCCGCACCGCGGGCGACCCTGCTGGATGTCGCTGCTCTCAGACATTCGCCTAATTTGCCGGCGCTCCTCAGCGATGCCTTAGTCGCTTTTCAGAGTCTCCTGAACCTCATGCTGGCCAGCCAAAGGCCCTATGCCTCTCTCGTGGTGTCGAATAGCTGGGGCGTGCTCGATGCTTCTTGGGATGGTTATCCTGTTGGTAACCCACTCAGGTATATTGATAATCCTCGGTAAGCGTTCAAAATTCTGGTCGGAGCTCTGGTCCGGGCGGGTGCCGACGTGGTGTTCGCGGCTGGCAACTGCGGGCCGCTCTGCCCTGCGTCAACCTGCCACGGCCTCGGCCCCGGGCTCGCCATAAACGGCGCTAATTCTCATCCCGACGTTTTGACCGTGGGGGCCGTGGACGTGACCGGCGCATTGGCAGGCTATTCGGCACAGGGGCCTGGGACATTGAGTAACGAAAAACCCGATCTGTTGGGATATAGCCATTTTCTTGGCTCCGAGGCACTCGGGCACCGCAAACCCGATGATGGCACCAGCGCCGCCGCCCCGGTCGTGGCCGGCGTGGTGGCGGCGCTGCGTTCCCAATTCCCGTTCGATCCCTCGCGCCCGGGCCGCCACCCGAGGCAGATGCGCGATTTTCTTCTCGCCGAGGCGCATGTGGCCAGCGGCCGGAAACCATTCGCGCATGACGTGGGTTGGGGCACGATATCGGCCGGCCGATTTCTGAACCCCTCCGTTACCGCAGCGATTGCATAGCCAGCCATGTCAGTATTCTTGCAAATCCAAGGCAGCCGGAAGCGCCCTCCCACATTGCGGGAGGCGGCACGCCAGCTTGGCCTGCAAGTTGCCCAGTTGGACGGCGCCTATGGCGTGCAGCTGATCGATCCGTGGGAGGAACTCTACGTCGTCCGCAGCATGGCTGACGAGGCGGCGTCAAACGGTGCTGCGCATGCCAATCCGCCTATCGGAATTTTTACCCGGTGAACTGGCGTCATCTGTTCAACCGGCCGGCCGGCTTCGCCCCGCTGCTTGGGGCCGGCGCCACCGAGGCGACATTTCTCACCCCACAGGCATTGGTCAGTTTTTCCGGCGCAAGCCTTGCCATATCAACAGTCAGGGCTGTCATCCAGAACCTCTTGCCGGTCGCAGGCGGTAGCAAGCTGACCGGATTGGGTCTTGCGTTGGCCGTCGGTCTGGGAATTTGGCTGATCGGCATCACCGATCCCGCCACGCAAATGACGCGCCGCGACAAGATCATTGGCTTCTTCCTGGCCCTGATCAATGCCTGCACGCTGTATCTTGCCTCGCAGGGTCTGTTGGCACAGGTGGGATTGACTGCAAAATAGTGGCGGCAGCAAAGTTCAGCTAGCGCCAAATCATCCAAGAGTTTTCTTGTTCTTTTTTTCAAAAAAGAACAAGAAAATTCTTCCTTTGAAAAAGACGCAAAAACTTTGAGGCAGGAGAAACTGAACGCCCCGCCGCTCGCGTTGACCGATGGCCGCCTGCTCACCCGATCAGGCATTTTGGATAACCACGCGCTGGTGCTGCAAGGCGCCCGGATCGACGCCATCCTGCCCGCGGACGCCATCCCCCCCGGCTGCCGCACCGAAGACCTGCGCGGCCATCTGCTCGCGCCCGGCTTCATCGACGTGCAGGTGAACGGCGGCGGCAGCGTGCTGTTCAACAATGCGCCGACCGTGGCCGGGATCGAAGCCATCGGCCGCGCGCACCGCGTTTTTGGTACGACCGGCTTCCTGCCCACGCTGATCACCGACGATTTGCCGGTCATGGACCAGGCGATGCGCGCCGTCGAAGCCGCCATCGACGCCGGTGTGCCCGGCGTGCTCGGCATTCATCTGGAGGGCCCTTATCTCGCGCCGGCGCGCTGCGGCGTGCACGACAAAAGCAAATTTCGGGTTCTGGATGAGGCCGGAGTGGCGCTTCTGACCTCCCTGAGACGCGGCCGCACACTGGTGACCCTGGCGCCGGAAGCAGCCGCGCCCGCGCTCATCCGGCGCCTGGCCGACGCCGGCGTCATCGTCGCGCTCGGCCATACCGACGCACCCTATGCCCTGGTGCGCGAGGCGCTGGCACATGGCGCCACCGGCTTTACCCATCTGTTCAATGCCATGTCGCCGCTCGCCAGCCGCGCCCCCGGCGCCGTGGGCGCGGCGCTCGAAAGCGACGCCTGGTGCGGCCTGATCGTGGACGGCCACCATGTCGATCCCTGCGTCCTGCGCCTGGCACTGCGCACGCGGCCGGCCGAGCGTTTCATTCTCGTCACGGATGCGATGCCATCCGTCGGGGCGGATAGGAAAGACTTCAGCCTGCAGGGGCGTCCGATCACCGTGCGCGGGGGCATTTGCCGCGACGCCGCCGGCACGCTCGCCGGCTCCGACCTGGATATGGCCTCCGCGGTGCGCAACGCGGCCGGCATGCTGGGCCTGGCGCTCCCGGCCGCCTGTGCCATGGCCTCGGCCAACCCTGCCGCTTTCCTTGGCCTGGCAGGCGAACGCGGCGCCCTGATACCGGGCATGGCCGCCGACCTGGTACTGCTCGACGCCGATGTGCGCGTCATCAAAACCTGGATCGCCGGCCAGGCGTGCGTCTATCCTGCGGACCACTGCCACTCATCGACAGGTAAACCATCATGACACCTCAACGCGCCACCCGCGCCCTACTGGCACTCGCCCTGCTCGCCGGCACTGCCCTGGTCGCCGCCTGCGGCGGCTCCGAACCGATCACCGCGACCATGGAAAAACCGCCTGCCGCAGGTCAGTCCTCGGCCGTCAATCATCCGTCGTCAGAGTAGCGAGCCGCGCGCCCATCTTCTGACGGCGGAAGACCGACGACTGCGGCGCCGAGCCGGCCACCCCCACCAGAGAGAGGGCAGCAAGGTCACAACGACCGGCCCGGCTGATCCCTCCCTGCCGTTACGCGGCACCATACCCGACGATGCCCTTGATTTCGGTGAAATCATCGAGCCCGAATTCCGACCACTCGCGGCCGTTACCGGATTTCTTGTAGCCGCCGAACGGGGCGCTGATATCGGAGTTCGGGTAATTCAAATATACGGTGCCCGCCCGCATCTGCCGCCCCACGGCGCGGGCGCGCTCCAGATCCTGCGACTGCACATAGGCGGCCAGGCCGAATTCGGTGTCATTGGCGATTTCTATTGCCTGCGCCTCGGACTCGTAGGGCATGACCGAGAGCACCGGCCCAAAAATCTCCTCGCGGCCGATGCGCATGGCGGGCGTGACGCCGCCGAATACCGTGGGTTTGACGTAATAGCCGTGCGACAGCCCATCCGGCAGTCCCGGCCCGCCGGTGATCAGTTGCGCGCCCTCCTCGATGCCCGAGCGGATCAGCGCCTGGATCCGGTCGAACTGAATTTTGCTGACCACAGGCCCCAGATTGCTGTTGTCGCTGCGCGGATCACCGACGACGAAGCCCGCCGCGGCGATGCGGGCAAGCTCCAAAACCTCGGCATGGCGCTCGGCAGGCACCAGCATGCGCGTGGGCGCGTTGCAGGACTGGCCGCTGTTGCCGAAGCAGTTGGCGACACCCTTGGGCACGGCGGTAGCAAAGTCGGCATCGTGCAACAGGATGTTGGCGGATTTGCCGCCCAGCTCTTGATGCACGCGCTTGACGGTTTTGGCGGCCGCTTCGGCGACCAGGATGCCGGCGCGGGTGGAGCCGGTAAACGACATCATGTCGATATCCGGGTGCGACGACATGGCCGCACCCACCGTGTGGCCCTCGCCGTTGACCAGGTTGAAGACGCCGGCGGGCACGCCGGCCGCGTGCATCACCTCGGCAAAGATGATGCCGGTGATGGGGGCGACCTCGCTGGGCTTCAGCACCATGGTACAGCCGGCGGCGATGGCGGGTGCGACCTTGCAGGTGATCTGGTTGAGCGGCCAGTTCCACGGCGTGATCATGCCGACGACGCCGATCGGCTCGCGGACGATGCGGGTGGTGCCGCGCATCCATTCATATTTGTATTCGCCCATGACGCGGACCATTTCGGCGAGGTGCGCCGCCCCGATCGAGGCCTGGGCTGAGCGGGCGAAGGCGAGCGGCGCGCCCATCTCCAGCGATACGGCTTGCGCGATGTCCTCGTAGCGCTTGTGATATTCGCGGCCGATGTTGGCGAGCAGCTCGCGCCGGTCGGCGATGCTGGTGGCGGCGAAGCCAGCGAAGGCGCGGCGCGCGGCGGCGACGGCGCGGTCCACGTCGTGCACGCTGCCGCCGGAGATCTGGGTGAACACCGCTTCGGTCGAGGGATCGACGACATCGATGAGGGCGGGTTCGACCGGATCGACCCAGGCGCCATCGATATAGAATTTTTTATGATTGCTCATAGCTCTCTCCCGGCAGACGTGAGCCAGTTATCGTCATGCCGGCGGCGTCAAACAACCCCCATCATGGCCCCTGTTCATCCCGGCTTCGCCCGGCCTAATATCCAAAAGTTTTTGGTTCTTTTTCAAAAAAGAACTGCTTCCCTCCTGGAGTACAGGTTTTGAGCATCATGACACCGCAGTTCGACTGGTGTGACCCATTCCTGCTGGACGACCAGCTCGGCGGTGACGAGCGGGCGATCCGCGACAGTGCGCATGGGTTTGCGCAGGAGCGGCTGGCCCCGCGCGTCGTCGCGGCCTACCGTGATGAGACGACCGACCGGGGGATTTTCCGGGAAATGGGGGGTCTGGGTCTGCTCGGCGTGACCATCCCCGAGGAGTATGGCTGCGCCGGCGCCAGTTATGTGTCGTACGGTCTGGTGGCGCGCGAGGTGGAGCGGGTGGATTCCGGCTACCGTTCGATGATGAGCGTGCAATCGTCGCTGGTGATGTATCCGATTTATGCGTATGGCGACGAGGCGCAGCGCAAGCGGTTTCTGCCTGGCCTGGCGAGTGGTGAGCTCGTCGGGTGTTTTGGGTTGACCGAGCCGGATGCGGGTTCCGATCCCGGCGGCATGCGCACACGCGCTGAGCGGACGGCGGGCGGCTACCGTCTGACGGGTGCCAAAACCTGGATTTCGAACGCGCCGATTGCCGACGTTTTTGTCGTGTGGGCGAAGTCCGAAGCGCACGGCGATGCCATACGCGGTTTTATTCTCGAACGCGGCATGCACGGGCTTTCGACCCCAAAAATCGGCGGCAAGTTGTCGTTGCGTGCGTCGATCACCGGTGAAATCGTCATGGAGGGCGTGGAGGTACCAGAAAATTCGCTGCTGCCGAATGTCAGCGGGCTGAAAGGTCCGTTCGGGTGTTTGAACCGGGCGCGTTACGGCATTTCCTGGGGCGTGATGGGGGCGGCGGAGGATTGCCTGCACCGTGCGCGGCAATACACGCTGGACCGCAAGCAGTTCGGCCGCCCGCTGGCGGCCACACAATTGATCCAGAAGAAACTGGCGGACATGCAGACGGAGATTGCCCTGGGTTTGCAGGCAAGTTTGCGCGTTGGGCAATTGTTCGACCAGGGACGCATGGCGCCGGAGATGGTTTCTATCGTAAAACGTAATAACTGCGGCAAGGCGCTGGATATCGCGCGCGCCGCGCGGGACATGCATGGCGGCAACGGGATACAGGAAGAGTATCATGTGATGCGCCATGCGCAGAATCTGGAGACCGTGAACACCTATGAGGGCACGCACGATGTGCATGCGCTGATTCTGGGGCGCGCGATGACCGGGATTTCCGCGTTTGGATGAGGCGCCTGGCATGACCCTGCCTGGCAGTTCGTTACGAGAGGCTTTCAATCCCTAACAATCTATGTCAGTATGTTTAACTGACCGGAGGGGATTGCCATGGAAGATGAAGATGCTGCCGGACCCGATGATCTGGTCGTGCCTTTCATCTTCGTGCCTCACGGCGATCCGGAGCCTACGGAGTGGATGGCCCGGCATCCTGGGTGGGTGCGTTTCCCGGCACCCTGGTTCCCCGCGCGGACCCGAGGCCGGGCGGCGAAGCGACGCCGCGGCACCCTCCGCCGACGGTGAGCCCATCAGCCGCGCAGCCGGCGCCACGGCCGGCGAAAGCGCGGGCGAGGCGTGGACGGTTCCCCGGCGTCGGCGGTCTTCCCCCTCGGCGCCAGGGTGGGGCGGGTTTGGGCACGGTCGAGGACCCGGTAGCGACCTACCTTCGCATCAGTGCGGCGACAGACCCGAGCAACACGGCTCCCGCTATTCTTGCAAGCAAGTCGGCGACCATCCCGCAGCAGAAGCTGGAGGATGCACGGTTCCGGGCGTTTCTCCACTTGATACGGTATGATGAGAACGGGGGCGTGTCCGACGATCAGGCCTACCTTGCGCGATTTGGCGGCAAGGACCCCATGACCGATGCGGAGATGAAGAATTACAAGCCAAAGGCGGAGCCGTGGAAGCACCGGAAGAAAAAGGGAGGGCCGCTGGAGATTGACTGGGAGACGGCCGCCGGCGCTTACGGCATCGTCGAGGACACATGGAAGGATGCAAAGGCTAAATTAGGAGTGGTTGATTTCGATAAAAAGTCGCAGGATCGAGTCGTCGTGTACATCATTGAGACTAAACATGCTACAGAGGACATCAGGGCTGGTAGAATAGAAATCGCTATTAAGAAGCTTAACAGTCAATGGTCATCGCTACCCGGCGGTGTACAGTCCAGGCAAACCTTGGAGCAGGGGATAGAGAAATTTAAGCAATTTCTTGACGAGGAGCTAAAAAAGCCATGATCCATGCTTCACCTATTGCGGCCCTTGCTCTGCTCTTCTTGGCACAGGATTTCACGCCTGCTTCGGCAAACTCATATAAGCAATTTTATCTCACACTCGATTGCCGTTCGTTCCAGGCTTCCGCAAAGACCGTTCTCACAGTACCTGTCAACATTGCCAGCGGCGTCATCAGCCAGGTCATCTGGGTAACGCACAAAGCTCCCGTGAGCACAAGGCAGGTCGATTTGTATCAGCACCGGTCTGCGGACCCGTTCAACCATGAACGTTCGGTGACTGACGCAATCGCGTGGGATTGGAGATGCTTTCGGTCACAGTTCGGGTTGGATTATCTCTTTGTTGAATTCAATTGCCGGAACGAAAGTGCCCGGACATGCCACACGGCCATGGATCTGCCGGGCGGCGAGTGGACGGGCATCTACGATTCCTACGGAAAAACTGTGGGATACGGCGAAGGCGGGTGGACCGAAGACGCCGAGAAGCACCTGCGCTCACTTGGCCTGCTTGACGAATTAGGGAGCTGGCACCATGCGGAACCGGATTTTATGCTCTACACGCCAGATCCTGGATGACATGCCTGTCTCATGCGGAATGAGTAAGGGAGCAAGCCACCATGACCTTCCGGGCTAGTCATATCGTCCTTGGAATTCTGTTACAGGTAACAAACTCTTGTCCCGCCCATGGACGTGCATATCAGGAGGTAAAAAGAACCCTGCAATGCCAGTCATTTCATGCTATTGCCCGCACCGTAATTTTAATGCAGTCAGGCTTTTTCAATAGTGCTCGCAGTCAAGCGCTCTGGATCATCGACGAGAAAACCGGAATATCGAGGCCGGTTAACCTTTATCAGCACAGGTCGTACGACCGCCTGAACCACGAACATGCAGCGTTGGATGCCCTGGCCTGGCAGTGGAGGTGTTTTCATGCGCGATCAGGATTGGATTACCTTTTTGTGGACTTCGGCTGTCACAATGATAGCGCTCGGACCTGCAGTACGGCCATGGGCCTATCCGGCGGCGAATGGTCCGCGATCTACGATTCTTACGGCAGGACGGTACTTTATGCCAAAGACGGATGGACCCAAGCAGACGAACGGCGCCTGCGCGCCCTTGGCCTTCTGACCGAATGGTACAGCCCCTATCCCACAGGACCAACATACAACATCTATTTCTAGTCCCGCAGGGCGGATTTCTTATCCGCCTCGTGGCGCCAGCGCAGAGCAGGAGGCGGATAAGAAATCCGCCCTACGGGTGAGCGGCGCTCATCACGTCCGCCCCGCCTTCGTCTTTCCCAACTTGCAAATATACCGCCACTGCTCCGCCGTCACCGGCGCCACCGACAGGCGGGAGAGGCGCAGCAGCGACAGATCGGCAAGCGCAGGGTCGGCCTTCATCTCCGCCAAAGTCACCGGTTTGGCAAACGGCCGCACCGCGCGCATATCGACACACACCCAGTCGCCGCCCTGAGCCGACGGGTCCGGATAGGCCTCGCGCGCCACCTCGACGATGCCGACAATTTCGCGCCCCTCGTTCGAGTGATAGAAGAACGCCAGATCGCCTGTCCGCATGGCGCGCAGATTGTTGCGCGCCTGGTAATTGCGCACCCCGGTCCAGGGTTCCACGCCGTTGGCCACCTGCTGGTCCCATGAAAAAGCGTCCGGCTCCGACTTCACCAGCCAGTAATTCATCCGATCCGCTCGCCATCGCGAAAAACCTGGCGGTAGGGGCGGATGGTGACCGATTCGAACAGACCGGCCCGGTTGTAGGGGTCGGCTTCGGCAAAACCCTCGGCTTCGGCGCGGTCGGCGACGTCGATCATCAGCAGGCTGCCGCAGGGGCGGCCGTCCAGGTCCAGCAGCGCGCCGCCCTGGATGATCCGCGCGGCGTAGGTTTCCAGATACGCGAGATGCTGCGGCCTGGTCGCCAGCCGCAGATCGAGGCTTCCGGGCTTGTCGGTGCAAACGAGGACGAAGAACATGCGCGGACCCTTGCCAGAGGGGGGACGAACCCGAGTTTACAGATGCCCCGTCCGGGTTCAAACATTTAGCGCCCGACCGGCACCGAGGATTAGCGTGGACGCAAGCACATCATGGCAGGACGATGCCGCCCCCCGCCGCGGCGGCCGGTCGCTGCACCGGTTCGCCAACCCCGGCCGGTTTCTGCGCCTGGCCGCGCGCGTGCAACCCTGGCTGACCTGGCCGGCGCTGGTGCTGACCATCGCCGGGCTGGGCTGGGGCCTGTTCTTCGCCCCCGCCGACTGGCAGCAGGGCGATGCGGTGCGCATCATGTATATCCATGTGCCCTCCGCCATCCTGGCCGAAGGCGGCTATGCGGCGCTGGCCGCCGCCTCGCTCGCCTCTCTCGTGTGGCGCCATCCGCTGGCTGATCTCGCGGCCGTTGAACTCGGCCCAGTGGGGGCCGCTGTCACCGCGCTGTGCCTGGCGACGGGCAGCCTGTGGGGCAAGCCGATGTGGGGCGCCTGGTGGGTGTGGGATGCGCGGCTCACCAGCGTGCTGGTGCTCTTCTTCCTCTATATCGGCCATGTGATGCTGGTGCGCGCCTTCGATGACCCGCAGCGGGGCTACCGCGCCGGCGCCATCCTGGCGCTGATCGGCGCGGTCGATTTGCCCATCATCAAATATTCGGTGAACTGGTGGAACACGCTGCATCAGCCGGCGAGCATTACGCTCACCGGCGCGCCGACCATGGCTGCCTCCATGCTGGCGCCGCTTGGGGTGAGTGCGCTGGGGCTGTCTCTCGGCTTTGCCGCGGTGGTTTGCGCACGGCTGCGGGCGGCGGTGATGGAGCGGCGGACGCGGGCTTTGCTGATGGCTCAGGCGGAACGGGTGGCTTGAGGATGGTCTCACCGCGCCAATTTCGTAGGATGGGTGAGCGAAGCGAGACCCATCACCGCGCGACCGATGGGTCTCGCTTCGCTCACCCATCCTACGACTACGGCGACTTCGCGCTGGTCTGGAGAGCGGTGCAATGCCTCAGCGCATTGGACCCTACGGTCGCCTTATGACCTTGCAGTTCGATCATTGGCCGTTCATAGCCGCCGCCTACGGCATTTTCTTAGCGATCGCCGTCTGGCTCAGCATCGGCGCCGGCCTGCGCCTCAAGCGCGCGGGCGCCAAACTGCGGGACGTCGATCCCCGCAACAGGGAGTAGAACATGACCCGCAAAGGGCGACGTCTTGTCACCATTCTTGCCTGCGGTGTCGGTCTCTGCACCGCCACCGCCATGACGCTGAACGCCATGAAATCGAATCTCGTGTTCTTCATGGCGCCGAGCGACATCGCCGCCCACGCGCCGCCGGAAGGACGGCCGATCCGCCTCGGTGGCTTGGTGCAGGCCGGGTCGCTGCACCTGACAAAAATCGACGGCGAACCGGTGGCGGATTTCACCGTCACCGACGGCAAGCACAGCATTGCCGTCAGCTACAAGGGCATCCTGCCGGACCTGTTTCGCGAAGGGCAGGGGGTTGTAACCCTTGGTGTGCTGGAGCCGAACCATCAGTTCGTGGCGCAGGAAGTTCTCGCCAAGCACGACGAGACCTACATGCCCAAAGACGTCGCGGATGCGCTGAAAC
>Ga0116231_10010280_pt1 | contig 15168 bp, 12 predicted proteins | sample S1TSphgellanicum_2_FD_89695 | JGI IMG/M metagenome (GOLD analysis project Ga0116231, IMG submission 89695) | Host-associated microbial communities from peat moss isolated from Minnesota, USA - S1T2_Fd - Sphagnum magellanicum MG | ecosystem: Host-associated > Plants > Peat moss > Unclassified...
CTCAATTTTTATTTGAAAAATTAAAAACATTAAAATTTTTGAGAACACCCATAAAAATAAAAAATAAAAAAAAAAAAAAAAAAACCAAAAATAATGAGAAAAAAATAATCGAAACTTTCAGCTGAAAAACCTCATGTACAATACCAAAATAGCCAAATATATATATATTTTTTAAAGGATTTTCCAACAATAGCCATATGTTGTTAGCACCTCTCAGTATATATATAGAGAAGAGGCCAGAATCTATTTTTTCACCCTAAGAAATTAAATTTAGGGGCAACTATAAAGAGGTTAAAAATCTGGCTGTGGGGCCAGCCCAGAGCTCCTCCTACCCAACTAAAAATGGCTTTAAGCCAGTTCTTCTTCTGCACCAGCTGAACTTTACAAGTGACCCCACTTGACTACATTGCAAAAATGAAATAATAATACTAAATAAATAAAATAAAATAATAAATAAATAAAAGCACTGGTCTTTATCCTTTTAGACTCTCAATCCTTCACCCATCAATCCACCATTAAATTCATGATGCATGTATTGTACATGTATTGAGACCTATCACTTCACCATTAATGCATGGCACATGTATTGTAAATGTATTAAAGACTGGTGGGTTGTTTCTTTCCCTCCTTTGGACTGGTTGGATACCTCTTCTAGTATACTACTACTACTACTACTACTACTACTAGTTGGATAACCCTAAACCCTAACTACTGTTACATAATTTTGGAGAGTAATTATAGTAGTTGTTGTACAGGTGGGAGCAGTGAAAATGATGTACATATGTAGCAGCAGTGGAGGTGATATCAGGGGGCCAAAAAAAAGGGAAGAGGGGGATGAAACTCAGTTTACCACCACCAGAATTGGTGGAAAAACTAGTTTGGGTCCCAGTTATTTTGCTGTAATAAAAACCATAAGGAAGGAGTGGACACGGTGGTTGCACCCAACACGAATGTTGCCAAAATTTCATTCCCAGTTACGCATTTGATGCCCTATTATTATGGCGAAACTGGCCATTCTCACCACCCCTTGATCGCCTGACTTTACGGATAACTTGAATGGGCAACATGAAAATTAGTTGATTAAAAGGGAGAAATTGGGCTAGTAGTAATTCATTAACCATGGTTTTATTTTATTTTATTTTATTTTATTTTATCCTCATGATATGAGGTAGGTACCCATCAGATACCCACCACTTATCATAGGGCCCACAAAATGTAAAAAACACCGGCAACCATTTCCTAAAATGTAATTTAATAATGCTTTCATTAGTTATTCAACTACTACTACTACTACTAATAATAATAATAATAATATTCATGGATTTAATCCTATTAATTGTTGGGTACATAATTTGTGTAGAAAAAAAAGAATTGAAAATCTAAAAATTCAAACCTAGAAGAACAAACTCGTATCCTTTTTATGTTAGAATAATTGCAACTAAGGACGAACCCCTTGTGAAAACAATGAATTCTCAACCCGGTTATCAATCCGGCTATTGATAACCTACTAGTTCATTTGAGTTTACAATTTTTATAAAAAAAAAAAGGAAATTAAGATTTTTTTAAAATATATTTAAAATTTTTTAAAAAAATTTAAATCTTAGAACCAATACATGTAACTAGAAATATAACCGGCGGTTTTCATCCAGGTGCTCAAAAACCAATCCCATATATGCCTAACCAATGAATTATTAATTTTTAAAAAAAGGCACAATTAGGTAAAATTGATGACCATGGTTATTACTTTCACAACGCGATCGATAACCGGTGGGTCAAATTAAAATTTCAAAAATAATTTTTAATTAAAAAAATTAACGATTTTTTTTTAATCAAAAAAGAAAAACCCAAACCAGTCAGTTATTGCCATAATTAATTAATTAATTTAATTAAATAAAACTGACTGACACTGGAAGCACTAAAGCTTGCAGGGAAAAAGGTAAAACCTGGGCTCTTCCCCATTTAAACCACAGTACCAACTACTGGGGCACTTAGTGTAGTAAAAGACCTGACACTGGAGTTAAAAATCATAATAATAAGAGGGGAGGGTGGAGTCAGGTCAGGTCAGGTTAGGTCAGAGCAGGTCAGGTCAGGTCAGGTCAGGTCAGTTTGTCAGGGCAGTAAATAGTAATTTAATAAGCCTTTTTTCAAAATTTATGGGACAATTACTGTACAATAAATAATGTATGGTACCCAAAAAAATGTACAAATGTATGTACAATTAATGTATGGTAAAAATGTACATATGTACATACATACAAATAATAACTACCAATATACACCCTTTTTTATTAAATTAAATTAAATTAAATTAATCTACTGTACTTATTTATTTATTTATAAATAATATACACCCATTGTACTACTTATAACTAGGTATATAACTTTCCATCTAAATGTACTAATTCTCAGTATAGACCTAATTGTGCAACCTACTCAACTCCCAAGTATTTCTACTGTATTATACTGCCTTTTCCCCATGGATTGCTACATATTATTATACGTATTTTGGGGGGTATTTATACGTATTGGGGGGGGGTATTTGTACTCTCTTTTTTTGGTGTAGTTATAATTTCAGGGAATTTCTTTGCTTTTTTGTCAGTGTTTTTTTGTCCTTGTATTTTACTGCCATTTATTTTTTATTTTATTTTATTTTTAAAATAAAGGTTGCAGTACATACGTGAGTGCATTATTACTGTATTTACACAGTGAAATGATTGTCGAGGTGTGTGTGTAAAAACCTAAGGCCGTGTCCAAAAGGGTGTTTTTTTGTGTGTGTGTGTCTAGGGTTTAGGGTTTAGGTTGATGGGACTTTAAAAACCAATGGATGAATTTTCTTTCTTTATTTCATACATGGATTTGATATGATCTTGTATTGAGATCAACCCTCATTGGATTTTTAATTTTCTTAGCCATAAGCAAAAAAAAATTGTTTAAAAAACAAATAAAGGGGAAACATTAATTCCAATCTCTATATTTTGGTCTTGGTCCATAGGTTGAATTGGTTTTTATTATCAATGAACATACCTATTTGACATGAACAAGAACCATTTATTAAACAAGGCACCCAATGTTTTTTTTTTTTCAAATTTCTTTATTTAGCAAAAAGTTACCAAAAATAAAAATAAAAATAAAAATACCAAGTTTTTTAAATCACAAAATAGTTAAAATTCAACCCCAAAAAATTTCACAATTACCATGAAATGTTTTGTTGGATGTCATACAAGGGTCAACAAAAACCACAATGTGCACCAAAGATTGGCATGACCTTTAGCCCACATTTGAATTGGGTAGAGGATTCAAGCATTATAAACCATGTTTGTTAGTTAATGTGTTGGTTTGGTTTTTGAAAGTCATCTATTTGTTGATTTTAGTAACAATTTGTGCATCCATTATTATTGAAAATCATGTTATTTCTATCACATTAGTGCATTAAAACCACACCCACCATGCATTTAAGTTACCCTTGACAACCCATTAACCAATAACTATTAAAAACCCCATAACTTGATTAAACCCATGTTTAGAAAAAACTTCCCATGCACACCTTTCAACTCATGAGAAGTTCAATCCCTCCTACATTTCCCATTGAAAGAAGAGCTTTTCTACAATCAATAATATGGCTAAACCAAAATTTTGGGCATATAAATCAAATGTCTAACACATCCATGGTGAATGTTTTGATGCATTTCCCAAAGTAGGATAACAATCAAGCTATAAAATTCTCGAACACAACCTTTAATAATAAATATTGGTGTTCACCAAAATGAAAACACATGTAGAGAGTGCATGGGTACATGAATGTGCATGAATGGTCTATGAACAAAATTTGGGCCTTTGTGACATAGCCAATGCAAACCATTAACCATTGCATGACCTCTCACATATATGCATAAATTTCCCATTTAAAATCACTAGTCCTCACAAGTTGGTTTGTTCAATTTTTTATTGTTTAAAATGTAATCCCATTATCAACACCTTTCCATCCATCTATTACCAAAAAAGCCCACTACACATTGTTGATTCCATGTTAAATTGATTGTTTTTTTGAACTAGATTTACATTCACCATGCATGATGGAGGAGTCTACAAAGCATGTATCCCAACAAACAAAAATAAAAGTGCCACCATTTTTTATCAAATTTCCATTGAATACTCAGTTTTGCATGTCCATGTCCTCATGAAATAATAGGGTTTTTGACATTTGAAATCAAAATTACCCTTTCAACCTTTCACAACATTGTGTCAAACATATTTTCATTGGTGTGACAACTATTCACAATTAGTTTTTTCATTTTATATATATAAAAACTTCACATTTTGCATTTTTTTAATTTATTTTTTGTTTTCCTGATATGTTTATATTCAAAGGAATTTCACCCCTCATGTCCAAATGAAATTCAATTCGTATGTTATTTTCATTATCAATATCTTAATGGCAAAGAATTTCCTATGTCCCAAGTTGTCATTTTCATATTTTGCATTCATATGGGCAATGTGCATTAATTGCAAACACAATAAGATTTTACACAACTTTTGACATCATTTTTCGTGAATTACATATTGATATTCTTTATCTACTAAGAATGAAATATGTAACATATTCACCATTCTCAAGACAATTGGTGTTTTGGGGCATGAAAATAAGTGGAATTGAATTGCAAGGTTCTCATCCAAAATTTTATCACCCTCCTCAAACCTCATCTTGAACCTATGAATACTAAACAAATTCCTTAAGCTTTGTTGTGAAATTATGATTGTGTTACAAATCACAAGTGTGCAATTTTGAAAATCAAACATTGTTATACAATCTAAGTTCACTTAATCCCCACTCCCAAAAACCCAAATTCCATTAGGTAGACTAATCATTATCATTTACATGATCATTAAAATGTTATTGGGAATTTCATGCCATTGATCAAATGCATTGATTAAGAAATATCAATAAAAAGAAAAAAAAATTGGAATGGAATTATTTTAGTCATTTTATCAAGTTCCCAAACACAAAAAATTGTTGGGATGCATCCTTAACTTGTAAAACCCATGTGATGTTTTGTAGTGTACATATAGGGCACATTATCAAAAGGAATTTTTCCTTCACTATTGGGGGACATTCCATTAACACTTATTATGGGTTTCGCCCATAGTACTTGGTGGGTACCTCTAGGTATCACACACAAAAACATAATAATTATATCATGCAAGTTTTACATACAATAAAACCAACAACTTCAAAACTTACCTACCACTTTCTTTTGAATTTTAGTTGAGAAAAGTTAATCATGTACTAACTTCTAATAAGAGGAATGTAATGATCAAGCTACAAATTTCAATTTTAAACATTTCAATTTTATAAACAACATTGTTTTTTTGCAAATGACTTATTTAGCCTTTGTGGACATAGATTTACTAATCAAATTATGTTTTATAAAGTTTTTAGTGTCAAAGGGAGTGCATTAACCATTGATTGTAGTTCATGTCATAATTCAAAGGAAGACATATGAATGAGGTGAATGTGTTTAATTTTTGAAATTTAACATGACAAATTTTCTCTAACATGCCTAAACTAATTTTGTTTTAGGTTAAAGGGTCATTTTTTGAATGCTTAGATGAGGAAGGGGAACATCATGCATGGTGAAGGCATTGTGTTTAAAAGGACACAAAATATGTTTTTAGAAATCATGTGGGGCTTAATACAAATTTTCATTTATGTTTGTGATAAAAAATACAAAATTTATAGGTCTAAATGAAACGACCACATTTTTAGATTAATTTTTATCTAAAGTATCACATCTTTGACCTAAGTATTTATCTATTACTAAATTAGGTTCAAATAATGCCTTGTTCAATTCTTCAAATGTTTTTTAAAAAAAATTTTAGGGTTTCAAGGAGGGATGATTGATTTTTTAAATTGGTTACTTGAGATCAATCAGAGTTCAATAGTTCAAATCAATGTTTAATCATAGTCCCTTTTTCATTTTCCAAGTGAACCAACTTCTTATTCTAACCAAATCAATTTTATTTTCAAAATTGCACTCGATATATTAATTTTGACTATGACTTTGAAAAGCATTTGAGTTAATCACATGTCATGTAATGTAAGTTTTTTTAGATATTTGTATATTAGATAACTAAATAATACAAGGATACAAAGAATTATAAACTTACTTCCAATCCAAAACAATTAATCCTTTCCCAAGTTGGGGATATTGAAAATTTGTTCACATGTCCCAACGTGGCCAAAATACAACATCAAATGTGAAACATTTCATTTGGTTCCAAATTACATTTTGTAACAAACCAACTAATTGATCACTCTTGTATTTTTTTTCTTGCCACCTTTTTCTTTTTTTGTGAATCAAACCAAAAATTTAGTTATCAACACACAACAACAAACATAAATGTTCAAAAACAAGTTTAATGCACAACCCCCAACAATAACCATAGTGCACACTTCCATTCATTGATGAAACATCCTATGATGATTTGTGCATGACAAATATCATACAAATGTCAATGCAAGGACAAATGCAACAGCTCATGATTGTAACATTTAAGGACAACATATAATATGATCTAAAGCAAATGAAATAATGTTTTGGTAGCACCCAAAATGTATGTACAAATATGTCATAGAAATAAATGTTAAATCACATTGGGATAAACCTTAACAATGAAAGGAAATTTGAGATGATTTTATAGTATATAAAAGCAAGGTGATATTAGTTGGTATGCACCAACTTCCTAAACCTTGCAATCTCATCCCAAAGTTTTGTAAGAATATAGACACTTTACACTAACACAATGTTGCAAGAACTAAATCAACGATCCACAAATATTGCAAATATATATAATACAAAGCAAACTACCTTGGGACACAACAAATGTCATTATTTTATGACATCATGTTCAATGGGCCAATATGACATAGTTTTCAACATGGAAAGTTGAATAGGAGAATCCATGTTGAATCATTGAACTTTAATCTTTTGTTGATCCAACAAGGCTACATGTCAAATGCATTGATGGGACAACAATCCTCCCAACATTTGTGAAATGTGATGAAATTAATTAGAGGTTTAATTGAAATAATGTCCATCCAAATTCATAGGGACAAAATGATAAATGAAGTTAATAAATTTGGGTATGCATCATAGGTGAACAACATTGCTACAAGCATGTAGAGCAAAATGAATGAGATTACAAACTTTGCAGTGAGGTAACATTGATAATGTAATGTCCATTAGAGGTGGATTATAAACAAATTACATTTATCTAAATAATGAAGCAATTATAAGGAAAGGGATGTTATATTGAGTCATAAAGCCAAATGGTTTGCTTGGGGAAAATGGCTTTTAGTAGTATAATGATAAGTCAATAACATAATGGATGGGATGTAAACCCATCATATGCCATAGCAAGAGGGTATACACAATGGACAAGAAATAGGTGACTAAGCCCAAGGATGGATTGAACACGACCAATGAATAATTTTAATACTTTTCATTAGATTTGTGATTATGATTTTGAGGATAGGGATGTATGTTTTTAATTTTTTTGCCATGCAATTGGGTGAAATTATATCCTTTAAAAAAATCAAATACTTCATTTTGGAACAAATTTAAAGCACATTACCTTCAAACACTAAACTTGATTATTAGAGACCTTGGTGTGTAGAACCCTTGGTTCCTAATGACCTCAATCCTTATATTCTTGCTTATCTTTTAATTAACAATTAAACTTGGGTTCTGCGTTGCTATGCACTACTAGTGACATTCAACTTTTTTTTTCTTATTATGTTCCCATTTGGTTTTCAATATCTCATTATTATTTATATCAATTTCAAATTTAATTTAAATTTATTAAACACTATATCCATGGTGGGTAAAGTTTAAAAGGGAGATAGTTATTAACAAAAAAAATGACGTAATTATTAATAAAGAAATGAGGTAATTAAGCTTGAAAATAAAATAGGATTTTTTTTCATATCCCTATTGGTGGGTAGGGAAAAAGAGTAAGGTAGTTATTAATAAATGGGGTGGTTAAGTTGGGAAATGATGAAGTAGTTCTGAATTGTCTCTACAATTGTCCTTGGAATTGTCCAAGGACAACCATACGATAGATTTATGAACCTATGAAAGATTATGCAAAATCACCCATATGTTAGCTCCTCAAAATTTTGTCACTGGAATAATTGATATATGAGTTTTGATAAATGAAATATTTTTTTATCATTACATTCCATTTACATCCACAAAATTTTGATGAGGCGGACTATTATTCCTTTGAACTTTCAAGCTTTATTTTGCTAAATTTTGTTTTTTAAGCAATCACAACTTGCATGATTGTGTATTTTGCTTACATTCGTGGCTTTTTGCACTAATGTTGCATGTAATCAATGGATTTTTGTGTTTCTTTGGACTTTCAGCCATGTTTTTGCTAGACCTTGTAGTCTTCATAAACCTTCATAACTCTTCAATGCACTCGTAACTTTTTAGTTTGTAGCTCTTCCATGCGCTTGTGATTTATAATCACAACAAGCAAGTAAGGTTCACAAATCACCTTGTCTTATGATTTTATGCCATGCATATTATTCCATGTTTTTGGATTGTAATTATGTGTTTTGTCTTCTCATCATATGGGTTAGGTGTTAGATTTAATTTTATGTGATGGATGAAGAAAATGCTTGTGTTATTGGATTTAATTGTGGGGTTGAAAAGATTGAAATGACCTTTAATGTGTTTCACAACTTGTCAAATTTTGAGAGCTTGCATTTAATGACAAGTTAATAATTTTTTAAAAGTTGAAGTTATGCATTTTTCAGTTAATAAGGCCAAGTTGATCACTAGGTCAAACCAAGGTTGCTTTTGACATCATAATGATGATTTTGGTTAGGTATATTATTCATCATGTTTATGGCGAATAACATCACCTCAAAATTTTCAATTGGAAAGTGGTTTTTAAATCAATACCTTTATTATAAAAAAAACATGTATAATTTATTTTTGGAAAATAATGCATTCATTGTCATTAGTGAGATTTTTGAAAGTAAAAATATGAACTAGTCATCTAGCTAGAACATAAAAAATTTGAGCAAATGATATTGAAATTCATTCCATATTTGTAATAACTTATAAGTATTTGTTGAGAAATGAAATAATAGTCATACTTGAAACCATTATAATAACAACATCTTAAAAAGTAATAAGCATGTCCATTTGAATATTTCTTATGAACTTTTATTGAGTGCACTTATTATCAATTTTTAGCCACTTTAAAGTGCATTTAATCACATAATCATGCATCTATTTGTTAGGTTTTCATGGGGGGGGGGTATCAATGGCAATGTCATACCATTGTTCAATCTGGTAAACTTGCAAATGTTGTGTTGTATTAGCTATCAATCATAACAAACATTTGGCCAAACTTTGTTGCAATTATTTTCTTGAAGGAAATGTTTCATCTAATAAAATTCAAAATTAATGGGATTACACCCATGCACACCTTAGGCAACTTGTTTAGAGGAAGTCAGTGTTTGCTAAAATAAATTGTTTAAATAAATTATTATCAACATTTGAAAAAGAAAAGACTTGGGCCAAGTGCTTTTGCAATCGTGAAATTTTTTAGAACCACAAATCCTTTAAAAAAGGGTGATGAAGTGCATCAAAAATTTCTTGAACACCGCATGTTTTACATATGTAAGGATTATAGGCTCTTTTTACACTTGCAAGAATATTTGACTGTGAATGTTAATGAACTACATGCTAATGTCGTTGTGTTTATTTTCCTTTTTTATTTGTTTTGGTGGAAAAAATATTTCATGTACAATGTTCACAAAATTTATAAACCTTCATAAGTTGCCTAATCTTGCATCTATATCAACTATGTTTGCAAGTTTCAATTATTAAATATCTAAAGGTGATGTGAACACATTGCCTTGGTAATCAACTATTTAAATAAATCTTGGACCCTTATGCATGCTTTTGTTGGTGTTTTTGAAATGCATAAGACCAAAAGCCTTATTTGGTTGGGTAATTGTAATTTTTACTTGAATTTTTTAATTTTATGCATAGTGCATGATTGTTTTTATGACAAATGAATGCATTAACTTGACATCTATGGCAACAATACTATGATCCATTGTTGAGCATTGTCATCCTTTGAAACCTTCAAAAAAATTATGAATGTATTTGTTTTGTTTACATCACATTGTCTAAAACATGTCATTATCTTACAAATGATGACAAGGTTATTACGTGTATGAGTGCAAGACATTAATTGGAGCCAAATCTACCACTCAAGGTGAATGCTTATAAAAAATGGGTTTGCTTGTTAAGATGATGCAACGAACTATGATTTGATACAATAAAACAAAGTTCTTACAAGTGAGATGTGGGTAATTGTGAAAGCAATCACATGTGCATTGAACCTTATTGTCACAACATGTGTCATGAACCAATCATGAGGTCAATGGTTATTATCGATTTCTTGATTACATGTATCAATTTGACAATAACTATGAAAGTTGAAATGGAATGCATGAATTATTTTTATTTTTTAAAGGTATATCTCCTACAAAAATATAAGCCATTGGGTTCTTGTTCATTATGTTAACCTAAATACCATTTATTCATCTAATTTGAACATTATGATCTTACAATTGTATTAAAAATATTCATATTATTATTATATTTCATTTCTTTATCAAATCCACATTCAGTCTATCATTTATGATGTTCAAGACGCAACCAATTATCCTTCTTTACAGCTCTTCATACACACCAACACATACACATGCATACACACATATAAAGAGCTTACCATCTTCCAAAAATTCCTCATTGCATTCCAAGAGCATGACAAAAATTGGAATCTTACTTCCTTCCCATGGTCCTTGAATAATAGTCCTTCAGTCCTTTTTAAGTCTTATATTTATATTCATAATGTAATAACTACTCTTTAATAAATTTTTAACAAACTTTAACCTTCGTGTAACATATTGTTGGGTTGTTAGCTTGGCTAATCATTGGCATACAAAGAGGTTGGCTCCCATTGCATATTAGCTTGCTACTCTATTCGTTAGCTTGCCACATGTTCGCATTTGAACTTGCTATGAATCAACTTGTATATGTTAGTTTATGACATATTAATTTGTTATTAGATTTCCTCTCTCTTGGTTTACCTATCCTTTATCTATCCATGTACACTTTTAAAATAATTTTCATTAATTAATAATGGGTTGTTGAAGGGACTAAAACTCTCGATTTGGATTTCATCCCAAGGTCTTCCTCATTCAAATAAACATGCATGTTGAAGTTGCCAAGGTGATAAAATAAATTTTCCATTTCCTCACAACATATGATCTACATTAGGTTCACAAGATGCTATCAACAACGGAATCCTAACTTCAATTACTTAGGAGTTACAAAGAATTTTGTCAGATGTGGGAATGCTATTCATCTTGCTTTTTAATATGATGCAAAAGTGATTTAATTTGTCTTCTAATGACTTGCTTTGATGCATTGAACCCTACTACCGAAACATGTACAACAACAATTGGATGGATTTAAGGATATTATTGAAAAAAAAAAACATTTTTGGTGTTGACACATCTATTAAAAAAAATTCATACAAGCTTGTTGTTGTTGGGGAATTACATTTGTTCAAGAGCTTATTTGTAACTTTCATTTTATTTATTGATCTTTTTGCTTGATGGTACGAAAATGATAATCAATTCCCAAATGTTGGTGCCTTTGTCAAACATATTCTTGAAATTTCAAGGTCACAAATTGAAATTAAACGTGTGTTTAACCATACTAATGTGTTGTAACTCTTTAATGCTACCTTTTGTAAATGAAGTTAAATCACATCATTGTTGTGATGATTAAGAATCGGCCTAATGATCCACATTTAAATTAGATGTAACATAGAAATATGAAAGTTGAAATTTCATTAGTTGAAGAAAATTATGATTTGATTGAGGAAGGAAATTACTTTAAACAATTGTGAGTAGATAATGACTAAGTTGTCAAAGTGATTTAAATTTTATTTATTTATAGGTTAATAGAATATCAAATTTTAATAAAAATGGGTTGCATCGTACATTTTAGAATTTTAAGGCCATTATAATCACAATTGTAAATAAAATAACTTTTGTTGCAATCTTAATTTTTTTCATGGTTTTGAAATTTCAAATCTAAATAACATAATTTGCAAGTTAGAAAGAACTAATTTGTGGGGTTATTGTGACACACCTTATTATAAATGAAAGATTTATTTATGGAACTCTTGATCAAGTTTTTAAAAAACATTTTGTCTTTTAAACTATCTATTCTAATGTTGTTAGGTTTATTTATTTATAAAGTTCCCCAATGACATGGATCATGATGTTCTAGTGGCATGTTTTTTGGGTGTGGGGGTGCTTTTGTGTTTTATGTGGGGGTGTGGTCGGGGAAAGCAAACTTGCCTTACATTTGGGCATAGTTCAATTCCCTCCCCAACAAGTTAATTTTTTTCCAAAATGCGTATGCTTTTTGTAACCTAGTGCGTGATTGCCATAAATAAATAAATAAAAAAAATAAATCAAAAAAATTAAAAAAAATTCAGCCTTTTGTTCATGTCTTGTAGTTAGTTTGAATTTGGAAATATGCAAACATTCACAAAAGGAAAAAGGGGGTGGGGGGGGGGGAAGGAAAAAAAAGAGAAGGGAATCCGATGGTTCTTTAAGCTTCATAAACCCACAATTCTCCCCCCCCCCCAAAAAAAAAACCAAACAACTGGCTCGGATATACCCTCATGGTTCTCAGCCCATTTGTTTTTTAAAACCCACCTCCAATTAATAACCACCGGTTCTCTCATGAAACCCGTCGGTCGGTTGATTGTTTCCAAGGGTTTGAACTAGATAACCGGGGTTGATGGCGGGCGATTGGATTGAGTTGGAACTTCTCCGAAATTCAAAGAACCGTCTCGGGGTACACAATCACGGGTCTCAACCCGTTTGAAAACAAACCCTCAAATAATATATGCCAAAATAAACACCATGTCAAAACTATAATTTTGTAAAATTTGTCGAGAAAATTTAACGAAAACCGTCGGTCGGTCGATCGATTGTTTTTTTTAAAAAGAGGTTTTGAAATAGATACTCAACCAGGGTTGACGGTGGGCACTTTGATGGATGGACGGATGGATGGATTGATTCGGACTCTTTTAGATTTTTTTAAAAAAAACTCAAAATAACCAGAACCGGCGGTTCTTTGTCGTAAATTCAATAATGGCACACCAACACGGGGTTTAAATACAACAACCCTAAAACCTCATCCCTACGGAACCACAGATCTGGCCTCCCTCCCACCACACCCCCCCCACCCCCACCCCCACCCCTTAACCCTAACCCTAACTTACATGGGTGAATTCATGAGCAAGCTACCCTCCTCCCCTACATCTAACCACTAACCATGGGTGGTTACCCTACATAAGCTGGTGATGATTACATTTTCCCCCTTGTCAACCAGCAAAGTACATAACCCGGCAGCTACGCTTTCCGCGCATTACGCCCCCTTTATTACCGCCTTCTTGTTTCCAAATAGATATCGACATTTTTGTTCCGTCTCTTACGCTTCGCTCGGTTCAATATGTTATAAATTGTTATAAAAAAAAAAAAACCAAAGGCCATGTTGCTCGACATATTTGCTCTCGACAAGGTAGGTATGTATGTACGTACCTATCATATGTACCTACCAACCTACCTACCTACCTACCCAATAGGTCGCAACAATGGGCCAAAGCGTTATCACCCACCTAGCGAGCAAGTGAGCGAGCGAGCGAGCGAGCAAGCGAGCGCATCATCCACTGGATGCCTGTTATGACTCACTCGGTTGTGGATGAACCTCAACTAAGGTTACATCCGGGTTTCACCTTGGTAACCCATTATGTAAGAAGTACTCTCTCTCTCTCTATATATATAGGTAGGTAGGTAGAAAAATAGGTGATTACTAGGTAAGTAAGTTAGTAGATGGTTTATACATAGCTAAGCATTGTTTTTACTACCTACCTACCTACCTACCTACCAACAACCTGCCTTGCAAGTTGTTGTTGTTTTTTTTTTTTTCTTGGAAAAAATAAAAGTGCTTTTTGGGTTTTCTAGTCTCAAATTCTTGAAATTAAAAAAATAAAAATTTAAAAATCTAGCTTTTTCTGTATTAAGTTTCAGCAGGTAGCAAACAAATATATTCAAAGATTCTTAATTTTTACTTTATTTTTCACTTTCATTTTTATTTTTATTTTTTATATGGCCAGATTTGGCTAAACCATCTTTTTAAGGATGATTGCCACTTCAGCTACATCAATTTTTTTTCATATGGGAAAAACACTAGTTTGCTATGAGAAAAAACTATAGACTTATTTTGTGTGTACATAACTTTAAAAATCTACCTTGATCAATGAAAGAAAATTAAGCCAAATTTCTTTTTAGGTAGCCAAAATTTTAAACAAATTGAACTTGGCACCTATTATAGTGTAACAACCAAACTTGTGTGATCTCTTTTGTTGCTTGATTATGAACCATTTGATCTTTAAGAGAGACAAGGGATTCACTAGGAGCAAACCCTAAACAAGAATTTTGATTTTTATTCGTACCCAATCTTGTTCTCAATATTGAAACTTGGAAAGAAGCATTTCTTTGCCAAATATTTATTTATTTATTTTAGAAAATAATTTTCAACAATTTGAATTTGAATTATACATAATTTCAATAGTTGTGGAATAGGTATGCAAAATACACTCTTGTATTGTGTATTTGTAATAGTAACCCAATGGAGTTTGATTTTCAATAATTTCAAACAAATATCTATATATTATATTATATTATATTATTTATCTTTTTTCTCGCTAAACCTTTTTGTGAATTGTTTTGTGCCAAGCATCAATCATAGGTGCATTGTCATACATTGAAACATGTGTGGATGATCCACATGGTCCCATGGAAATAGATGAAAAACATTTGTGCCAAAATGGTTATTAAGATAAATGGCTTGGATTTTCAAATAATTAATCATTTAAAAAACCCACAATATTTTTCACATGTAATTAACATCTACACACACACATATATATAGAGAAAAAGCATATGGATTTGAACACTTGTTTTAGAATATATATATATATATATATATA
>Ga0116231_10010282_pt1 | contig 15161 bp, 11 predicted proteins | sample S1TSphgellanicum_2_FD_89695 | JGI IMG/M metagenome (GOLD analysis project Ga0116231, IMG submission 89695) | Host-associated microbial communities from peat moss isolated from Minnesota, USA - S1T2_Fd - Sphagnum magellanicum MG | ecosystem: Host-associated > Plants > Peat moss > Unclassified...
CGGAGAAGAGGCCCCGCCCAAAAAAAAAAAAAAAAACCCCCACATTTTATGGAGGTGAGACACCCCCCCCCCCCCCCCCCCCCCAAGCCACGGGTCTGAGGAGTGCATGTAATGCCATAGGCAGCGCTCAAAACTAGTTAAGCACATTTGTGCCCCCACAAGTTGAAAGACCCCAGTGATGCTTTTGGAGAATTATTATAGTAGAGAATTATGTGATTACTTAGTAATTGTGTTTTTGGTTATGTATATTTGAAAATCTGCACAATCAATAAATCCCATTTTTCTTTGAGAGGGAAAGCAAGCAACCAGCAAGCCAACCTTGTCATTGTACAGAATATCATTAGCTTTGTAGGAGAGTCCTTCATTCACATAACTGTTCCAAGGCTATCTACTCATTACATGATTGCAGCTGCGATTTCTTTTGTGGTGAATTTTTGCAATTTTGTGAAAAATATGTGGCACCACCTCAGCATATAAAAAACCCGAAAAAATCAATGGTTAAAGTATAGGGTAGATTGGCTGGTGACCAGACACTTAAGGGTTCAAACTCCAGGAGTTCAGTAACTGCTCATTTTTTGCTCATGGTCTTCAAATAGATTTGTTGCCCCTTGAGCCAAAGCATTAGTAGGCCTTTACAAAAGTTGATTTTGAGCTAGAATGAGAAAGTTATGACCCTCCAAAGTTAGGGGTCTTGTTGTTTGAAAAAACTTGGATAAAACATATAAGGCCTTTATTGTCATGCATTTTAGGCCTTATGAACAAACACTTAAAATTTTATGAAAAGACATTTTACCTTCTATAAACAAGAGAATATATTTTTAATCAAGTCTGAACTATTTTTTATTACCGTTCATATTTTTCAAATTTTTAATAAGGCCAAATATATGCAGCACAAGCCGCACAGTCACCGGGCCTTGAGGGTTTTGAAATAGATAGATTTTTTAACAGTAGCCTAGTACCCTAAAATCGACAGTAGAGATGAGGCCACATGGGCCAATCTGCCCTTCTCTCCTTAGATGTGAGAAAACAATGTTGCGGTGATGGTCGCCGCATTCTCTCTCGATCTCCCTCTCATCTCTCTTAGAGTTTCTCTTTCTCTCCCTTTTTGTTTGTCATTGCTGCTACAAGGTGTCCACCATCATAACGGGAGGCTTCTGTAATTCCTAGTGCACCATCGCAACCTTAGTTCTCGCAGCTCCCAACACGTCAATTCACACTGCTCCTTGGCTTTGGAGCTCCAACATCTAAAACCCAACGTTTGGAACTTGAAGCGCTGATGTAGACAACGCCATCGCGTTGGAACTTGGAGGACATGCCACCAGCGAAGAAAGGTGGTGGATTTGTTGTTGCACCAAACAAAAAGCAACAGCAGCAAAACAGCAGCTGAATACTCAGCGAGCTCGGTATGGATCGACCATTTTTTTGCCCATCAACTTGCAAGTGCAGATGTTCCTCATCTGTACCAAACTGCCTTTGTAGCTGCAGCTTGACCTTCATCAACTCCAGCTGCTACCAAGGGACTGTTGCTGGCACCTATTTTTCAATCAATTGCAACTGCTTATGTCCAAGCTCCAGTAGTTTCTGTAGTTATATTTTAGTTGATTTCTATTATTGATGCTGCATAGGTACCATTCATGCATCTTGTAGCTCCTAAGGTCACCCCAGTGGCTCCTGCAACAATTGGGTTCCCTTCTTCAAATCCATTTGCAAATGGGCCAATTCTAATTTGTGTTACTACTTCCACTACAATCCCAACTACCAAGGATGTTGCTTCTTCACTAACAATTCCATCGGCACCTGTCCCTTCTTCACTTTGATCAGTAGAGATTATGTTGCAATTCTCTTGTGTAGAGCATTAAGGAATTGTATAACGTTTTTGGATGGATCAATCACTTCTCAGCTACACTACTGATTTTTGCAAACTTTTGTTATATCAGGGAAGGAAGAACTTGAAGGTGAAAGAGATGGGAACTTGAAGGTCAAGGATCATCACCACATTCAAGGTAGGAGTGGGCAACATAAAGCCCAAACAACAATAAAGCAATAAGAAAGGTCTTCTATTTTCAAGAACCTAAAAGTTGATTTTATATCCAAATAGTCAAGGCATCATGTTGCACCATCGTGTGGGAATGCCATTGTGTTGGAACCCTTAATGCCATCGTGTTGGAGCACCAATGTGTTGGAACCCCAACACCATCACATTGTAGTGCCATCCCATTGTGCCATTGTGTTGGAGTGCCATCCCATTGCACCATCGTGTTGGAGTGCCATCGCACTAGAACTCTTAATGCCATCGTGCTAGAACCCCTTGTGTCATCACTTTTTTTTAATGTTTTTTTTCATTTATTCCTATTTGCCTCTTCATTTGTTTCCATAGAAGTGAGTGCAAATAAGTTAAAAATCTATTGTTATCGTTGCAATGTTTTTTGTTCTTCCTTGTACTAGGGTGGCAAGATGATGCAATTGCAACCTATTGATGTGGGCTTTCATAAAAATAGTTATAGTGTCCTATTTTTTGAAAACTTGCTACAACTTGATCTTGATTCTTGCAAGCTTTTTTCCATGCAAACTAATTATCATATCTATGGTTACGTTTCTTTATTGCTACCCTAATCTAATCGACCTTTGAGTTTCTTTTGTTCTTCAATAGCACACTAGGGCTTTTAGGTTTTTGTTCACTGTTATTGCTTCCTAGATCCTAGTGCTATGTAGTATGTTCTCATAGTTTCTTGTAGCTAAAGCAATTCTCTACCAGTTTTTTATGTTGCCCACCACACTATCTCATTACAACCTGGGCTAAATTCAACTAGAGTAGCTACTACAATTACTATTGTTTTAATAAACTTGTCTATTACATTCAATCCATTCAATTGCCAGTTGCTTCGTTCACAAGTTGCATGATCGGAAATATATTAATCTTTTCTAATTGGTCATGTTTTCCATATTGTCAAACCTCTTGGCTTTTCTTTTTCTTGTCTTGTTTACACATCTCAGCAATTAATTCTTCCTTTTCAGTAGTAGTTGTCAACTCCTTGACTAGAACTAATGAGACATTAAACCTTTTTGTTTAATACACTTGTCTACCATTACAGTTCAACACAAACCTTAAAGCTCTCTTTTGTTCCCTTCTACCATTAGAAGCCACCTCAAACCCTTACCTTTCATTACTGAATGGAAGGTTGTAACTTGGTTGGGACATGTCCAACAAGTTGCATTTTTCTCCTTTGTTTTCTCGTTGTTATTTGTTGTTGAAATGTCACTCCTAAGCCAAATCCCTTATGCCCCAAACGATGGACCCTAAATCTTGCCTTGAAATTGTTATGGAATCTTTCACCAATAGCCCAAATTGCTGTTACAAACCATGCATTATTGAACTAAACTTTATCTTCTTTTTCAACATTCTTTTGAACTAATTTCTCCATTGGAGTAAATGTATGTTCAACCCATCTTGATTTTTTTCCCTCTTTTTTTTTTACTTTCTGCTCCCTGATTTTATTAACAACTTCTTTCTCCAATGCCTTTTGTCTCAACACTGCCAAATATTGGTTTGATGTGACCACATGTGAACTAGAACAATCCACTAATGGATCTTTGTCATGTCTTCTCATTGTTGGCAATCTTGGTAGGGATAATAAGTCACCCAATTCTGCAATTCCTTGGGTCTAACTCGGAATAATTAAGACATCTAATTTAAGGCTACAATCGTCCAAGTTCACCATTGACTCATCTTGTTGATTATTTGTTGGGGTGGTAGGACTTTGTGGCATTTCCACATAGAAATGAACAACAAGTTCAAAGGCATTTGTTGATGTGGTAGGAGCAAGGTTAGGAATTGCTTGAAAAGTACTTATAATGTTCAACAAATCAGTGGTAGCTTCAACTTCATCTCCACTGTTGCTAAAGTCTATTACATCTTATTGGTAAGCATTTTTTGCTCTTTCCTCTTATATTACAATGAACACCTCACTTGGACCAAACTTTTCAACCATTATTGCAAGATTTAGTGGCCAAATCCGTAAACCCTAAACCTTGATTTTATTTTATTTTTTTCAAAGACTATAACAAAGCCTTGTCCTCCCATTCAACTAGTGTGACCTTGTCAAGCTCAAGATAATTCTTTGTTGCCATTGCTCAATCCCTTTTTTTTTCAAAAAATATTTTTAAAGGGCTTGAAACAGGTGATCTCCAATGGTTACAACGCATGTGACATATGTGAAGGTAAGGTCACCATGTCCAATCTAAGTTCTGTTGCTTGTTCTAGTGTTTGTATAATGACATGCGAACCATGCCCATCGAGGATCAAAAGATGTATGTTCTATTAAAAAACCCCCCTTGGAATAGATTTGCAAAAAAAAAGTAAGCCACTACTTAAAGAGGTAAGTTATCATCTAAGTTTTTTATGCATTGCCATGTATGTTCTTGGTTTAAATAATTTTATGTAGTCTTCTCGCATCCTTGAACCTTTGAAAATGTAGAAAACAAGAAGGGTTGCACCTTTTGCATTAACAACATAATTTATGGTTAACCACTCCTAATTATAATTAGCCACTCTCATGATTTAGGTATAATGTTGCAAACATTTCTTGAACCTTGCCTAGCCAAAACTCTAGCACCAGATCATCGCCCTATTTGAACACATGTTTCATCTAAATTTTTAATTTGATATAATTGGTATTTGTGTTGTGTGTACAAGTTTTTTAGGTTGCAATAAAAGGTATGGCATGCTTGACTACTTAACCATTTCATGCTAGAAACCTCTAGCCCTTTAACAAGATTTATGTTGATTTTTTTATGCCTTTGAACCAAAACCACCAGGTATCTCTTGGAACACCATTTCGAAATGAGGTGGGTGATTTTAGCAACCTTCATTTTGAATTACTAAAGGGTGACATATAATTCAACCTTTTGCATGTTAAGGATCCAGGTAACCATTACTTCATCCTCCTATTTTGTTAGCACACCTTAAGGCCCAATTTCTTGCATCTAGTCCTACCATTGATGTGATTTAAAAGTGAATTCAATGGTATGTTCCAATACTATGTAGCCTTCTTTAGAGATGTATGTCCCCTCTCCACAACATCCATGGCATCTTCTAATTGTTGGTTTGTCCATTTGCCTCACTTTGAAGTATTAGTTTATTTATTAGCTATGCCCCCACCTCGTATTGTATTTGTGGCAAGATGGCATTGTTGTTGCATTACATTAGTGGTTAGTATTGTTTGCTAACCTTGTTGTGTTATTGGGGTGGCAAGTTGGAAATATTGATTCTCTTGGTCTTCATAATTAATACTTGAAACTTCATTATGTTGCTTCCTTTGCACATTAAGATGTGTTAGAATGAAGCTTGTTAATGGTGTACCCTTGGTACATTGCTATAAGGCCTCCTGTTGCATTGGCAAACTCATTTTAGCCCTGCCCCTCTTGGTCCCAATCTCCAAGCACTTGGCGGCATCTACTCAGGTCCTATAAGAAGTACAAACCTATGTTTCTTATATGAAGACCAAAATTCCAAAAAGCATGTTAGATTTGGATAATGCTCAATGCCATGACTTTCCACCTCCTCATAAGAAATAACTAGTTCATAAAATGCAACAAAGTCTTACCAGTCTAATGTCACATCGGTTGTGGATGTGCAAGCAATTGGAATATATTTCAAGTTACGTCATGTTAGAAGAGTAGGAAATCTACGACTAGTGGCACTATTAGAATGAAATAAGCCTTTTAGGAATGACAATTGCTAAACCCAACGAAAATAGATGTAGTTTGAATGTTTGTCTGTGTATTCTTGCGCTAGTTTTGGTGTGCCATTCAATTTTGCCTTTTTCTACATTACTTCATCCTCTGCACCTTGTTTTAATTTGACTATAAATGCTGGAATCATTATTTCTAGGTTTTTTTTAGTTTCACTTGTTGGAAGAATTGTTTCTACCTCCTCTTCTCTCTTCACTTCTACCTCCTTGATCTTAGATGTAACCAACTCACAATTTAATCCCTTATTGATCCCATTTTGTAATCAATCTAGAAAACTTTCAAACTTTTGCAATGAACTTTTTGCTTCTTGTGACACACTTAGTTCAAAACTACAACTTGTATTCTAGGAGTGTAAAACAATATGAAATATGCTCTTGCCTTGTTGGTTGCTTGTTTTTGGTGGGAATCCATTATAGGAATTGTGAATGAATTTTTTTGAATGGACTTACTTGATTGTTAATCCATTGATGTTTGAGTTATATTAATTTTGTGTGGGGTCTCTTTCTTGTTTATTATTCACCCAATGATTAATTTCTAAACACTTCTCAATTTTTTGTGCATAAAGCCTTTAATTCATAGTCACTTCATTGTTTTTTAATGTTACCTTGGACACCTATTACCAAACACAAAATTGCACATATAACCAAGCATGTGTGTGATCCCAAATGCTCACATTTTAAAGTTGGCATTTCTACCCCTTATTCCCAAACAGTAAATTATCCAAACGCATTCAGAATTTTAAAATTTTCAAAACAATAGAATTTTGGCCGAACGTTCAGTCATGGATGTCCATTTGGACAGAAACCAACTAAAACGGGAACGAACGTCAGCCCTAAAACACACTAAATAAATGTTCGATCATAGGCAGCCGATCTGTGATGGGCTGGTTTACCCTATAGGGTAAGAGCACCTCCACCCTCACAAAGGCAAACACCCCTTTTCATTAAATCTTGCAGCAGGATAGTGCAAATGCTGCTGCTCTCCAGTATTAATGGTCCATTTTGCAGTGGTCATGTTAACCCCTTTAAAAACTTTTTCCTACTATGAATTTGGATAGTGACTATTACTCGTCCAGATGTAAGGACATAACCCGTCTTTGGGTGGTCCATTTTTTGACATTTGTGGGTGGGGGACACTGATCATGGAATGGTATTCTATTCTAAAATGAAGGATTTGTTTACGGCTTTGGGGGTGGAGATGCTCTAACTCATACTTTTGCAGGACTTCACAACCTGATCGACCTCATCACAAGGTGCCCAAACTGGTGACGCCCCTCACAATTGCCACCATTGATTTTGTCAGGTCTGGAAGTCCCCCAAGGCGAAATGCCGAGGTGGTTGCTCACATTCTGGTTACTTCCTTGTCGAAGGGCCTTACCCAGTGCAAAGCAATAACCTCCCCCTGATTGATTTGTTCAGACCAACATTTTAGAATGAAATGAAATGTTCCTCCTTAAAAAGGTAAGATCCCTCCATTGTAGCCAAGTGAATCTTACCTTCATAAGGTGTTCTCCAAAGACACTCTGAAATTCTTGGCAGTGCTTTAGGATGGGTGTATAAAAGTTCTCCATACAAAACCATGATGTTATTTAACCACAACAACAATATTTTAATTACTAGATGGGTGGGGTATTTGCGATGCAATTTGTCAAGATTGTAAAACACTAATTCCATTATGTACCTATGTTCACTACAGCAAACACAAATTAACATTATTGTGTGTGAGACTTGTTTTGAAAACTATGAGGTGATGGTAAGAATAACAAACCTTTCTTTCAAAAATTGTGAGTGTTTTTTGAATATTGCTTGAATACAGGAGAGGACAAACTTATGCTTTGGCAAGATTAGAATAGAATAGAATAGATAGCATACTAATAGTCAGCAGGAGTTTTTTCCAAAAGAAAGAAAAACTCCAAGCCCACAAAGGTTTTTGGCATTGTTGCAGGGCTTTCTGTTGATGATCAATCAATCAGAGCGTTTAGAAGCAGCAGGAGAGGAGAGGAGAGGAGAGGCAACAATGAATGAGCCTGGTTGTAGATAGAATAGATAGATAGATAGATAGATAAATTAGATCAAAGGTTGTGAATTTTCGTAGTAGTGAGGGTTTTCTCATGTTGAGGAGGAGATTTTGTTGTCTTTCTCCCAAACATTTCAATCCTGCACTCATCATCATCAGCACCAGGACCAGCACCCCTACATTCTTGAAGGTCTTACCAGCAGCATTGAAATCATTCAATCATCCAATCATCATCAGCAGCAATGCCTGCTAGCATTTTTACATTCTTCAAGGTCTTCTTAAGAGCATTGGAATCAATTGAATCGTCAGCATCATCATCAGTAGAATTTTTACATTCTTCAAGGTTTGTTTTTACTAGCAGCATTCTTTTGATGTTTTCTTTTCTTGTGCTCGTGGATTAGTTTTTGCAGGCAGTCAGTTCTGTCGCTGTCTTGGAATTTGATTGATTGATTGATTGTGTCAGTGGAAATGGTTACTTCTAAAATCAATGCTGAAATATCAATATGGGTATTTCTGATGATAGGTTTGTTTGTTAGGGACCCAGACAGTTGAGAGCTTGCTTGAGCAAAGAAGACTAAGCAGCAGCAACAACAGCAGATGATTCAGTCCCAAACCCTTAATCAAGCATATATATGTATATCAGTGTCTCTTCTTGATGTTCAAGTCACTGAAGAAAAGCCCAGAGAAGGCAAAGAAGGAGGTGAAAGATTTTCAGCTCACTTTCAATGTGACATGGGTGTGGGTCTGTTGCATTCTTTCTTGCGACCCCCCTGCTGCTGCTGCTTATTCAGATAGGGCAACCCTTGGAAATTGCATGCTTGGAAACATGAGATTGTTCTGATGGAAAGGGTAACTATTTTTTTTACTTTTGCATTTAGGAATGCTGCTGCAGAACTCTGAAAAGATGCAATTTTTTTTCCCCCTATTGTTTGCCAGGTGCCATTACAATGTTGGGAGAAGCTGGTGATATCTGTGGTATCTTTGGAGAGACAGTGAGAGCAGTGGTGAAGAATGGCAATTGTCAATGGCAAGAGGCTGTTTATATCGAATCCACCCATTTGCAATTGAATCACAAGATGAATGAATATGAAGAAAAATGCTACCAGTTCATCGTTTCTTCAGTAGTAATATATACTCCCTTATCTGTTGTTTTTTCTGAACCTCAAAACAAAAAAAATCTGGACCTCAAGAAGGCTCTTGAGCAGCAGCAATGCAGAGAAACTGAAAGAAGTAACTCCCTTGATCATGCAGAATAGACCATTGGGAACTACTTGCAGAGAAACAACAGATAGCTGAGGAGCTGCAGGCAAATGCTTTGCCCCAGCTGCAACAGAGGAGGTCTAGAACTTTGTCTCTCTTTGTTGACATTCTTGGCTTCAGGGTTTAGGGTTTCTTCTTCCCTTGTGATCATCCCTTTATGGGTCTTTATCTTGAACATGAACCTCCTCAACTTTACAAACTGGTGTCTTGACTGATGATGCAGGCAAGTTGAAATGGAGAAGGAAAGTGGTGATGATCATGCAGGTGAGGCTGCACTCAAAAGAATGCAATACCAGATGGTGATCTGACAAAGTCAAGCATGTAAAACAATCCTAGTGGGAACCTTGAGGTGGCCAAGGAGATTGCGAATGCTGTGTTAGTCCAACAATTGACAGTCATGTTGACAGGGCTGGAGAAAGAGCTCCAGGATGCTGAAGATGAACTCTCCTCTGCAGGTACCCAAAATAGAGAATTATGTGAGTCTTGAGTCTGCAACTACTTCACATTTTTGTTGTCTGCAACTCTGGATCCACGTCCGCCAGGGTGTAATGTCAAAACTAACCTAGTCATTGGATTGAAGCCTGTTGTGGCTCAGTAATTCCAGTACCTCAAATAGTCTATCTGTGCTGAGAGTTTGTGTTGTTGGCTGTGTTGATCAAGGTTCCGCATTGAGGAATTGGAGAAAGAAAAGATGCTGCTCAGCAGCTCATGTAAGACCTTGGAGTCAGAGACCTGGGAAAAGAAGTTGACTCGAAGTGAGAAGAGCACTGGTATAGAGAAGATCTCAGCTACTGAACATGAGACACATCAGATAACTGAGGAAAAAAAGATTGTGTCAACCCAAAGTGGGGAATCTGAAAACTGGGTACTGGAGCGTGAAGCTGCAGAGGCTAAGCAGATGGATCTTGTGAAATAAAAGTTGCCAATTGTAGGTCGCATGTCAGACTTTGAAATGCAGCTGAAGAAGAACATGGTGGAGGAGCAGTGGGAATTGCAGCAGCAGCAGCAGCAGGAAGCAACCTGGGTGGTTGAGAATCGAGTGTCATCTCTTAGACTTTCTGAGAAGAAACAAATTCAAGCAGCTATCTTGGAGGATGAATTCAGCAACACAGTAAGGTAATAAAGAGTCTGGAGGCTGAGTTGGAGGCAGTTTTGGAGCAGTTGGATGGTTACAAGCTTGTGCAACTGTGCTTGGAAGAGAGAGTGGGACAGCTAACAGGTGAGGCTGCTGTTCATGTGAAAGAAAAACAAGAGCTACAAACACATTCCATGACAATCAAGAACTTATGGAGAACAATGGAGCAAGTCAAGCAGCTCAGAGGCAAGGTTTCCAGCGATGTGGAATCCAAACAAGGGCTACAGAAACATGTTCAGGAGTTAGAGGAGCACTTGCAGGGAGTAGTAGTGCAGGAGTTGGGACATATGAGGGGTGCAGTTTCTCATTTCGAGGAAGCCAAAGACTTAGGACCCTAGGGTCATGTTGTGTAGTTGGAGTCAGAGAGCCTGCTGAAAGCAGTTGGAGAAGATCTTGGTACCATTGCTGCTGCTTTGGAAGCCACCCAAGTGAGTCGCCATTTCAAGAGTGCCTATGAGAAGTAGGGAGCAACATACAATTCTGAGTTTGATAGGCTTACCCAATTGATGGAGGCCGAGCAACGGATGGCAGAGGTGGTCAATGAACAAGAAGCCAAAGAGAATGTGATGGCATTGCAGGAAAAAGCATAAGAGTTGGAGGTCAGTTCTCATGTTTTCTTTCTTTCTTCTTCTCAAACTAACCAGCGAATTTCTTCTTGATGCCAAGAGCAGAATCTTTGATTATTTTGAGTGTATACAGCTGAACTCTTTTATATTGGCATATGCAAGAGAGGTCGAGTCAAAATCTCATCAAATTGAGTTGATGGGTCAAGACTACAAAGAGAAAGAAAGCCATAATTTGCTGAGAAAGATTGAGGACTTGGACCTGGCAAGACAACAACTGGAGGAGGGAGCTTCTTCTTCAGCAGATGATCTTCAGCAATTATGTGTTGAGGTAACAAGCTCTTTGCCTTTTGCTTCTTGCAACATCTACAAAAGGACAATTTGATGCTATGAGGAAATGATTATGCATGGGATATGACAAAAGGCAGGATCTTATCTCAAGGAAGAGATATCTCATCTTTGATAAACAGATCCAAATTGTTATGTGTAGGGGATGCATGTGATGATAGCGTACTATCAAAAGAAATGTGCATGGATTTGGGTAGATGAAAATCGTAATAAAAGTTTGAAGGAACAGCAGACGGATCATGCTGCAATGAATGAAAATTTGGATAAAACAGTTCTTCTGGAAACAGAACTTGCTGAAGCAATTGAGGCCAAGAACATGTACAAAGCTCAACTCCAGAGGTAAAATATATCTTGTTTGCAAGCAGTCACTACACAGATTTCATGGTTGTAGAAATGTTTTGTAGCAACAAAGAATTGTGGGATGATTGTGATGGGATGTTTGCATGTTCAGGGGTTTTGTAATGGTGGCAATGTTTAGAAAGAAATTTTGTGTGTGTGAATCGGAGATGGTATTATTCATGAGATTCAGAGATCTCTTTTCAACTCAAACCCACTAATCCAATGAAATTGGTTGGAGAGGGCATGTCATGGTTGGTCTGATCTTTGGAGTTGGATAACAATTTTGAGTAAATGGGTGGTGGTTGGTGTTTGATAGTGCACTTGCTCAGCAACACAACAATCAAGCTGCAGTGCAGCAAGGTATTGGAAACATGGATCACCTAATACAGCCGCAAAAGCAGACCAAATCTTTGGAGACTGAGTTGTGGGAGACACCAGAGCACTTCTCAAGCATGAGTCTACATTTTGGTGAAGTGGAAGCTCAGCATGAGGAGCATATGATGACTGTTTGAAATCTTCAAAGCAGTGACAAAAAAGGAACAGGACTGCAATTGACATATATACCCATCAGAGGGCAGTCATGGATCTTCATATGGGATCATTGCATCAGAAGCCAAGGTACCAATTTTGCACATTGAGCAGCTTCCTCTTCACATATAGTCCACATTGCCAAATGTCAGTTTGTCTACAGATGAATAAGTATAAATGCGGTCATGGAAGTTTTGGTGGGTTATTACCATGGACATTAACATTGTTAAACGCATTACCGTGTATGTACTAAAGACCCACTAACAGATGTGATTCTTGTTCAGTTGAGATCAAAAGAAAGTTGACATGTAGATTTTTCAACAGGAACCAGTCTGAAAGTTGAATAATTTTTGCAACCCATGTTTTGTAGTATCCATCTGGTGACAAATCCACCATTTTTTGCATATATTATTTTGCAACTAAAATCGAGCTTGATCTCAGTTTGGGTCCTCTGGCATACTTAGTGCATCTTCAGTAGAGTTTTTATGTGTTGCTTCCAAGCTTGATTGAACCTAAGTTGTTATTTTAACAATGACTTATTAAGCTAGGGATTCTTATTGAAGCATTGAACCAAGGATCCAAGGGTTGGGTGAAGAACATACACACCTCAACTAGAATGCATAAACCTAATCAACCACACAAAAATTATCAAGTGGTCAAATAAAGAACTTGAAAGTGCCAAGTAAGATAGGTTGCACTCATTGTTGGGTGGTTCATAGGAGGGACACATACCCACCAGTTATCAACATGGGTACACACTCACTTACCCATTGATTCTCAAGAATTTCAAAGAAACAGTTTTGGTATACAACCACGGTTCTCAACATTTTTTAAAAAGTCAAAGAACTGACGAGAGAACCGCTTTCTCTTTGCTGGTTCTTTCATGAAAATTGTTAGTTCTTTGAGGTTTTTGAAATAATTGGAACTGATAGTTCTTTGAGTCTGAATTATTTTTCAAAGAAGTGGAATTCACGGTTCTTTGATTTTGGAATATTTAAAGAACCAGAAAAATTTCAAAGAACTGTTCAACACTCAAAAGTTGAATCAATCTCAGTTGACACTTTCAAGTTCAAGTTTTATGTTCATAGAATTATTTTTTAAAGATTAACAGAACGGCTTGATTTTTAGAATTTTTATAAAAGAAAACTCCGATTTTTAACTAGATTGGTTTCCATCTAGTTCTTATTACAAAAGGATTTAATCTCAAAGACTAACTGAAGAAAGATCATAATCTTTACCATTAGGTCACACCTTATGTGAGAAACATGACAATTATTTTCATTTAAGAACAACACGTGTGTCAATGCCTTTAAGACTAACATTGTCACATTCAAACCTTAAGTAAAATTGTCACATGGTTTTTTTTACATGTGAAGTTGTGATTAAATTATAAATGACATCTTTGACCTCAAGAAGGTTTTGAACTCAATTTTTCGATTTACGAATCTCTATCCCTACTATTAAACTTTTTAGCAATAAGGAAGTTGAATATCAAATCCGATAATTAACCCTATAACCACCAATGTATTAAGGTTGTAGTCAAATGATACTATGGATGATTATTAGAAAGGATATTTTCATTGAGAGAATTGGCTTAATAATTGGTTTGAAAACTATCCTTATTTATGATATTTGCGCAACACTAGATACAACCTAGGGAAATCAAAACCCATTTATTTTGAAGTGTCAAGAGGAAATATCAGGTCAAAGAATTATAATATGTGAACAAGGATGTTCCAAGAAAGGACCATAATCATATGATTGACATTAACAAAATACATGCATATTATTAGACACATCACCATGAATTATTATCTTTAACCATCTCAAACTGATTTTTTTCGTTTCATTTGCTTCACTTGCGCACAATTTGTGGTGGATTTAACTCACTTCAATGAATTGCGATTTGGTTGCCATTAATTTGTGACTATAAAATATAACTCTAATATTTTGTTCCCTTTAGATTACATAATTATGTGTGCATTAAAAACTTTTTATTTTGGTTAGACCTTGACAAAATCTTGACTAAATGAAAATTTAGTTAAACAAAATACAAACTTTGGCTAAACATTGGTTAAATTAAAATTTGGCTCAATCTTGATTAAATAAAAGTTGATTCAACTTTGACAAAACTAAAATTTGATTTATAGTTAATTTAGACTTAATTATATAACTAATCATAACCACTTGACAATTTGAACCATGTGTTTAATTTTAAGAAACAAAATTCCTAAAAATAATTCCTTTATTCATGTCATTATTGTTGATCCCATTTAAATAAGCAAATTTTATTATTTATTCCTCCTCCACAATGCACATTAAATTTTGCATCCTACTTGAAGATATAATTACTAAATCAATTATTCAAGTAAGTAAGTTTATAAACATATTTTGGCATATTTATTACCAATCAATGACATGTGCACATGACATAAACAACATGCACACCATGGGCCGATGGATGTTAATATGCCTGCTATTAGCTTGTTAATGCGGTGTTGTGAAGAAATGAATTTTGCGATGGCTTTGCTTTTGCTTATAATATAGCTTAATGAATTACTTAATTGGAAAAAAATTGTACCTTAAATTGAAAATATATATCCACCGCGAAAACAATAATAGAAGGAACCACAAAATAAAAGCAAAAACACAATAAAGAAAAAACATTCTTCTTCACAACACATTTGCATTCTAGAACTCAACTTGTCATCATGAACACTCCATGCAACACACTTGCATTCCAACACCCACTTATAGCTCCACAAATTTCCTATGAAATAATGGGTGATCAATTGTTTAATAATTTTTTGGGATATTTGTTTAATGGAGAAGGGGAAAATCCATAATCACATTTTCAAAAACCAAGGGCTTTGGAATTAGGGTTTCACATAGAGGATGTCACAAGGAAGGAAGAAAATGCTTGAAGATTGTGAATAAATTCTAGTTTTTTTGTTTTTGCTAGGCCTTGTGGAAAATAATTGTTGGGAATATAATCACAAACCATTTAAAAAGAACAATTGGAAGGCATTCACAAATGTTGTGAATGAAAATTTCCCAAATGATGTGAAATGAATTTGAAAGCAAGTTCAAGACAAATGGGAGATTTCTGAGAAAAAATGAAAAAAAAAAAAAAAAAAATTATTGTACCCACAAAAAAAATAAAATAATTTATATATATATTAAAGATTTTTTTTTTTGTTTGTTAAAAAAAATTGGTTGTA